>Ga0172377_10003808_pt1 | contig 15528 bp, 9 predicted proteins | sample Pumphouse3metaG_FD_119749 | JGI IMG/M metagenome (GOLD analysis project Ga0172377, IMG submission 119749) | Leachate microbial communities from a municipal landfill in Southern Ontario, Canada - Pumphouse #3 metaG | ecosystem: Engineered > Solid waste > Landfill > Unclassified | place: Canada...
TCCGAATAGCCGGTGTTGTACTGAAGAGCTATGTCAATCGGAATCACCTTGTCCGCTGAAGCCGTGACAGGCTCCGGAATGAGCTGTTGCGCTCCGGCGTCAAGATAGTCGATAAATTCCTTCAAGCCTTCCTTGGAGTAGAACACATCGCTTCTGAAAATCTGCTTTCCGGTAGGTTTGGAATCCCCGTTTGCGTCAGTAACATACTCGTCCACCAACTGACGTTTGTCAGTTAGAGACAGTTTGATGCCTTTGTTAAGATAGGAAAGTTCCCTTAGTCTGGCTGCAAGAGTGTCGTACTTGTACACGATGGACTGTGTGAAAATAGTCGCATCAGGATGGAAAGTGATTATTGTGCCAGTGTCGGCGCAATCACCTTTTACCTCAACAGGCGTTATAGGTTTTCCTTTTGAATACCTCTGCTCGTAGATTTTGCCTTCCCTGTGGATTTCAGCAATCAAAAGATCGGACAATGCGTTGACGCAGGACACGCCCACGCCGTGCAGACCTCCGGAAACCTTGTAATTGGACTTGCTGAACTTTCCTCCCGCGTGGAGCACCGTGAGCACCACTTCCAATGCGGAACGATGCTCTTTCGGATGCATTCCGGTAGGGATACCTCTACCGTTATCCTGAACTCTTACGGAATTGTCCTCGTTGATCGTGACTTCAATCGCATCGCAAAAACCGCCCATCGCCTCATCGATACTGTTGTCCACTACCTCGTGCACCAGATGATGAAGGCCTCTCTCTCCGATGTCCCCTATGTACATAGAAGGCCTTTTCCTCACGGCCTCCAATCCTTCAAGTACCTGAATACTGCCGGCGGAATACTGTTCTTCCGCTTTTTTCGTCTCTTCGTTTTCTATCATTATCTTAATTGTTAGCGGCATTTTCAAGTGCCGGAATTTCTAAATCATCAAACAGACAAATTTACGAAATATTACTGATTATCCGAAATAAAAGCTACAAGTTCAGGCATAGACCCGCCGTGAGATAGATCCCGCTTGAGGGGCAAAGCGGATGGACCTGAATGTCGGAATCCAGAAGATTGCCTCCCTTGAGCCAAAAAGACATCTTACGAGTGAACTGATACTCCGCATAAATTCCGAGATCTGCATAAGAAGGCAGCGTGACTTCCTGAGATAGAGCCTTGTCGGAATTGGCCAGCCAACCTTTTCTCGATGAGGCGAATGCCAAAGAAACTCCTGCGTATATCCTTTTGTTCCAATTGTAAATCACCTTGAAGTCCCCCGTGAAAGCGGCTGGCTTGAAGACCTGATTGGAACCGTCGTTTACGCTTGTGTTCCGGTAATTGAAGTGAGCGTCCGCCGACACGTCTTTTGACCGCCATCCCAGATCCAGCCCGGCATACAGAGTCTTGTTGTCAGCGTAGAAGACCGATGGCGCATAGGCGCTGCCCTGGAAAGTGTAATCCGCGGCATAAACTATGTCAAACAGTCCTTTGTCCTGAATTCTGTAGCCTCCGGTCAGATCATAATGGAAACGAGCCGCAAAATTGCCTTTCACTCCCAACGAGATGTCCATTTTGTCCACGGTGTTATCCATCAATGCGTTATGGCCGTAGGCAGCCAAAGGATTGAGTTGATGCCATCCGTTCACAAGGGAGGAATAAGTGTTGAGTCTGTCGCCTCCCACGCACTTGGCGTACAAAGTTAGATACGACCTGACGGCCTCGAAACCGACATAGAGATCAGGATAGAAGATCTGGCTTTTGTTCTCAAACATTTCGGCTGGGGTCTGAGTCGTTCCGGTGAGAGGTTTTGAGTCATCGCTGTGGATTGCGGTACCGACCTTCACGCCGAGAGTGAAATCCCAGCGGTTCTTGGAGAAGACATATTTAGGAGTAATGCTGAAAGTGCCCGCCGTAGCGTCAAGCGCGTCACCGAAATAAGCCATCCGCATATCCAGATCCATCAGGAATGAATTGTTCCTGTCGAAAGAAGGGCCGAAAGAGCCGTGGAAACCAAGCAGATTCTCCGAGACCCCGAAACCGACGTTTCCAGCGCCGTCAAAGTCCAAGTCATCTTGAGAATGGTCGAACGACAGAGAGGCGTCATAGAAGAACCTCTTGGATCTCTCATCGTTGCTGAACAGACGGGCGTCGAAACCGAAATTGTTGTTCATTCTTTTGACAAGAGAGTCCTTGGCAGCCACAATGTCGTAATGCGCGCCTAAGGTAAGAGACGTTCTGTTCCAGTCGGAACGGCCCTCAACACCGAACGTATTGGTGAAGTCATAGCCCGAATAATTGTCCGAAGTGGCTTTCATCGAGGAATTTATGACATCGTAATTTCCGAAATAGGAACGGAAGGAGTCATAAGCGCTCATCTGGAAACGCCCCCTCATCAGCGGGCTGAAGACCGCAGTTAGTTCAGGATGCAGAGTGTAGCCGGCTCCCGCACTCAAATAGAGTTTCTTCCCGTCATAGGCGTCCGCCTGAGGCTTCACGTCCATCAGATAGGGCTTGAATTCGTAAGACCCTTTGTAAGGGTTATTAAACACTGTGTAATTGAAATCCACGTCAAAATGGGAAAGAGAATCGGGTACTAACATCTCCTGTTGAGGCTTGTGGGATTCCACAAGTTTTCCCTCGTAAGTGTTAGTGACCTCAACGGTAGGATTGATCGATTGGGCCAGAGCCGAACTCCCGCACGCAAAACCGAGAACCAACAATATAATATATCTTTTCATACTCTTATTTTTCTTCCAGTTTACTTAATTTGTCAAGTCTCATTCTCACATTGTCGGTAATGTCGTCAGGATGCTTGCCGTCAGACTTGTAGCCGTCCAAAACGCTCCGGAAAGTGGCCTCAGCCTGTTTCAGATTGTCATTCTCCACGAAAGTGTCACCCAGAACCACGAAGGCCTTTGCGAGCCAGTAGTTCTGCCCTCCTGCTTTGTCGGAGAATTTGTAGACCATAGCCTCAACATCGGAGAAATTGCCTTTGTCGTAAGTGTCCTGAATGATCATATAAGACGCCTCGGCGCCCTCATCGGTCTTTGGGCTGGAACTCAATTCCTTGAACAGGGCGAACGCCTTGTCCCGCTGACTTGTGGCAAGATAGGATTTGGCGCTTATGTAATCTGACTCCCTGAGCTGAGCCACGGAAGCCGAACTCATAGCCTTGACCTCCGAAGCCGATGCGATAGCCTTCTCAAAACTGCCACCCCTGTAAGCGGAACGCATCATACCCTCGCAAGCATTGAGCTTGTCAGTCGATGAGGCTGAGCTGCTCTTCAATTCCGAATAGATGTCATAAGCATCATCGAAATGCTCCATCGAATAGCTCAGATTGGCATAACTGAACCGGGACTTGCTCACGAAATCCCCGACTGCATTGCTGTCTAAAACCTTTGAATAATACTCCAGGGCCTTTTCCTTGTTGCCGAGATTGCGATAGCATTCCGCAAGATAGTAGTCGGCCTTGACATTTTGCGCTCCGGAAGGATACTTGTTCTGATAATTGTCCAATGCTGTAATAGCCTGCTGGAAATTCTCGGTAAGGAAGATCTGCTCAGCCGCATTGAAATAGCCGGCCTCCTTTTCAGACGCGCTCATACCCTTGTCCGCGCCCACGCTTTCAGCGTAATCCAGATAATTGTAAGGCTCCCCTTTCGCCTGGTAGACAGACTCGATAGCAAGCATAGCGTCGTTTTTGTACTCTGTCCCCGGCATCTCGCTTACAACTTTCTTGAAGTAGATGAGCGACTTGTCATAATCGTGTCTGTTTCTCTCGATCATTCCGAGCTCTATCAGAGACTTGGCTATGAAAGTGGAGTCTCCGGTGGTGGTAAGCAATTTGGAAAAACTGCTCTCTGCCTCGGAAATTCTGTCGGAATCCACGTATGAACGTCCCAATTCGTAAAGCGTCTCACTGTAGAAAGGCACTTGCGGACTGACCTTCAGCACTTTGGACAGAGACTCTATTCGCTTGGATTTGTTACCCTCAAGACCGTAGGCGATGCCGAGACGGTAGTACGGGTACATATCGTCATCGAAGCCGAAACGCTTGACAGCCCCCGAATACGCCTCAACGGATTTCTTGTAATCCTTCTGTATGAAATCGCAGTCAGCCCTTCTCAAAGAAGCGTCTTTGCCATACTGAGGCTCGCTCCGGGAAAGATAATTGTCGAACCATTTGGCCGCCATCGGGTACTCGGCGTTCTTGAAATAGCAATAAGCTATGTCGTAGGGAATCAGTTGAGACTCCTTCATCCCGTCCAATGCGGAGATGTTGTAAAGATCATTGAAAGCGGTCTTTGCCTGCGCATAGTCACCGCTTCTGAAATACGATTCCGCAATCCAGTATCTTGACAGCTGGTTCAGTCTGTCGTGACGGTCGGTGTAATAAGCGACTGCCTTCAGACAAGGAATGGCATCCTTGTAGGAACCGTTACTGATCAGTTGGTCGGCGCGAAGATAGTAGGCTTTGATGTAATTGGACTTCATCCCCTCATCCAGATTGTCAATCTTGTCGTAAGCAGCCACTGCTCCGGCGTAATCGTGGTTGTACAAAGATGCGACGGCCATATATCCATAGATTTTGTCGTTTTTCTCCTTGCCTGAGCGTGCGATGTATTCGGTGAACGCGGAAGTGTCGTGATTCAGGTCAAAGGCGAGCTTGGCGTAATTGAAATAGGCGTCATCCTGAATCTTAGCATCGTAGGACGAGCCGGACGCGGCTTTGAACGCATCCATTGCCGCCACTTTGTTCTTAGTCTGAATGTAGCAGTAGCCCATCTGATAGTCAGCAGCCTGTCCGAGCGAATCACTTCTGTCAGTCATCTTGGTGAAACTATCAATCGCACCGGCATAATCCTTAACCGCGTAAAGAACTGAGCCTGCATAATAATAATCGGCTCTTGACTTGCTTTCTTTGCCACCTGAACTCAAGGAATAGTACTCGTTGGCTTTGGCGGAATTCCCCCTGACCAGATAAGATTCGGAAATGATTCTGGCGAGATGCGGCTTGCGGTCTGAGGGAATCAGCTCGTAGATGCCCGGGCCTTCGTTCACGACGTAAGCATAGTCTTTCTGCATAAAGCGACACTCAAGCATATAATAATGTGAGAGCTGCGTAAATCTCGGATCCTTCGAGGCTTTCTCGAAATAGTCGAAAGCATTAGAGAAACGCTTGTCATAATAGGAGATGTAACCAAGGGAATATCTTGCGGGAGCGGTGTAATCCGAGTAGGCCATTCCGTCTATTTTGCGGAATCCCTCGGAGGCCTTGGGATAATCCCCGTTTATGTAAAGGCTGTAGGATTTTTTGAAAAGAAATTCCGGCAATTGGTCTGAGTAAAGCAGGTCGGGATTGATTCTCGACAATTCTTCCGCGGCTTCCGCGTAACTTTCTTTGTCAAAAAGATTCAGACCGGAATAGTACCTGATCTGCGGCAGCAGAACCGAATAAGGATAGTTAAACGAGTAGGCGTCCACGCGCTTGGAGTAGCCTTGAGTCTGCATCCTGACCGAGCACAGAACCGAATAGCCTTCCGGCATCACATCCTGTTCAGATAAGGACAACTCATCGAACATAGCGCACGCTCGCTCGTACATCCCGTGGTTATATAGTCTGACAGCTTGCCTGTAATCTCTCGATGCTGAGCTCTGCGCTTGCATGCCGTGTCCCGATGAGATGAACAGGGCAGCAAAAACGGCAGCAAAAAATTTCAATTTCATATTAGAATATATTTTTACAAATTTAATTATTTTTCGGCTATATTTGTTATCCTATTACGCATGGTAAGACATTTTTAATCATTATGGAAGACAACAGAACACTTATTTCATTCAAGGACGCCGACATAATCAACGGAGAAAGCACCGTAATCTACGGGTTGAATATGACTGTGGCCACAGGGGACTTCGTCTATATAGTCGGTAAGGTGGGAACCGGAAAAACCTCCATCATCAGGACTATGACTGCGGAGAATCGGCTTCTCAAAGGCGAGGGCACGGTGTGCGGTTTTTCTCTCAACGGAATAAAAGACAAGGATATTCCATTTTTGAGACGGAAACTCGGGGTCGTGTTCCAGGATTTCCAACTGCTGATGGACAGAAGTGTCCGCGACAATCTGGAATTCGTGCTCAGGGCCACCGGATGGAAGAACGAGGATGAGATCGACAAACGGATTGCGGAGGTTCTGGATGACGTACAGATGAGCAATAAGGCTCACAAGATGCCGCATCAGCTTTCCGGAGGCGAGCAGCAGAGAATTGCCATAGCAAGATCCATTCTCAACAATCCCGAGGTGATTCTTGCGGACGAGCCTACCGGCAATCTGGACAACGAGACCGCCAACGGGATTCTACAACTCTTGTCAGGAATTAACAAGAAAAACGGTACGGCCATAGTGATGGTGACGCACAACAGAAGCATTTTTGAGAAGTACCCGGGAAGAGTTATGGTGTGCAAAAAAGAAAGTTGCTCGGAGCAAAGCAAAGATGAGGATGTCATTGACCTTTCGATGACCATTTGATTATGACTCTTAAAGAGAGATACTCCTTCGTAAGAGACTGGTTCAGAAAGAATATGCCGGAGGCTCACACTGAACTGGCGTACTCAAATCCGTTCGAGTTGCTTGTAAGCGTCATCCTTTCCGCCCAATGCACGGACAGAAGGGTGAATCTGGTCACTCCACCTCTGTTTGAGAGATACGGGACTCCTTCGGCCCTTGCCCGGGCGTCTTTTGAAGAGGTGTTTCCGCTGATAAGATCCATTTCCTATCCGAACAGCAAAACTACCCATCTCATTGCGATGGCGAAGAAACTGATCAGTGATTTCGACGGGGACATCCCTTCCGACATCGACAGCCTGATGTCTCTCCCGGGAGTAGGGCGAAAGACGGCCAATGTCATCGCCTCCATAGTTTACGACAAACCCGTGATTGCTGTGGACACCCACGTGTTCAGGGTGTCGCACCGCATCGGACTTTCCGATGGGAAGACTCCCGAGGCCGTGGAGAAGGATCTGGAAAGGCACATCCCAGAGGACGAAAGGGCCAAGGCTCATCACTGGCTGATTTTGCACGGGAGATATGTCTGCACTGCGAGAAAGCCTTCGTGCGAGGAGTGCGGTCTCAACCCTTGGTGCCGGTACCACATTGACAATAATAGAATTATTTAGCGGAAGATATGTATTTCACATCTGAAAATTTGTTAATGGTCGGCTCCGTGCTTGTGTTCACGGCAGTGATCCTGTCCAGAACTGGCTACAAGTTCGGGATCCCGGCTTTACTGGTGTTCCTGACGGTAGGGATGGCCTTCGGGAGCGACGGCGTTGGCTTGGTCTTCAATAATTACAGGCAGGCGCAATTTGTGGGAATCACCGCGCTGAGCGTAATATTGTTCACCGGCGGTATGGAGACAAATGTCTCGTCCATCAGGCCTGTTCTCAAGCAAGGGATAATGCTGTCCACCATAGGAGTGTTTCTGACTGTCCTTTTCACTGGACTGTTCATCTTCTATCTGACAAGAATAGAGAGAATCTCACTCCCGCTTTCCATAGTTATGTGTTTCCTTATGGCGGCGGTTATGTCCTCAACCGATTCTGCGTCGGTGTTCAGCATTCTCAAGAACAGCAAAATGAGGCTAAAGGAGAATCTTCAGCCGCTGCTTGAGTTCGAGTCCGGAAGCAACGACCCCGTGGCCTTCGTCATCAACATAGTCCTGATCAAATCAGCGAGGATTCTTTTCGACCCGTCATCCGTCAACGGCATCAATTACGGATCTCTCGTCCTAAGCGCGGGAGCGACGCTGCTGATGCAGATCATCTTCGGGGCGGCGCTCGGTGTGGGGATAGGCTTTCTGACCGTCTGGATTATGAGACGTGTGCGACTGAGCACGGCACTATATGCGATTATGCTTCTGAGCGTCGGCTTCTTCACTTTTTCAGTAACTGAACTGTGCGAGGGGAACGGCTACCTCGCTGTGTACATCGCCGGCCTCATTATCGGGAACAAGCCGCTTGAGAACAAGAAAGAGATTCTGAAGTTTCTTGACGGCATGACCTGGCTGATGCAGATAGGGATGTTCCTCACCCTGGGCCTTCTTGTCAACCCGCACGATATGATGAAAGTAGCTCCGGTAGCATTGCTTATTGGGGTATTCCTGATTTTCATAGGGCGCCCGCTCGCTGTCTTTCTCAGTCTGATTCCTTTCAGAAATTTTTCGTTCAGATCTAAGATCTTCACCTCATGGGTCGGTCTGAAAGGGGCGGTTCCGATCATATTCGCAACCTATCCCATAGTCAACGAGATTCCGGGATCGGAACAGATTTTCAACATAGTCTTCTTCATAACCCTGCTCTCTATGATTCTTCAGGGAATGACCATTCCTAAAGTCGCCAAATGGCTTCATCTGGCGCTGCCTCCTTCAGCGAAACCGGACACGTTCGGAATCGAGATTCCCGAGGAAGCCGGAAAGATGATCGGCCACACGTTGACTAATGAGGATCTTTCCGAAGGCAACACTCTCAAGGAAGTCAATCTTCCTGAAAACGCAAGGGTGGTGATAATCAAACGAGACAAGAAATTCATCGTTCCGGACGGCTCGGTCCATCTGAAAGCAGGTGACAAGCTGCTGATGATCCGCTCCGGCGACGATTCATCGCAAGCATCGTCTTAACCGGCTTGGGCGATAGCTCAAAGGAATTATCTGAATATTAGAGAGAAGACAGTTCCATCGACATCGGAGCGGCTCAGATGCAAAGCGCCGCCGTGATTCTTACATAATTCATATTGACGAGGACCTGCCGGAATAATATGATTAGCCGAAAGCCTTATTTTTATTGACAGTGACATTGGCATTTAGCCCATCACTTCCGCATTTCGCCCACACGCTGTCATACTGAGCCTGAGTCATCGTGACCGTAATGACTTGGTCATTGCCTTCCGCATCTTTCTGGAGACCGCAATAAAGCGGTTGCCGTAACACTGAAGTTCACACGTCTGTGACGGGAAAGAGAGCATTGTGATCGAACCATTATCCGGGCAATTGACAATTGTCAGTTTCGTCAGCATCGACACATCGAATGCGGTAAGTTCCCTATTAGAAGAAAAGAAAGCTTTCTCGACGCTGCCGAACAAATATCAAGAAACAATAGTCCAATGCTACGTAAGGACAATAGAGAATCTCTCTTAAAAAGAGACGTGCGACAAACTTGATTCCGACAACAGATCACTGTATGGTAAACCTTTAAGAGGATGTTCCGTTGATGAGCGGATAAAGGTAGATTACGGGATCTTGAGGATGATTATTCAAAACAAGTGAGTAAATTTGCAGAGGACAAACTAAAAACACAATTATATGAAAAAAGTTATATGCAGCGCCAAGGCGCCGAAAGCCATCGGGCCTTACAGTCAGGCGATCGAGGCGAACGGAACTCTTTACGTTTCAGGCCAGCTTCCAGTAAATCCATCCGACGGCACCATTCCTCAGACGATTGAGGAACAGACTCACCAGTGCTTTGCCAACATCAAAGCCATTCTTGACGAGGCCGGATATGGTTTCGAAAACGTGGTCAAATCCGTTGTGCTTCTTTCCGACATCAAAGACTTCGCCGCGATTAACAAGGTGTATGCTGACTATTACACCGAGAAGATGCCGGCGCGACTATGCTATCAGGTCGCTGCACTCCCGATGGGCGCTAAAATAGAGGTTGAGACCACGGCGGTGAAATAATCGGTAAGAAACAATTCTGAAACATCGGTGAAATAACGAATCAACAACCGGGCGGTACATTTGCGCAGTAAATCAAAACTTGGCAAATGGACAATCTGTATCTTGGACTAATCGTCTTCATCTTCATTCTTGCGATATTTGACCTGATCGTCGGGGTCAGCAACGACGCGGTCAATTTTCTCAACTCGGCAATTGGAGCGAAAGTGGCCACATTCCGCACAATAATCATCATAGCTTCGATAGGCATCATCTGCGGGGCGTCAATGAGCGGCGGAATGATGGAAATCGCAAGACACGGGATATTCCGCCCCGAGATGTTCACATTCAAAGAGCTGATGGCAATATTCCTTGCCGTGATGGTCTCCGACATTATTCTTCTGGACATTTTCAACTCTCTCGGAATGCCCACATCCACAACCGTTTCTATGGTATTCGAACTGCTGGGAGGCACATTCGCAATAGCCATACTCAAGATGATAAGCGACGAGACAGGGAGTCTCGAAATCTCAGGCCTTATGAACACGGGAAAAGCCCTGTCAATGATCATAGCCATCTTCATTTCAGTCGCAATAGCGTTCGTGTTCGGAACAGTCGTGCAATTTCTGACCAGAATCATATTCACATTCAACTACAAAAAGAATCTAAAATGGAAAATCGGCCTGTTCGGCGGCATCTCCGCAACGGCGATTGTCTATTTTATGCTTATCAAAGGCATCGGCACATTCGCATTCGTGAGCAAAGAGACAATGGATTTCATCAACGTCAACGCTCCGATGATAGCAGGCGTGTGCCTGGTGTTCTTCACCATTTTATCGCAGGTGCTGTACGCATTGAAGGTCAACGTGTTCAAGTTCATCGTACTGATGGGCACATTCGCATTGGCTATGGCCTTCGCCGGAAACGATCTGGTGAATTTCATCGGAGTGCCCCTTGCAGGCTATTCCTCCTACATCGACTTCGCAGCCAACAGCAACACCGATGCCGCTCACTATTTTATGGGAGTGTTGAACACGACCGAAAAACCCGGGGCTATCTTTCTGTTCGGAGCCGGATTGGTTATGATTATCTCTCTGGCCACATCCAAGAAGGCACGCAATGTGGTCAAGACTTCAGTGGACCTCTCAAGACAGGCCTCCGGGGATGAGATGTTCGGCTCATCCAAAATCGCAAGAGTACTGGTCAGGACCAGTTCCAATCTTGCCGGAACACTCGCCGAGAACGTTCCGCTATCAGTCAGAAAATGGATTGACGACCGATTCCTCGCGCCGGAGATTCCAGCAAAAGACGGAGCCGCTTTTGATGAGATCAGAGCTTGCGTAAACCTTGTGGTAGCAAGTCTTCTGATTGCCTTGGGAACTTCCTTACAGCTGCCTCTATCAACGACTTACGTCACATTTATGGTTGCGATGGGCAGTTCGCTCGCAGACAGGGCTTGGGGAAGAGAAAGCGCCGTGTTTCGTATCACCGGAGTGCTCTCGGTAATAGGGGGATGGTTCATAACCGCAGGTGCGGCATTCATTCTATGCTTTGTAGTCAGCCTGATGATGTACTTCGGAGGAGCCACCATTCAAATCACAATCGTTCTACTGACTTTGTTCCTGCTTCTGAGAAGCAGCATCCGCTATTCGCGCAGAAAGGCGGAGGGAAGCTCCGATGAACTGTTTGACAAGATGATGGACAGCAACGACAAGCAGGAGACGCTCGCCTTGCTGGAACAACACATAGACAAAAGCCAGACGGACTTTCTGGAATTCGCCACGACCTCATATTCCCAAATCACTGACGGCTTCGTCAACGAGAACCTGAGCCTGCTCAGCAAAGCCGAGAATTCGATGCGACAAAGAAGAATCGAGTTGAAAAACACAAGAAGAAAAGAAATCATCGGGCTAAGAAAAATCAATCACGTCAAAGCCCTCGAAATCAACACTTGGTTCCATCTCGGCAAAAACAGTTGCGAAGACATATTGTACTGTCTAAGAAGGATTTGCGACTCGTGTCAGGAACACGTAGACAACAATTTCGCGCCTCTGGGCAAAGACAGGATCAAAGAATTCCTCCCGCTTCGCGACACAATGCTGTTTCTTCTGCGCAGAACGGAAAAACTGATAGAGAACAATGAGTATTCAGACGAGGCTGATGTACTGAGAGGTTTCGGGCAGTTGAAGGAATGTCTGGTAGAGACTAAGGAAGGTATGATGGTCAGAATGCAGTCCACACAGGACAATATTACTGTTTCCTACGTCTACATGAATATGCTTCAGGAGACATTGCAACTTCTCAATTGCCTTGGCCAACTGCTTGAGGCTCAGAAGAATCTAAAGATTTTTGGCAAGACTGAACCTGTAATCGAGACCACCGCTGCGAGATAGTGTCACTTTGATCTCACCGTGATGGAGAATAACCGAGTTCTTGACGATTGCAAGGCCGAGTCCGGTGCCGCCTAACGCTCTTGAACGACCTTTGTCCACACGGTAGAATCTCTCGAAAAGATGCGCCAGATGTTGCTCGGGGACACCGCAGCCGTCGTCGGAGAAACTGAAAAAATAAGAATCGGAAGTCTCCTTGAGCAGTTTCACTGTGATGGTGACGCCATCGCCGGCATAGCTCAAAGCATTGTCCGTCAGATTTGAGAATATAGAGTACAGCAAAGACCGGTTGCCACGGATGATGACATCTTTGCCCACCAAAGGCAGAAATCTGTCGGAGTGGTCAGCGAGTCTCTGTGCGGCATCCTCCTCTACGGCAAGCAACAACTCGCTGACACTCACCTCCTCCGTGACGAAGGCATCCGAAGATTCGTCAATCTTGGTGAGCAAGGACATATCCCTAAGCAGATCCGACAATCTCTGAACCTGAGCATAGCATTTCTCCAGAAAGACCTTCTTCGTTCCCTCGTCCATAGTCTTGTCATTTACGATAGTCTCAAGATAACCCCGAATGCTCGTCACCGGAGTCTTCAGCTCGTGAGCCACATTCTGTGTCAATTGACGCTTGAGGCGAGTCTTGTCATCCTCGCTGTTCTGGAGTTTGGCATAAAGACGCACTATGTTTCTGGATATGTCGCCGAGCTCCCCGCCGGGGAACTTCAAATCCGCATTTTCCACATCCTCGTTGTCCTCGGCCATACGCGCGAATCTCGTCAATTGGCTTATGTTCGAGCCAATACGACTGGAAAAGCTGGCTATCACTATGACCATTAGCACTATAGCCGCCAATGAGACCCAAAAGAAATTCAAATCCGCTGCAAGGAGATGCACAAGCTTGACATTGTAAGGAAGAGACGTCCTTATTATGTAACCGTGCTCCGGAAAAAAAGTCGCTGAGTAGAAAAACGTGTCATTGACAGTCTGAGAGTTCCTTTTCAGATCATATCCCCGGCCATATTTCAGCGCGACACTTATTTCTTTCCTTGAGAGATGATTAGGCATAGACGTGAAATTACGGTCACGACTGTCATACAAAACCACACCTGAGGGATTGATTATGGTAACTCTCAGACTGTCAACACTATGCGTCCGCACATAGCCATCCACGGCCGGGAAGCAAAGACTATCTCCTATCGAATTAGCCATCAAAGAATTGTACTCCTGAAGACGGGAGTCCAGCAGTTCCACTCTGTAGACCTTCTCCCTGTGATGCTGATAGAAAGCGAAAAACGCCACGAAAGCCAGAAACAGAGAAATGACGCTAAAAAATAGTTGACGGCTGAAAGACATATTATCAAACGTTCTCGTCAAAAGCGTAGCCGTAGCCGTGCCTTGTGACAATGTGGTTACCGTAAGGACCGAGTTTTTTCCTGAGTCTTGTCACGCTCACATCCACAGCCCGGTCCAAGACATCACTCTCGTCCGGCCAGACGAGATCAAGAATTTTAGTTCTTGAGAACACGCTGCCGGGATGGCTCATCAGAAGATGCAGAATTTCAAGTTCCTTTTTGGCCATAGACACCTCCTCGCCGGAAACGGAAAGCACTTTTTTTTCATAATCCAGTTCAATGCCGGCGAATTTCAACAAGCCTCCCTGCTCCTCCTCTATAGATGAAGGAGCAGATTTGATCGTGCGCCTAAGCACAGCCCTGACCCTTGAAATCACTTCAGGAAGAGAGAAAGGCTTGGCAATGTAGTCGTCGGCTCCGTGGGCGAAACCGGCCACCAAGTCGTCATCGGTGTCTTTGGCTGTGATGAAGATAATCGGGACATCCGCTGTCTCAGGCCGGCGCCGCATACTGTCAGCCATTGCGAATCCCGACATTTCACCCATCATAACGTCCAAAAGGATAAGCGAAAAAGACGGAAGAGGCAACCTCATCGCCTCTTCCGCCGAATTGGCGGTCTCGACTTCATAACCTTCTTTGCGAAGATTATAACTCAGAATGTCACAGACATCCTGTTCGTCGTCAACCACAAGTATCTTGCTCATAAAGATTATTTTACGAACTGTGACTTCAATGCCTCAATCTTCTCCTGAGCATTGTCCCCCTTGGCTCCGAAATAGAACTTGATCTTCGGCTCAGTGCCGGAAGGTCTCACTGAAACGACATCCCCTTCCTCGCTGAAGAACTGAAGGACGTTTGAGGACGGAAGCCCTGTCTTGTCCGTCTGAAGATAGTCGACTGCCTTCACGACCTTGGATCCCGCAAGCGCCTTAGGAGGATTCTGCCTCATATCAGCCATAATCTTCTGAATCTCCTCAGCTCCGGTCTTGCCTTTGCGAACGAGAGAAGTAAGACTCTCCTTTCTGTAACCGAATTCCTTGTAAATCTTCTGAATTAGCTGATAGAGCGTAAGTCCTTGATCAGCAGCCCAAGCAGCGCATTCCGCAACCATTGAGCAGGCAATCTGGGCATCCTTGTCGCGCACAAACTGTCCGACGTTGAAGCCGTAACTTTCCTCGCCTCCGCAGATGAACTGTCCGCCTGAATTCTCATTCTTCTTGACAATCTCGGCGATGTACTTAAAGCCCGTGAGCACATTGTACACTTTCACACCGAACTTATGGCAAATCTCAGCAATGGTCTCTGTCGTGACTATGGTCTTCACGCAATAGTCTTTGTCCGTCAGCTTGCCGAGTTCCTTCCATCGGGAAAGAATGTAGTAAGTCAGCATAGAACCGGTCATATTGCCGTTGAACAGAATCATCCTGCCTTCATTGTCTCTCGCTGCTATTCCCATTCTGTCCGCATCAGGATCAGTCGCAAGTACGATGTCAGCGTGTTCTTTTTCCGCCACGTCAATCGCCATCTTCAAAGCGGAAGGCTCCTCAGGATTAGGCGAAGCGACCGTCGGGAAATCCCCATCGCTCACATCCTGCTCAGGCACGTGATAGACTTTCTCGAATCCGAGTCTGCACAGACACTCCGGAACCAGTCTCACGCCACACCCGTGAAGCGGGGTGTAGACGAATTTCAGATCCTTATGTCTGGCGCGGGATTCAGGCGAAAGCATAAGAGAGAGGATGTCGCGAAGATAGCTCTCGTCCATTTCTTTCCCCATAAGCTCAACCTCACCGCACTCAAGCCCCTTGTCGAACTTAACCTGAGAAGGCTCTGTGATTCTCGCGACCTCCGCCACAATGTCTTTGTCCACCGGAGAAGTGATCTGAGCGCCGTCAGCCCAAAAGACTTTGTAGCCGTTGTATTCCTTAGGATTGTGGGAGGCAGTGATCATAATGCCGGCCGTCGCACCCTTGGCGCGAATGGCATAACTCAGTTCAGGAGTAGGCCTGATGTTGTCGAAAAGAAACACGTGAAGCCCGTTGGCGGAAAGCACATCTGAGGCAATCTTCGCAAACAGTTTGCTGTTGTTGCGGCTGTCGAAAGA
>Ga0172377_10003810_pt1 | contig 15520 bp, 14 predicted proteins | sample Pumphouse3metaG_FD_119749 | JGI IMG/M metagenome (GOLD analysis project Ga0172377, IMG submission 119749) | Leachate microbial communities from a municipal landfill in Southern Ontario, Canada - Pumphouse #3 metaG | ecosystem: Engineered > Solid waste > Landfill > Unclassified | place: Canada...
AAGCGGAACACTTCCCGGGCCTTATGTAGGGCATTCGCCTCGAAACTGTCTCCCAGCTCCTCTATCTCCTGCTCGAAGCCAATTTCCTTAGCCAAGATTATCTCTAGCGGATACGGTTTTGCAATACGTCGAAATTCTATAAGTTTACTTTCATTAGCGCTAGCTAAAACTAATTGCAGCATAAATACTCACAATCCTAATTTGTCTGCCAGTAGAAAAGAAGCTTTGCGGAAGGTGCCGTTAGTAAAAGGAGAAAGGTAGCCGGCCGACAAAGCCCTAGCCAGTGGGTTTTTGCGATTCTCCAGATTGAGGAAGCGCAAGAGGTTTTCTTCTAATGTGTGGTTGTAGCGTCGGAAAGGAAAAGCCGCCAAAGTCTGAATCAGCGACACACCTCGATAAACTGAAGAGAGTGGCTTCGACCACAGTTCCGGCGAATATAGATAGGCCTCTTTGTCCGGAGCGAAGGAAAAAAGTTGAGAGGAATTGTCGTCAACAGTATAATCCTTCATAATCAGCTGCCAACGTCGAGCGAAAACATTCAGATCACTTTCCGAACTTCGGGCAAGCTCACGTTCCATTTGATCTAATGCAGAGAGGACGGGCAGTTCCATAGTGTAATGGCTCAGGATCCATTCACGCGCATAATCTGCCTTAGAACCATAAAACTTATCCCAGCTAGCATAGGAGATTAGAGCTAATGAGGAACTGGCCAGATCACGCTCGTAGTGAGCCGGCAAACGGGGCAGATAAAGCGGATTGCGCAAAGTTTCAGACAGGTCCAACAATACTTTTCCTGTCATATTGAAAAGCCGATCTACGATCAGTTCCTGGGGAATGTTTTTTAAGACCAGAACCGTTTTTTGACTATCGGGCATGAACAAATGCATGGTTTCGCTATAATCAGGAAACTCAGCGCGTTTGCGTCTTCTTTCTCTCTGGTCATTCTCATTAGCACCAGGCGCAGGCTCTAAGTACAAATCACCTGTAGCGTTCATTTCTACAAAATATTCCACTTGCTTTTCAATTATTTCTTCCAGACAAGAAATATAGCACTCTGATAAAGGATAAGCAGTCTCATCTAATTCCGGAGTGCCATAATTCGAAAGAAAATAATAATCCCACGGTCGCAGGTTAGTGATATCCAGACGCTCCGCATGCTGGCTACGTATGGCTGCCGCAAGTGGCAGCAAATGACGTCGCAATTGCTTATGGTACGTGGGTATAGCGTCGTGCAGGAGGTCACTTACACCCAAACGTCTGATCTGATACTCTTCAAAAGTCCTAAAACCGACCTTGTCTGCAAGTTCTCGCCTGATTTTGTGCAAATCGGTGAAGCGCTCAAGCATAAGCTGCCGCTCCTTTTGCAGCCCTTCTCTGTATCTATCGTATGCACTATGGCGCAGACTGCGTGACGGATTCTGGAGATCGTAGCGGAGCCCCCCCATCGGAGTAGCAAATCCACGCGTACTGAGATCATACTTATTAAAAAGCTGCAGCTGCTCTTGGACAATAGCATCTTCTTCTTCCAACAGTTTTAGGAGATGTGGCTGATAGCATATCGCCAGTCGCTCTGCTTCCGCTTGATAAGCTTCGCCGCCTAGATCAATCAGCTCTAATTTCCTTTTGGGATCGCTGTAGCGAGAAAACAATTCAGATAGTTCCACTTGGACGTGCAAAGATACCGAAAATACTTCCTGGAGGCTAGGTTTATTTGCTTCAGAATCCGAGCGTAAAAGAGCCTCTTTTAGCATTCGTTTTCGTGTACCGTCGTAACTACGCAGCTGAAGGTCCAACTCCTGCAATGTAGCAAATTGAGCTGACTTGTTGCGCGTAAACATCAATTTAGATTTTGTCCGACTCAGAAAAAACGATATCTGTTCGCGTGAGCTGGCCTCGCTACTATCGCTAGATTGAATCTTATCTTGCTCCGACATACTTACATCCGTTCAACAGTTTCAATTCCGGCCAGCTTAAGACCAGCACTCAACGTGCGTTCAACTGCCTCCGTTAGCGCCAGACGTGCCAGAAGGAGATCACGATTCTCACAGCGCAATATCGGCTGATTATGATAAAACTTATTAAAAGCCCGAGCCAGCGTAAGGATCTGCCGCATCATAATCGAAGGCTCGTAGGCTTTGCCGGCCCGCTCTATAGACAAGGGGAAAAGCTCAATATTCTTTAACACCTCTTGTTCTTCATCCTCTAGTAAAAGTTCCAACGCAGCATCGCTCACAGATTCCACTTCTGCCATGGTAGCAGGTCCTGCTTTGCGTACAAGAGCTTTACAGCGAGCGATCGTATATTGCAGATAAGGTGCTGTGTCTCCCTCGAAATCCAGCATTTCCTCCCAAGAGAAGATAATGTCTCGTTCCCGTCCGGCGCGCAAAAAGGCATAGCGCACAGCTCCTAGACCGATCTTTTCTGCGCTATCTTTCAGCTCTGCCTCCGGCATATCCTCATTGTTGCTGCGAATAATTGCGGAGGTTTTAACCACACTTGTTTCGAGCAAATCATCCAAGAGAATAACGTTTCCGCTTCTGGTAGAAAAGCCTCCATCAGCCATTTTCACGGTTCCAAAAGCAACGTGAACATTGTTCTCCGCTTTTGGGAAATCCGCCTTCTTCGCTACGGCGAAAATTTGTTCAAAATGATTTTTTTGCGGTAGGCCGACCACATAAATATTAAGGTCGTAGTCGTATTCTTTGACCCTATACAGTATTGCGGCCAGGTCGCGTGAAGCATAGATCGTAGAGCCGTCTGATTTGAGGATAAGGCACGGCTTCAGATCATACTCTTCCAGATCGACTACTTGAGCACCTTCACTTTCGATTAGTAAATCTTTTTCCCGGAGACGTTCAATGACTTCAGGAATTATATTCGTATAAAAGCTTTCGCCATTGGTGTTGTCAAATTCAATCTTGAGTCTGCTATAAATCTTATCAAATTCTTCCAAACTAACATCGCGGAATTGCTGCCACAGCTTGAGCTCTTCCTCTTCCTTATTCTCCAGACGTCTGAAGGCCTCCCTGGCCTCATCGTCCAGTTCTTGTCTGGTCTCAACTTCCTGATGAAACTTTACATAAACACGAGTAAGTTCGGTGATGGCATTCTTAGCTAAAGCTTCTTCATCACCCCATAATTTCCATGCCACGATCAACTTGCCGAACTGAGTGCCATAATCACCCAAATGATTGAAACGGAAGACCTCAGCTCCCTGATACTCATATAAATTGGCGATGGCTTCACCTAAGAAAGTGGTAAAAGCATGACCGACATGGAAAGGTTTGGCAATATTGGGAGAAGAATACTCGACAATAATCCTTTGACCTGCAAGCTTATCCGTCGCGCCGGGAGTCTCCCCCGCTGCCAAAGAACGGCGGATCACATTTACTGCCCTATAAGATCTCTTGATGAAAAAATTAAGATAGGCTCCTGCCACTTCAATTCGCTCAATGAAAGCGGCCGTGTCGGCTGTCTCTATCTTCTCCTTCAGCTCAACTGCGATCTTCTGAGGTGCCTGACGCATTGTTTTGGCTAAACGGAAACAAGGAAAAGCGAAGTCGCCCAATTCTGCTCGAGGTGGAATTTCCAATACTTCCGCGATTTCTTCCTTAGTCAAATCAATATGTTGGGCTAGTAAGTCAACTATCTTTGTGTCTGAATTCATAATCAAATATTACCTTTATATAATTCTTTTTATTTATTTCCACAGAGGTGTCGGGAATACACCTGTATTCACTAAATTTTGAAGCGAAGCCTCTACAAAAGGTTTATCTTCCTGATAAGTTACACCGAACCAACGCTCAGAGCTCATCGAAGTATGGATCTCACATTTCTCTTCCTTCAATTCGTGTCCCAAAATTTCCGGTAGCAGATATTCGGAGACAAGCGAACCTGACTCTATGGTTTCGTCAAGAAAGTCTGTGAACCTATCCGCCAGAAGCTGCATGAAAGAGCGTGAAAAACCGAAAAAGTTCATCGATACAGGCACATCACCGGACAGAGGGTGCCAGGTCTTGCCATCATCCAGAGTGTAAACAGCGTCATCATCAGCCATAGCAATCTTTTTCAGTTCACGGATATTGAGCAGACGGCCTTGCTCATCCAGCTCACAGACACCGCGCGAAACAGTGCCGTGCGGCGACAAGGTATTTCTCAAAATCCAAATGCACAATGCATGCCTGGCTAGGTCCCCTTCAGCCGGCTTTTTACTCAAAAAATCATACATCTGTTTAAAAGCATCTTTACCATAATAGTCATCAGCGTTTATTACAGTCAAAGGAGCATCAACCAATTCTCTAGCAGCGAGAACAGCATGCCCTGTCCCCCAAGGTTTGACGCGCTCGGCCGGAACGGAATATCCTTCCGGAAGATCTTCCAGCTCTTGATATGCGTAGCGCAAATTAATGTACGGTCGCAGTCGCTTGCCGATGATCTCCTCAAAATCTCTTTCCATATCCTTTTTAATTACGATGATAACGTCTTCATAACCAGCTTGGACAGCAGCGTGGATCGAATAGTCCATAATAATCTCACCAGATGGTCCAACGCTTTCCAGTTGCTTAACTCCACCGTAGCGAGATGCCATCCCGGCTGCCATAATCAATAAATGCGGCTTTTCCTGCATGAATTTCCTCCGTTGTAATTTGCTAAAACTGCCTTTTTCTTATGATCCACATAATACCATAGAGGGTGCAGAGCAGACAGAAGCGACGGTAGCGCAATATCCAATGTAACTGCTGTGAGGATTTCTGCATGATGTCGGTCCAATATGCTAAACTTGTACATGTGAAAAAGTAAAAACATCTGTTTCTTGTTTTTTCTGAAAGGATCTTATATATATGACAACAACAAACAACGCAACGAATGATGTGAGGTTAGCAGTCTTAATAGACGCAGATAATGTACCTCCTCACAACGTGCAATCTATGATGGAGGAAATTGCCCGTTACGGAACACCCACCATCAAAAGAATCTACGGTGACTGGACCAGACCCTCCCTCACCCAATGGAAATCTCACCTTTTAGATCACGCTATCAGCCCTATTCAGCAATTTAGTTATACCAGTGGCAAGAACTCGACCGATTCAGCCTTGATTATTGACGCTATGGACATTTTGTATGCAGGAACTGTAGACGGCTTTTGCCTCGTTTCCAGTGATAGCGACTTTACCCGCTTAGCAACAAGGTTGCGCGAAGCCGGTAAGATCGTCTATGGAATGGGCGAAATGAAAACACCTAATCCCTTTATCGCCGCCTGTGATCGCTTTATCTTCCTCGAAGTTCTGCAAAGGAATCAAGATGATGCTGCGGCAGAGGCTAAAGAAAGCGAGTCAAGAAAGGCAGTATCACCGCAAGAGAGTTCCCGTTATCGCCAGCGCAGTCCCAAAGGTAAGTCCGCCATTAACAAAATCGATCGCAAGCTGATCAATCTGATCTCTTCTTCCATCAAGGACGTAGAAGATGACAACGGCTGGGCCTTCTTGGCTGAAGTGGGCAATATGATCAACAAAAAGCAGCCTTCCTTCGACTCTCGAAATTATGGTTTTGATAAGCTGACAAATCTAGTAAAATCTATTGATAAGTTTGAAGTTCAGATGCGTGACACAGGCAATCCAAACGTCAAGCTGGTCTATGTAAGAGCGAAAAACGGCAGACGTTAAGCTTAAGCATAAATAATTAAATCATTTCTCTTTTTTGGAGGATTATTATGGCAAGAACCCTCATGATAGGACTGACAGAGTCCGGTCAAGAGTCAAAAATAAATGAAGACGCTTTCCTTTGTGATGGACGTATCTATCCCGATATGCTTCGAGGCAAAGAAGAACAGAGTCTGAGTTCAGGTAAATATCATCAGATGTACATGGTTGCGGAAGGCTTCGGTGGCCCGGGTGCGGGTGACCTTGCTTCTCGCATGGTACTGCGTATAGCTAATCAATTATTGGACCAAATAGAGGAGTATAAAAATCCTGAATTGGATTTCAAACGTTTTACTCGTGATCTCTTGGCCCAGGCTCATTCGTCGATTAAGGAAATGGTCTCTTCGAAATTCAGTCATCCGGTTGGCTGTTCCTTTGCACTAGTCTTAATTGACGCTAATACCTCTTACACACTAAACGTAGGCTGCACAACCATAAATCTGTATCGGAATGGAAAGATTTACCGTTTGACCGACAGAGCTGAATGTGAGATTCCTGATGAATATCTAGGCAATATTAGCGTTGATAGTTTACCGGTGCCGGACGCTATGAATAAGAGCGATTTGCAGCCCGGAGACGTTTACGTGCTCTCAACTAGCGGTTTTAATAAGAACTATCGCAGCAAAGACTTGCGTAACGACTTAGCGAAGCAGGATGCTTTTGCGGCCACCGTTCGCCAAGCCCATATTCACTCCGGAGCCGGAGATCTCGGACCTAATCGCACTATTGTGGCAGTAAAGACTGTAGATCTACAATTAGAATTGCCGCAGGGTCCCTCTCCAGTCGAAGCTGAGCGTAGAAGAGTATTTAACGGCGAAAGCATTGATGATGAAAAGGAAGCTGAAGACGAAATGAATAACTACGACAGGTATTCCAGTGTAACAAACGGTGAGATTACTCAGCGAGCTAGTGGGAGAGAGAAAGCCGGCGTTTTCTTCAAAAGCCTCTTGTTAGGTTTTGTGATCGGCTTAGCTGTGCTCCTAATAATCTGGTTCTTTATTCTGTAAGCAGTGATTGCTTAACAATGGACTCTCATCCTTATTCGCTGAGTAAGAATGAGAGTCCTTTTTGATTATGTTTTATTCTGCGCAATCACCGTATCCATACAGTGTTGATGTGGGATTCCAGAAGAATCACAGTCGAATATGGATTCAGACATTTCATGTAAAAGCCAGTCAGAATAATGGGTGGCCAATTCACCTGATCTCCATACAGTAGCGTTTTCTTCCTTTTCCGGTGCAGGTTCTATGAAGGGCTTAGGTACAAATACATTTAAAGCATGAATTCCATTTGGCGTTGTATGCTCCTGATAATTTAATATTAATTGCTTTCTAAGATTCGCTGGAATGTAGTGGAACACGCCGCTTGAAAAAATTATGTCATACTGGTGTTCTAGGCGATAATCTAAAAGATTGGCTTGGAAGGCATTGACCGAAACACCCATTTCATCGGCCAAATATTTTGTTTTTTCAACACCGACTATTGCGATATCAAATGCATCGACAATATATCCATTGCGTGCAAAAAACACGGCATCTTTTCCTTCTCCACAGCCTATATCAAGCACACGTAATTTACGGATAGGAGGACATATTTTCATTACTTCATAGCACATATGTGATGGAGCAAGTCCCCAATAATAAGAATCAGTCACATATTCTTCTTCGTAATAAGAAACTTTCTTCCTAGTGTGCGAATATCCCATTAGTCCATTAATATCAGATTCTAATGCGACTGCAATATCACTCAAAAGAGAAATATCCGGCATTGATTGTCCGGTTTCCCATTTTGATACTGCCTGAAAACTAACATTAAGTTTTCGAGCCAGCTCTTCCTGGGTCATTTTTAGCCGTTTCCTGTAAGATGCAATATTTTTCGATAATTCAGCAAGCATTTTCCACCTCAAATCACCTCAACTCTAGCATAAGAGTAGTTTCAAACAAATAAACGGTTTGATGAGTTGTAGCCATTATTCTACTAATAGTTGAAGACTGAATAGATAAGACATGGTTTATCTATTTCATCGGCATCCTTACTTAGAGACAAAGATAAACGCCGCTACGATTATATCCGTAACGGCGTTCCTTTTTGGTGGAGACGAGGGGATTCGAACCCCTGTCCGAAATCGCTTCCATTGGAAACTCTCCGGGTGCAGCCTATGCTTTAATTTCGCAAGCCCGCTGAGCATAGACGATCATAACAGGTCCTGCTAGCTCTAAATACGCATTTGACGCTCGAGCAGACGCCAAATGGGAGCTTCGTTTAACCGCCTACAAAGAAAGGTCTGTCTAATGACGTTCTTCTACAGGCGACAGAGTTCTGTAGAGAACGGCAGTTGCTTATGCAGCTGCTAATGCCGGTTGTTTATTGGCAATTAAAAGTTTTTCCCGTTTTTTAAAGAGGCCAACGAGAATCCTCTACCCGCTTTCCCAACTTCGACAACCCCGTCGAAACCGGTGCGTCCCCATATACTGTTTTCAAAATTCTATTACGAACTCTTGTTTGCTATTATAGCACGTCATGCGAGCTATTTCCAGACACTACCGTTACATCTCGATCTAGCTCTTTTATGAGAAATTTTCATTGAGAAAATCAAGCAAAGTGCTACTGAATTCTACATCCTTAGCAGGTTCAAAAAGATAATCATCATAACATAAGAAGTGCCAATCTCCCTGACGAACAAAAGAGCTAACATTGACATCACTTTGCTTTGCCTCTGCGAGGAGTTTCTCATACTGTGAGTAAGGTACCTGACTATCCTCAGTAGAGTGCATCAGCAGAACAGGTCTATCTCCTATTTTGCTGATGGCTTTGAAAGGTGAATATTTAAGCGCAGAGAAACCAAAGTGAACTCCAAGATATCCCTGTATAAAGGGCACATCCAGGTAGCCAATCGGTCGCGGCACTCCGGCTTCGCCCATATAATGTACAAACAAGTCAGTCCAAGAGGAGAAAGCAGAGAGAGAAATTACTGCATCAATTTCTTCCAACTCACCTGCTGCAATAATTACTGTGCCCGCACCCATAGAAGTGCCTAATGCGACAATAGGCAGATCGTTGCTTCTAGCATCCTGCTCGAGAAAATCAACGCCGGCCTTCACATCTAGCCACTCGGTCATACCTAAGCCAATCTCATCTCCCTCACTCTCGCTTCGAGCACGCATTTCGATTAAGAGTGAATCCCAACCGTTGTCAGCTAAGAGCTTGGCATAGCCGAAGAAGGCAGTTACCGAAGGGTTTTGTATCCCGGACAAAATAATTACCGTGCCTTGGGGCTCTTCTGCCACGGTGCGCCAAGCTGCAAGTTTCAGCTCATCGTCACTTGTCAAAGTAATACGCTCAGCTTCAACTGCAAAATCAGCTGCCTGATACTGTTCTTGTTCATAGCGTTGGCCCAAGAACATCGGCATGACTAATAGAGGAATAGTGATCAAAGTAACGAGAAGTAAAATGAGTAGCCCCACTAAAACAATTTTCAGAATCTTTCTTCTCTTCTTTTTCTGCGGAACTGTTTCTAGCGTGTTGCTTTCAGTCATCAGTAAACCTCTCGTCTAATTCAGTGCAATGAAATGCAGTGAAACTATTAATAGTCCTGTTTCATACGCTTTTCGACGTCGCGAGCCACTTCGCGATCACGTATGGTCTGGCGTTTATCATAGAGCTTCTTGCCGCGAGCAATTGCTATTTCCAGCTTTACCTTGCCCCGGACAAAATAGGCTTTAGTCGGCACTAAGGTCATACCCTTTTGCTGAACAGCGGCTTCCAATTTACGAATCTGTGACTTGTGTGCGAGCAGTTTCCTGTCGCGCACAGGATCATGATTAAACTGGTGAGCTTGCTCATAGGGAGCAATATGTGCTCCGACCAAAAAGAGCTCTCCATTCCTCACTACAACGTAGGACTCACTAAGACTGAGACTACCCTGACGGATAGACTTAACTTCTGTCCCCTTCAGAGCAATTCCTGTTTCCAGGGTCTCCAAAATATCGTATTCATAACGTGCTCTGCGATTATTAGTAATTAATTTGTTTTGCTTATTTTTCATTCTTCTCATCTCGAATCAGGTTTTGGATTATAGCAGCAACTTAAGCTTGAGTAAAGCGTTCTAAGTCCAAGACGGAGCTGGCATCCTGCTCAGCTCCAGCTCGTCTACCACTCTGCCAAGCGTAAAATCCTGCCGATGCAACCATAGCTGCGTTGTCCGTGCATAAAGACATCTCAGGCACTACCAACTTCAGACCCTTCTCAGCACTCAGTTCTTGAGCTTTCTCTCTTAATCTCGAATTGGCAGATACGCCTCCTGCGATGGCTATAGTCGTATAAGGATTTGTTTCCAACGCTTCTTCTAGACGACCTAAGAGGGTCGTCACCACTGCTTCTTGGAAGGTTGCTGCGAAATCTTCCAGCGAACACAAATCCGTCCAGGCCAATCCTTTCTTATCAGCTTCTCGCTTGAAGCGATCGAACTGCTGAATAGCGGCTGTTTTTAATCCGCTGAAAGAAAAGTCCAGAGAGCCTTCAACGCGAGGATGTGGCAACGAAAACGCGTGCCTGTCTCCGCTCTGAGCTGCCTTGTCTATCAGCGGTCCGCCCGGGTAGCCCAAACCGAGGACACGTGCCAATTTGTCAAATGCCTCTCCGGGAGCGTCGTCGCGCGTTTTCGCAATGATTCTGAACTTCGTGTAGTCATCAACGGCAAGTAAATGTGAATGACCCCCGGAGACCACTAGGCACAGAAAAGGTGGTTCTACTTCCCTATCCGATAGGTAGACTGATGCGATATGCCCCTCAATATGGTGAACCGGGATCAAAGGTTTACTGATAGCAGCCGCATAAGATTTGGCAAAGGACACACCAACCAGCAAAGCCCCAACAAGTCCAGGCCCTACTGTTACTGCAATAGCCTTTAGTTCAGCGGCAGTGATGCCCGCATCCTTAAGAGCCTGATCAACCACAGGCACTATTGTTTTGAGATGTTCGCGTGAAGCAATTTCAGGCACGACACCGCCATAAAGCTTGTGCACGTCAATCTGCGAGGCGATCTTACTGCTTATAAGCATGCGGCCGGAATCAACTACTGAAGCAGCCGTTTCATCACAAGAAGTTTCTATTCCTAAAATGTAGTTTTTTTCTTTATCCATGAGCATTAGTTTAGCAGATTCTGTATCGTTGGCAGCATCAATCTGCTACACTAATGCACAGCAAGGAATTACTTATGGCAGAGATCTACATTTCAGATAATAAACGAGATAAAAAGAACAAAATGCGCAGATTTTGGATAATTCTGATCGCACTGGCCTGCGTTGTTGCTTTTTCTATTGCAGCAATTGTGATTTCGTCTTTTGTGAAAGCCAGTAGCATTATGGAGAAAGAAGGAAGCGAACTCTCCCCTTTCGCAGCCAACCTCTTGCCGGATTATTCTAATGTCTCTTTCCAGACTTTAGATGGACAATTGACGCTGCGCGGCTGGTGGCTTAGATCTCAAACAGAAGAAACGCGAGCAACTGTACTCCTTGTACATAGCCAAGAAATGAATCGCCTCCCCTTCGGCCTTGACAGTGTGAAACTCTTTGATCAGCTGACAGAAGCAGGTTGCAATGTACTGACCTTCGATCTGCGCAGCAATGCCGAGTCTGACGGTAGCATGTCTTCTTTTGGCTATATGGAAGCGGATGATGTCCTAGCCGCTCTGGCATATGTGGAATCTCTTGCTCCCGAGCACCCTATCATCCTTTATGGCATTGGCAGCGGCACTACAGCTGCTTTTAGAGCGATGTCATATCTGGACGAGATTTATGCCGATGAAAATAAAAAGGCTGATGCCATCGATCTAGGACTACCCCATCCCTTGCGGATATCCGGCTTGATTCTCGATACCCCTGCCAGGTCCAGCGACGACTTTATCGCCGCGGAAATGGCTCTTGAAGACAGTCTCGGACGCTATTTCTTCCCCCGTACTGTACCCCTGGCAATTAGGCTTTCGGCGGGTAATAAAGAAAAACAGGACTATCTGCAGTACTTATCTCAACTGACAATTCCGGTTTTATTGCTGGGACACGAACACGATAGCCTTTTAGCCGAAAGTGCCTACCTGCCTCTGTGGGTAGAACGTGAACGCATTCATCCGACTTTGACGCAAAGTTTCAAAGCGAAAGGCTCCGGCCACATCACAGCTTTTGCGAGCGACAGCAATAATTACAGCAAGGCTGTACAAGATTTCATCAACGACTGGTATTAATTAGAAACTGCCGCTGGAACCGAAACCGCCGCCGCGGTTCTCTCCTATTTCAGCGACGCTATCCACCTTCATAAACTCAGGATGCAAAACTTCAAGAAAGACCATCTGAGCTATACGCTCGCCGGCTTCAATGTAGATACTGCCAAGAGGGTGGCCGTTTTGATCCAGATACAAAGTATGGTCCGACACACCAAAAGGAAGGTATTCGCCTGTTTTTTTCCGAAAGTAATCACTGAATTGTATGGGAGTACATTCCTGATGTAATTGCTTAGCAAGTTTGGGTTCTCTTAAGAGGATGGAACCATCAAAGAAAAGCGGATTTGTGTTCTCGGCGATGATGCAAACTTCATCGCGAAAATCAGAATCTATAGTGCCCGGTGTATTTGGAATGCGCAAAGAAGTCCGCAAAGAAAGACCGCTACGTGGTCGCACCTGAGCCTCGACTCCGTCGGGCAGTGCAAGGCGAATGCCACTTGGTACGAGAACAGTTTCGCCGGGTTCAATCACCAAAGAGAGCCGGGATCTTAAATCGAAACCTGCGGAACCGGAAGAAGCTGCATCAGGTATCAGGTCCTCAGTGCATTCAATGTAAACGGTGATTTTTTCTTTCATCCTCTTCCCTCTCCTATGGTATCAGTTTGCTTCTTTTGTCTCGTCTTCTTGCTCGTGTATTGTCTCAACAGATTCATCACTGAGATCAGTAACATCATCGATTGTTGTCTGTAATTCTTCTAAAGGCTTGTTTCGCTTTCTGCGGCTTCTACCTTTGCCTGTTCGGCCGTCTTCCGCAAAATCAGTATCAATTGTTGAAGCCAGTTCGGCGAGTTTTGATTCATAGACATCACAGAGGTTGCGATAATATAATAAATCCTTCTTCATCGACCAGAACTGCTCACGCAAGCGCGACAACTCTGCCTTGAGTTCATCTTTAGCTTCTAGCGCAGTATCACGTTCAGCGTAAGCAAGCCTCGTTCTTTCATAAGCGTCCTGCATCATACTGACCGCATTGACTAAAGCTAGTACGGAAGCTGAAGTTTCATTTAATCCGGGGGACTGTTTGCTGACCTGTTCGATCATGGCATCGGCAGTCGCAGCAATATCCCTCATTTGCTCGACATCATCGTCGGCAGATAAAGAATATGTCATTTTCCCGATACGGACTTTAATACGCTTACGTGGTGACTTCACTTACATGCACCTCCTGTGACAAACACTTGATCTTATGTTTTCTCAATTTGCATTAACGAGTCTTGAATACAGTCTAACAAATTGCTTGGCTGTTAACGATTCTGCCCGGACATTTGCTGCTAATTTCTCTTCGTTGAGGAATTCACTTAAACTAAGTGAATTCTGCTGCTCTCCTTGTATTTTAGTATACATGAGAGCGTTTGCCAGTGTTTTACGCCTATTTCCGAGCACATCCTTAGTAAATTCCTGGAAATCACAAGAAGCAGCTGCATCTGTATATTCAGACTCAGGTTTGGAGATCAGTGCATACAGACTAGAGGTCGTGTGAGGAGCAGGCTCAAAGCTCTGCGCGGGCACAGTCATGACCTCTTCCCACTTGCCCCAAAGGGAAGTAATGATTGATAAAGGGCCATACGGCTTCGTTGAAGGCTGAGCCAAAACTCTCTTAAGTGCCGCCTTTTCAAGCATGAACAGCATTTGCTCTGCTTGGGGAAAGCTGCAAACCATCTTTAGAATCAAATCAGTTGTGATGTAATAGGGCAAATTACTAAAAACCAAGAGCCGCTCATACTCTGCGAACTGCTCACTATAGTTCTCAAAATCAATTTGCAGTGCATCTTCGTATAAGAACTGAGCGTTGAGATCCAAATCAGAAATTATTTCTGCATGCATCGAAGCGAAGCGCTGATCTATTTCGCAACCTAAATAGAAGCCCGCTTTTTCTGCCAGTTCTCTACTTAACAGCCCCGGACCCATGCCGATCTCGACCAGTGCGTCTTTCTTATCGGGGTTTAATTGCTCAATTATGCGATCGAAGACAGCTCTATCTACTAGAAAGTTTTGCCCAAGAGAGCGACGCGGAGAAAAAGATTGCTGTCGTAACAACGACAGCAATTCACTCTTAATATTACTATTAGCTTTCGCTTTTTCTTTCATCCCGAATTGGATTCCATGCTATTTCTAACTACTATGCTTGGAGAAGAATCGGCAACCGCCGTACTCGATTATGAATTTCTGTGATTCATGCCAAGGCGAATAGGTGCGACTAGAGGCATAAAAATAATAGATCGAATGCTGGACAGCACTTCCACCTTCGTCAAAGACATAGGCAACTGCTCTCTTAGTAGCATTAGATATGTTAGGGCGAACCTTCGCACTGTAACCCCATCGTTGGGCAATGCGAGTCGTATTATAGATCCCGTCGTGAATCATGCTGTCGCGAATAGCTTGAGCAACCAAGACAGCACCTTTATAATCGCCGCCAAACTCACCCATAACGAGACCTTCCAGAACCTCACGATCTTCAACCTCTACCACTCTTCCTTGATAATTAGGATTAGGATTCGAGATTGAGAACAAGAAATCAGGAGAAGTGCCGGGGCCATGTGTTGGCGCCGGTGTTGATGTAATTGGGGCTGTTGTTGTAACTGGAGCCGTAGTTGTTGAAGCTGTTGTTGTGGAAGCTGTAGTGGTATTCGCTTTTGTCGTTTGAACTGGCTTGCTTACTTCTGTTGTAGCAACAGTGCTTGTACTCTTACTACTTTCCAAAACGGGAGGTTTGATTGCTTGCAGATATTCTCTAGCTAAAAACCCTCGCTCTCCCCCACTTAGTTTAACTTCCGCCCATTCTGCTACAACCCCGATAACGTGCACAGAATTGCCGTAAGTAATTACCTGTTTAATCTCCGAAGTAGTAGAAGCTTCACTACGTAAATTAACACCTCCGACAGATGAAACAAATAATGTCAAATCGACATCATGAGAGCCTGAAGGCGGATTGAGGAATATTTCATAGTCGCTAAGTTGCAGGCTATTTGTAACTTGACCCTCCGTTTGGGCTTGGCTGTCATTAACAGGCTCAGCTGTAGCATCCTCTATCTCAACGGATTCAGGCAACGGTTCTACTGTGGGTGGTGGATATAAATCAATAAGATCCGCTTGATCGCGACCTAAATGGTCTACTTCAAGCAAGGCCTCTTCAGGCTCATTGGCAACTTCGAGTTCAGACTTTCTCTCGCCTGTCGCTGTTTCGTCAAGGGCCACAAAAATGACAGAAGATTCATTCTCCTTATCAGCCATGGATCTGACGACCAGGATTGTCGCTAAACTTAACACAAGGAGTGCAGCTACAAGCAACAAAACTCGATCTAGTATTTTTCTTGCTTTCATGCAAAGCCTCTTTCTTAATCCTAGATCTGCTGTGGCTTATTGTAACCAATATTATGTAAAAAATCAAAGCCAACCTGTTATGATGTTAGAAAGCAAGAAAGAGTCTGTAAATAGAAGCTTATGAGGTTTTTAGCATGAACAATTATGATGATAGAAGTGATTTTTCTAATAATGATATAGATACTAATAAAGAAAAAAAGAAGGGTATCGACCTTATCTCCCTACT
>Ga0172377_10003811_pt1 | contig 15512 bp, 9 predicted proteins | sample Pumphouse3metaG_FD_119749 | JGI IMG/M metagenome (GOLD analysis project Ga0172377, IMG submission 119749) | Leachate microbial communities from a municipal landfill in Southern Ontario, Canada - Pumphouse #3 metaG | ecosystem: Engineered > Solid waste > Landfill > Unclassified | place: Canada...
ATAGTAGCTCAAGCGTCTCGCTTGAGTCATGAACGGACAGACGTTAACTGGTCACCGACACAACCGGGACGGTTGTGCTACTATCACGTAAAGCAGCACATTCAGCCTCAGGAAAAGACTGAGACATTACAGTAAATCGGCATAAAATTTGCTTTTCTCTTTTAACGGCTTTGCGAATCCGTAACCTGGCTGTATATTTTCTGCATGAAGAAATCATTATCACATCTGCCGGAAGACAAACGGGACGAACTCAGGGCGGTTACCGAAATCATTACGGAAATGATCGACGCCGAATTCGTAATCCTGTTCGGCAGTTACGCCCGCGGCGATTGGGTCGAAGATAAATATGTCGGTGACGACGGCATTCTTTACGAATACAAAAGCGATTATGACCTGCTTATTGTAGTCAAAGACCTTGCGAAATACAGATACAAAGGCTACCGTGACAAAATTACAGGCAAAATCCTTAGAATGCTGCACCGCGATATTTATCTCAGTATTATCATGCACAGCGTTGATGAAGTCAAAGCGGCGATAAAACGCGGGAATTATTTTTTCTGCGATATTAAAAAAGAAGGAATACAACTCTATTCGTCCAGGCGTTTCCGGCTTCCGGCGGTAAAGGAACTCAACCCTAAACAGCGCTTGAGTAACGCCAAAAGAAATTTCACGGACTGGTTTGAAAGCGCATCATCTTTTTTTATAACATATAATTCCGTATTTGAGCGCAAAGATTATAAACAGGCAGCTTTTCAGCTCCATCAGGCAACGGAAAACTTTTATCATACGGTTGTCTTGGTATTTACCGGCTACAAACCCAAACTGCATGATCTTGAAATCCTGGGCATACAGGTTGACCGCCTCAGCGCTGAATTTAAGGAGATTTTCCCGAAAAACACGGATGAGGAAAAACGGCTTTTCAAATTGTTAAAACAAGCCTATGTCAGAGCCAGATACGATATGGGTTACAAGATCGCCAAGGAAGAACTCGAATATCTTGCCGAACGAGTCAAACTGCTTCAGGCAATTACTGAAAAAGTCTGTAAAGAGAAAATAAAAAGTCTTGAGACGTGTTTATAGACGGGGTTGGCTACATCTTTTCCGTTTAATCTTTTGCTGACAAGTAGTCGCGAGTGCGGCCTCGCACCGCGACCTTTGCGCTCAGTATGACGAGGCGACTCAGCCCGGCGAACGTCTTTGTCGCGGAGTAGGCTGCTCCTGCGAATATTTCATTGCTTGAATATCCCAGACCGCGAAAAATAAAATCAAATGGGTGCGCTGATGATATGATGTAAACTTCCGAGGCATATGCGTCAAATTAAGCGATTATAAGCCTTTTTAATATCCAATATCGAACAAGGAATATCCAATAACCAAGTATATTTCCCAATGAATTATACTGTTTCAGGCTGAATTTCAGATTTTTGCCTTATACTTAATTTGCGACTTGAAGTAGCGTCGCGTCTCGATGAGACCGGCGACATGAAACGGGTGCGACTATAGAATAATGTAAGAAGTCACAACTGATATAGCTCCGCAGGAGCGATTTTTCAGTAGCCGTGGCTACGATATAATCATCCCTTCGGGATTCAATCTTCAAGCTCTATTCCGTTGTCTTCGCACCACTGGCGCAGGGCTTTTTGCGTTTTAGAATTTTCAAAATCGAACCACGCCTGCAGGAGCCCTTCTGTTTCCAATAAAGATTTAAAATTTGAATAAGCGCCGCGATGTTGAAAAAAATTCCCTACCAGTCCCGCTTTTTCCGGCAGTTTTTCCTCCACAAACTCAAAAACCAGAGTTTTACCCAGGTCAAGATCGTTTTTGTGCGGGATATCAACACAATTGTCCTCATCCAGAAACTCCCCGGCGGCTTCGATTTCATCCAGTTCTCCAAACTCCGACTGATAAAGGATTTCTCCGGTATCCTTTCGCAAAACAGCACTGTGCTCCCCGTATGAACCAAAATTGACGAATTCATAAGCGTTTTCAATATCATCGAATTTTATCATGGTCAGCGTTTACCCTTTCGTTTCATTTTACGGATTTTTTTCAGAACTTTCTTTTCTTTCCTTTTGTTTTTTTTGATTTTCTCCTGTAATTGCCGATTTTGTACCATGGTTTGCGCAGTGAGTTTTCTCAATTTTTCCTTCAACTCCTTAAACGGATCAGGCGTTACCCGCACTCCATCAGGAACAAGCCCCATTCCCGGAACTCCAAGCTTATAACGAATATCTTCCCAAATGCCGACATGGGATTCATCCACTTTTCCTGCCGCGAATGCTCTTTCCATGGTTTCCGCCAGTTCAACCGCCTCAAGATCAGTCAGGCCGTCAATAAGAAAAGCGTTCAAGCTGGATGAATTGTTTTCATAATCCATAAAACGCTTTGCCATAGCGTCCTTGACAATATTTTCCATATCATGGTTGTTTTTAGCAGCGCAAGCCAAACAGTCCACTGCCGATATTGTCGTATAATCGCCATATGTTTTTATCTGGATAAAATCGCAAAGGAACACAATTGCAGCTTTGTCCGCCATTTTACCCGCCTGTTCAAGGTCAGTCATAAGCAGATCACTTTCAATTTTAAGTTTTTCAGCGTTGTCCAACAACTCAAGCATTAAGCGGACAGCCTCAGTTATGTTAACGGCGGCAGCGGCGCGCCATGCGGTAATAGCGACATTCCATCTTATTCTATCTTCTTCATTCCCCGAAAATTCCAGCCACAGTCTCGCCAGTTTTCTTAAATCAGGAAGGTCTTTTTCCGTCAGAGACAAAATTTCAGCATAATCGGATTCACCGATAGACTCGTCGAGAATCCCTTTGTCCTTACTTATAAAGTTTTTAATTTTAGCAAAAAGCTCGTTGTGAAAAATTTCTGGATTCATAAAATCAGGGCTCAGGTTAAGTTATTCATATTTTTGCTGAAGCGCTTAACCGTAAAGTAATTTCAGATTCGTGATTTTCAAAAGCGCAAACTTATAAATTCATGCTATTTCATTGTACAGCTTAAACATTTGCATAATCCGAAATTTTAAAATTTACAATATACTATGTGCAAATTTTCAGTAATACGAAAATCGCATTGATCTTTTTTGAAAAGCCTTTTCAAAAGCGGTATTGTATTATAAATAAAAGGTCGCTTAATTGCCTTTCGCGTTGCTCAGGTTCAACCTACGCAGAGTGCATCCGCCTTATTATTAATTTTGTTTGAGGATTTTTTATGTCAAAAATGAAAGCAATGAGATTAACCGGCATCCGCAAAATGAAAATGCTGGAAGTAGATAAACCGCAAATCGTTGCGGATAACGATGTCCTTATAAAAATGACCGATGTCGGCATTTGCGGTTCTGACGTGCACTATTACGCGCGCGGCAAAATCGGGTCGCAGATCGTCAAATACCCGTTCACTATCGGTCACGAAGGGGCGGGGATCGTCGAAGCCGTCGGGTCAGCCGTTAACCGGGTTAAACCCGGTGACGCCGTCGCCATCGAACCGGGTACGCCGTGTCACCATTGCGATCAATGCCTTATCGGCCGGGAACATACTTGCAGAAATTTGACCTACCTCGGCTGTCCGGGACAGGCCGAAGGCTGTTTGAGCGAATACATCGTCATGAAAGAAGATTCCTGTTTCCCGCTCGGAAACAAAGTAACGCCGGAAGAAGGCGCGCTTTCCGAACCCCTGTCTATCGGGGTTTACGCGGTGAAACTGTCCATACCGATGAATGGCGCGAAGATCGGCATTCTCGGCTGCGGCCCAATCGGTTTGAGCGTCCTGCTGCCCGCGCTGGCGCAGGGAGCCGAAAAAATTTACGTTACCGATAAACTCGATTACCGGCTCGAACTCGCGAAAAAAGCCGGAGCCTGCTGGACGGGAAACCCGCTCAAACAGGATGTCGCAAAGGCTGTTGCCGAACAGGAATCCGGCCTGTTGGACGCGGTTTTCGAATGCTGTGGCCAGGCGGACGCGGTGGACAACGCGCTGGCCATGCTTAAACCCGGCGGCAAATTGATGATGGTCGGGATTCCCGAAACCGAAACGCTGCCGTTCAACATGGACAATATGCGACATAAGGAAATTTGCGTCCAGAACGTCCGCCGCCAGAACCACTGCGTCCAGGCGGCGCTGGATATGATCGCCCGCAAAGATTTTGACGTAAACATCATGACCACACATCATTTCAGTTTCGCGGAAACTCAAAAAGCTTTAGATCTCGTTGACAAATACGAAGACGGCGTAGTCAAAGCGATAATCAAGTTTTGATTTTGTTTGCTATTTCATCCTTGACAGATTATTTTTTACTAAAGGTTAATCTATTATCTGGGGTTCCGTTGTGAAACAGGAAATTTTGCCGGGTTTTAAAATTTTCAGCCGGGGCGATTGCGTCGTTTTCAGATTGTCGACAAGTTCCAAAGACGAAGGCGCGGCCTTTTTAAGGACCAATCTGGGGCGCGCCGCGGTAAAAAGACAGGAAATCGTTGATTTTACCGAAAAGGACAAGGTGATACTTGACCGTGACTGGCACGACCTGCCAATGCTGAAAAAAAACGAAAACTGCTGGGAAATCAAACTGCCGTTGGTCGAAGCCGGCTGTTTTCAAGCGAAATGCTGGTTTCTGCGTCATGCCGACAAGAAACAGATCTGGCCGGACGGCGATAATTTTCATTTGAAAGTTGAACCGGCAAGAAATCTGTGCGGCAATACTATTTATACGGTATTTACCCGCCAGTTCGGCAAAAATATCAACGCCTGCGCACTGCCTGAGAAAGAAAAGGAAGCCAGGGAAATGCTGAACCGGCACAACTACACGGTAATCCCGCCTTCCGGTACTTTCCGGGACGTAATCAAAAAACTGGATTTCATAATTAACCAGCTCCAATCCCGGATAATTCAGCTTCTGCCCATTCACCCGGCGCCGACGGTCTACGGCAAAATGGGAACTTACGGCAGCCCTTTCGCCGCTCTCGATTATTTTTCGGTTGACCCGGCGCTGGCGGAATTTGACAAACTCAAAACGCCGCTTGACCAGTTTCTCGAACTGGTGGACGCAATTCATTCCCGCAACGCCAGGATTTTCCTCGATATCCCGGTAAACCACACCGGCTGGGCCTCCCGCCTGCACGGCGAACACCCGGAATGGTTCGTGCGCAACCCCGACGGCAGTTTCCAGTCGCCCGGCGCCTGGGGAGTAGTCTGGGCGGATCTGTGCAAGCTGGATTATCAGCGCGAGGAAGTCCATACCCTGATGGCGGATATTTTTCTTTACTGGTGCCGGCGCGGCGTTGACGGTTTTCGCTGCGACGCCGGATATATGCTGCCGGAGGCGGCCTGGAATTATATCGTCGCCCGCGTCCGCCGGGAATACCCGGATACGATTTTCCTGCTGGAAGGCCTCGGCGGTCCCCGCGACGTTCAGGAAACCCTGCTTTGCAAGGCAGGGCTGAACTGGGCGTATTCGGAATTGTTCCAGAATTACACCCGTGAAGAAATCGAAAGTTATTACCCCTATACCGCGCACATGAGCCGCACGCACGGCTGTTTCGTGTCCTATGCCGAAACCCACGACAACAACCGCCTTGCCGCGAAATCCGTTCTTTTCGCCCGGATGCGGACGGCGCTTACCGCGCTTTTTTCACACAACGGCGCTTTCGGGATAACCAATGGCGTCGAATGGTTCGCGACGGAAAAAATCGACGTCCACGAAGCGCGTTCGCTGAACTGGGGAAACCCGGACAACCAGACCGCCGAAATCCGCCGCTTGCAGGTGCTGCTTGAAACCCATCCGGCATTTTTCGCGGGAGCCGAAACGGAACTTATAACGGTTGACGGCGCGAATGTCGCGGCCCTGCGCCGCACCGCCGCCGGGACAAAACGTGAACTGCTGGCGCTGGTCAATCTGAATACGGGAAATTCCCTTGCCGTAAAATGGGCGGCGGCGGAATTCGGTATTGACGATGCCGTTTATGATTTGCTGACCGGGAAACAGGTCGATATAATTAATCACGGCCACCTGCTGGAATTCAAACTGCAAGCGGGGCAGGTACTCTGTTTAACGCGTCATCGGGAAGATCTTGAACTGCTGGAAAAGGCGTTGCATGTCAGGCGGCCGGAACCGCCTGCCTTGACCCGGCAGCGGCAATACGCGGAACTTTTGAAAATATATACCCGTTATCGCTCATACCATGATTTATCCGGAGTGGATATCGATAGCCTGTCGGATAAATTCACCAGTAACCCGGAAGAACTCTGCGCGGAACTCGCCGGTACGGAAATGCCGAACGTAACAGTCTGGAACGAAGACTGCGATTCCCGGCGCAATGTGATGATTCCCAAAGACGATCTGCTGCTGATAAAATGCAGATCGCATTTCCGGGCCGAAATCAAAAATGGTGATTTTACGGAAGCCGCCCTCGAAAGCCTTGAACTTAAAGACGGAACTTGTTTCGCGATTGCGACTGAACTGAAAAACAGTACCGCCGCCACTCTCCGCCGGAAATTGCGGCTGCGAATATTCGACGGGGGAAAAGTGCGCACCGTAAACGGCAGACTCCTGCTCCTGCCCAACCCCGGACGGGTGAAGTTCCGGCATGTTTTCGAGCAGCGGGAGATACGGGAACGGGATTTATACGCGTTATGCACCAATAATCTCGGCGGCATGAGCCAGGTTTCCGCATCCTGGGGAACGGTACGAAGCAAATACGACGCCGTTCTCGCCGCCAACCTCAACAGCGAATACCCGGTCGACCGCCATATCATGTTCAGCCGCTGCCGCGCATGGTTGGTATACAGCGACTATTCGCAGGAGCTGAACCTGTCGTGCATGGAGTCTTTCCGGGCCGGAAACGGAAACCGGGCGGAATGGATTTTCAAGGTCCCGGCCGGACAGGGAAAAAGCGTTCCCGTCCATATTTCCCTGCAAATGCCTGAGGACGGCAATGCCGTCAGTTTCCATATTCATCGGCCGGACAGCGGTTCCGTGTCCAGTCTCCGTAATGATATTCCGGTCAAAATAATTCTGCGACCAGATTTGGAAGACCGGAATAATCACCGCACGACACGGGCTATGGACGGCCCGGAAAAACATTTCAGGGAAGCCGTCGCCAGTTTCAGCCGGGGGTTTGAATTCAAACCCGCCGCCGGACGTTGCCTTAAAATGGAACTGAGCCGCGGCAGCTTCGTCCCTCAGCCGGAATGGTCTTATATGGTTGATCTGCCGCTCGAAAGGGAACGCGGTCTGGAACATAATACGGATATGTTCAGTCCCGGTTATTTCCAATTTGAACTCAAGACCGAAGAACCGGCTGAACTCTTCGCCGTCATTGACGGTTCCGGAAACGCGGGCGACATCTGCAAAGACCGCTTCAACTGGGAACACTGTTCCCTGAAAGAACGTAATTCCGTTGAAAAAATCATGAAGTGCGCCGTCAGGCGTTTTATCGTGAAACGCGAACGCTTCAAAACAGTCATTGCCGGTTATCCCTGGTTTCTCGACTGGGGACGGGATACCCTGATCTGTCTGCGTGGAATGATCGCGGCGGGATTCATGGAAGAAGCTAAAAACATTATCTGCCAGTTTGCCGCTTTCGAAAAACAGGGCACTATCCCGAATATGATCCGCGGCAATGACGATTCGGACCGTGACACCAGCGACGCTCCGTTGTGGCTTTTCGTCGCCGTGAATGATTATTGCCGGGAAACCGGCAACGACGCCATTATGCGGGAGAAGTGCGGCGCCCGCACAATACAGGAAGTCCTTGCGTCGATCATAGAAAATTACCGGCGGGGAACCCCCAACGGTATCGTAATGGACCAGGAAAGCGGACTCATCTTCAGTCCGGCGCATTTTACCTGGATGGATACCAATTATCCGGCCTGCACTCCCCGCGAAGGCTACCCGGTGGAAATCCAGGCGCTGTGGGCGGCGGCGCTCGAACTGGCCGGACGCTATGATAAAGAACTAACGAGTTTAAGGGAAAAAACGCTGGAATCCCTGGCCGCGTTTTACCGGCTGCCCGGCAAAAATTATCTCTCCGATTGTCTCCACGCCGCTCCCGGAACAAAAGCCGCCGCGGCTTCCCCTGACGACGCCTGCCGCCCGAACCAGCTTTTCACGGTTACGCTGAACTGCATTCAAGATCCTTTGGTTCGTAAAAATATCGTGCGTGCCTGCGAACAACTGCTGACGCCCGGAGCTATTCGCAGCCTCGCGGATGCTCCGGTCGAATTCAAACTGCCGGTCAGGGACCGGGGAAGGCTGCTGAATGACCCGTCCCACCCTTTCCAGCCTGAATATTTGGGCGACGAAGACACCCGACGCAAAGTCGCTTATCACAACGGCACCGCCTGGACCTGGCTGTTCCCGTCTTTCTGTGAAGCTTTGGCTGTCACCGGCGGGAAAGATTCCGCAAGCCGGGCCCTGGGGTTCCTGATGTCTGTAAAAAAACTTATCGAATCCGGCGTCGCGGGCCAAATTCCGGAAATACTCGACGGCGCCGCGCCCCATGCCGCCCGCGGCTGCGGAGCCCAGGCATGGAGCGCGACGGAATTTTACCGGATATACAAAATCCTGAACCAGAATCCTATCAATTTGCGTTAAAGATATAATAAGCCCCTTCATAAAGGGTTTGTCAACACGCCGGACTTATATTTGAAAAACTTGCGCATGGCGTTAAAAAGTTCTAACCTGATACGTCCTGACTCTTAAATTCTTATAAAATATTTTGTGGCGGCCCGGAAAAAAATTGTAAAAAAATAAGCTCAATTTTATTTTTTTTGTGTTAAAAATGATTATTCCTGTTTTTTTTAATGGTTTTTAATCGATTATAACAGTATATTATTTGGTAGTTATGGTTCTTAATCGAGGAGACCAATCATGAGTACCAAGAAAACTGGAAGTCAGAAAAAGAAAAAAGTAAAGTTTGTAGTGGCTTCGGAAACAGGTAAAACCGTTTCAGTCGCCGGCACATTTAACAATTGGGACACCGCGCACAAAATCCTTGTCGATAAAAACGGTGAAGGAATTTATCAGGGTACTATGCTTTTAGCGCCTGGTACTTACGAGTATAAGTTCTATATCAACGAGACTTGGTGCATCGATCCCGCAAATCCCAATTTTTCACCTAATGAAATGGGAACCCTTAACAGTTTGCTGGTTGTTGAGGATTAGTAAAAAAACTTTTTCAAGCACGGAATATTTTCCGGAAGTCAGCCTTTACCGGAAGGGCTTCCGGTTTATTTTATTCCAGGGTCATGCGGAATACCGTTTCGCATGAGTTTTTCATTCGAAAATAACAAGGAGATGCTATGATCAATTTTCAATTGTATAATGTCGCCCCCAAAATGCCCGAAGAACTCGCTTTTCTGGAACTTTTATCCTACAATATGTGGTGGTGCTGGCACCCGGAAGCAATAGAGCTGTTCCAACGCATCAATCCGCTGCTGTGGCATCAGGAAGAGGGCAATACAAGAAAATTTCTCGGCATGATCCCGCAAGACCGGCTTGAAGAACTGGCAAAAGATAAATCCTATATCCGCCAGTTGAAAAGAGTTCAGGTTGACTTTGAGCGCGAAGTTAACGGAAACAGTGAAAAATCAAAACGCCTGATAGCTTATTTCTCCATGGAATACGGTATCCACGAAAGTATTCATCTTTATTCCGGCGGCCTTGGAGTACTGGCCGGCGATTATCTTAAAGCTGCTTCGGATATGGGTCTCCCGGTAGTCGGCGTCGGCCTGCTTTACCGGCAAGGCTATTTCCGTCAGTATCTCGACCGCAACGGCTGGCAGCTCGAACGCTATCCGGACAACGAAATCCACAATATGCCGCTTACCCGCGCGCTCGATTCCGAGGGCAACGAGGTTTTCGTCACCGTTCCCCTGAAAGACCAGGACCTGGTGGCTTCAGTATGGAGGCTGCTTGTCGGCAATATTCCGCTTATTCTGCTTGATACCGAACTTCCCCAGAATCCGCCGGAATTCCGGGAAATAACCGGGCGACTTTACGGAGGCGACAATAAAATGCGCCTCGAACAGGAACTTCTGCTGGGGATCGGCGGTTATGAAGCGCTGGTAAAAATGGGGTACTGTCCGGCAGTCTGCCATATGAATGAAGGACATGCGGCTTTTCTGGCGCTGGCCAGAATAAAACACCTGATCCAGGAAAAAGGGATCGCCCCGGAAGTCGCCCTTGAAATAGTCCGGCGCTCAAACGTTTTTACAACCCATACCCCGGTTCCGGCCGGAAACGAAGTTTTCAAAATAGATATGGTGAAACCTTACCTCGAAAAACCGGCTAAGGATATTGGTTTCGACGTCAACCGTCTCGTCGATTGGGGAGTGCCTATCGGCAGCCAGGGAAAAAGCAGTGAAATCTGCATGACGGTTCTGGGAATGCGGATGGCAAATTACAGCAACGGCGTCAGCAAACTGCACGGAGAAGTCGCCCGCGAAATGTGGCGCCATCTCTGGCCGGGCCGGGCAATCGATGAAATCCCGATAGGACATATCACCAACGGAGTTCATATCGCGAGTTGGATATCACTGCGCAAACGTAATATATTCGACCGTTTTCTCGGAATGGGCTGGGAGTCCAACCCCAATCAGGAACGCCTCAGGAAAAACGTTGAGGCGATTCCGGATGAGGAATTATGGATGGCGCATGAACTTTGCCGCCACAACCTGGTCCGCCATTCAAGGAAACGCCTCCAGCAGCAGATGAAATGCCGAAACCTTGACTGCGATATCATTTACAAGGCAAAGAATTTCCTCGATCCCGAAATACTCACTATCGGTTTCGCCCGGCGTTTCGCGACTTACAAACGCGGAACTTTGCTGCTGCGCAACCCCCAGAGACTGAAAAAACTGCTGAACAGCCAGGAAAAGCCGATTCAGCTGATTTTCGCCGGGAAAGCCCATCCGGCCGACGAAGCCGGGAAAGCCCTGATCCAGGACCTGATCAGGTTCTGTCAGGATTCCGACGTCCACAACCGGATAGTTTTCCTTGAAGACTACAACATGGCGCTTGCGCGGGAACTGGTTTCCGGTGTCGACGTCTGGCTCAATACGCCGCGCCGACCGCAGGAAGCAAGCGGCACTTCCGGAATGAAGTCCGCCGTCAACGGGGTTCTAAATTGCAGTATACTCGACGGCTGGTGGGCTGAAGCTTACACCCCGGAATGCGGTTTCGCTATTTTCGGCGACGAGAATTACGAAGATCCCGAAGACTGCGATAACTATGAATCCCATATGCTTTTCAATACTATTGAAAATGATATCATACCCTGTTTCTATGAGCGTTCCGAAGGCGGAATTCCCCATCGCTGGATAAAAATGATGAAAGAATCCATCATCGTCGGGCTCAGTAAATTTTCAAGCGCCCGCATGGCTCAACAATATAATAACGGCTTCTACGCCCCGGCGCTGCATAATTTTACAAACCTGCTTAAAGACGATGCCGCCGCAGGTAAAAAGCTCATCGGCATAAAAGAACTCCTGAATGACAATTACGACAAGCTTTCGATAGAATACCCGCAGGTAGACCGGGAACTGGTAGATGTCCATATCGGCGACACTTTCAACGTGAAATCCAAAGTGTTCCTGAACCGCCTTGCTCCCCAGGACGTCGAGGTGCAGGTGTATTACGGCCCGGTAAATGTCCATAACGAAATCATTCACAGCCATACCGCCGCAATGGAGCTTGCCGAAGATCTCGGTGAAGGATATTACATTTACAGCCATGAGCTCAAGTGCACCCAGGCCGGACGTTTCGGCCTGACCGCGAGAATAGTACCGTCAGGAAGTAACTGGCAGAACAGTATGCCCGGATTTATCCACTGGGCGGAATAGAATATTAAGGATTTCCAATGAATTCAAAAGAATGGAACTCGCCGCGAATATTGATCGTGACTCCGGAAATAACCTACCTTCCCCAAGGTATGGGCAACATGTCAAACCGCATGCAGGCAAAAGCCGGAGGACTGGCCGACGTTTCGGCGTCGCTGGTTACTGCTCTCTACCGCCAGGGCGCGGACGTGCATGTAACTTTGCCGCATTACCGGCGAATGTTCAATATCGACGTCGGCCGCCTGATCAGCAATGAATTGCAGGTATACATGAGCAATTTGTCCAACAGCCGGATACATCTGGCTGAAGACCGGATATTCTACTATCGCGATTCGGTTTACAGCGGTTACGACACCGACAGTTTCCGTTTTTCCATTGCCTTCCAGCGCGAAGTCATCAACAATATTATTCCCAAGGTAAAACCCGACCTGATCCACTGCAATGACTGGATGACCGGGCTTATCCCGGCCATGGCCCGGCGCCTCGGCATTCCATGTTTGTTCACGGTTCATAATATCCATACCCAGAAAATGATGATAGAAGCCATTGAAGACCGCGGCGTAGACGTCGCCGAATTCTGGGATAAACTTTATTATGCGCGTCAGCCCTATAATTATGAGGAAACCAGGAACAGCAACCCGGTTGATCTCCTGGCCAGCGGAATTTTCGCGGCCCATTACATAAATACCGTATCCCCCACCTTCCTTCACGAAATCGTCGACGGGCGACACAGTTTCATACCGGCGCACATCCGTCACCAGATAGCCGCAAAATCCCTTGCGGACTGCGCGGTGGGTATTCTCAATGCTCCGGATGAATCATTCAACCCGGAAAACGACAGTTTTCTTTCCGAACGCTATTGTCCGGAAACGGTTCTGGAAGGCAAAAGACGAAACAAGGCTATCCTGCAAAAACGCCTTGGCCTGAAGGTCGATCCGGACGTACCCGTACTTTTCTGGCCTTCACGCCTTGATCCGGTACAGAAAGGCTGCCAGCTCCTGACCGGTATTCTTTACCGGCTCATCGATAAATACTGGGATAAAAATCTACAGGTCGCTATCGTTGCCGACGGCCAGTATTTCCAATGTTTTCAGGATATAATCTGCATGCATGATTTCTATGACCGGGTGGCCATATGCGGTTTTGACGAAAAACTTTCGCATATTGGTTACGCGGGATCCGATTTCACGCTTATGCCTTCTCTTTTCGAACCCTGCGGCCTGCCTCAAATGATAAGTCCAATTTACGGGACTTTGCCGATAGTGCACGACACCGGAGGGCTTCACGACACGATAACCCATCTGACGCCGGATTACCGTAGCGGCAATGGCTTTGTTTTCAAAAATTATGATGAAGACGGACTGCTCTGGGGAATTGACCAGGCCGTTAAATTCTTCTCCCTGCCGGCGGAAACAAAACAAACCGTCCTTAAGCGCATTATGGAGGAGTCAAAAGCGGAATTTAACCATGACGTAACCGCCCGGCATTATCAGAATGTCTATGAACTGATGTTAAACAGGCCTTTGGTGTCGTGATGCCGATAAAAAAATTTTTACCCAACAAAACCGAACAACTGCTTTCCGATCCCTGGCTGAAACCGTTCCGTCACGACATCGAACGACGCGCGGCCGCTGCGATAAAAATGGAGCGGCGGCTGACCGGGGACAAACAAAGCCTGGCGGATTTTGCCTGCGCCCATGAATATTTCGGCTTGCATTTCCGCGGCGGGGAATGGGTCTTCCGGGAATGGGCTCCAAACGCCTCGGCAGTATATTTGACCGGTGATTTTTCCGGCTGGAGCCAAAACGAGGAGTTCCGTCTGGAACGCTTTAATCAACAGGGCGTATGGGAACTGAAATTACCAGGGGAAAGCCTGAAACACGGCATGCACTACCGCCTGACGGTTCACTGGCCCGGCGGTTGCGGCGAACGTATTCCCGCCTATGCCCGTTATGTTGTGCAGGATCCGCAAAGCAAAATCTTCAGCGCGAAAATATGGCATCCGGAAAAACATTACGTATTCAGGAATCCCAGCCCGGAAACCCCCGGTGAAATCCTGATTTATGAATCACATGTCGGCATGGCCCAGGAATACGAGGGCGTCGGCACTTTTAAAGAGTACCGGCAAAAAATTCTGCCCATGCTTGCCGGGTCCGGTTACAACACCATTCAGCTTATGGCGATCCTCGGACACCCTTATTACGGGTCTTTTGGTTATCACGTCGCCAATTTCTATTCGATCTGCTCCCTGTTCGGCACCCCGGACGAATTCAAGGAACTGGTGGATGCCGCCCATGGCCTGGGACTGCGGATAATTATCGATATGGTTCATTCGCACGCGGTAAAAAACGAAGTCGAAGGCGTCGCTAAATTTGACGGTACCAGCTATCAGTATTTCCATGAAGGCGAACGCGGCCAGCACCGTTTATGGGACTCTCTGCTTTTCGATTACGGCAAACCGGAAGTTTTGCATTTCCTGCTTTCGAACCTGCGCTTCTGGCTGGACGAATACCATCTGGACGGTTTCCGTTTTGACGGCGTCACCAGTATGCTCTATCATCACCACGGCCTGGGACACGCCTTTACCGGCTACGAAGAATATTTCGGCAGCCAGGTGGATGAACAGGCCTTCGCCTATCTGGCTTTGGCGAATAAAGTCATTCACGAAGTCAGGCCGGACGCCGTAACCGTTGCTGAAGACGTCAGCGGCATGCCGGGCCTGGCGGCGCCGCGCGAACATTTCGGCTGCGGTTTCGACTATCGCCTGGCAATGGGAATTACTGATTATTGGTTCAAACTGTTCGATAAAGCCGATGAAAACTGGAGCATGCCCGGCCTCTGGCACGAACTCACCAACCGCAGACGCGATGAAAAAACCGTCAGTTACGTTGAATGTCACGACCAGTCGATAGTAGGCGGGCAAACCGCCATTTTCCGGATGATCGAGCGTTCGATGTATGACTCGATGCGGATTGATTCGCAAAATATACTGGTTGACCGGGGAATAGCCCTGCATAAAATGAGCCGCCTCATTACTCTGGCGACCGCTGCGAACGGTTATCTGAATTTCATGGGCAATGAATTCGGACACCCGGAATGGGTGGATTTTCCGCGCGAGGGCAATAACTGGTCATATAAATACTGTCGTCGTCAATGGTCGCTGGCGGAAGACGAATCGCTGCGTTATCATTTCCTGCGCGACTTTGACCGTTCCATGCTGAAAATCATCAGGCAGGAAAAAATATTCGCCTGCCGGCCGCAAAAAATACTGGTCAACGACCGGGATAAAATAATCGCTTTCGAACGCGGCGGGCTCTTTTTCTTTTTTAACTTTCACCCTGCGCGTTCTTTCGATAACTACCGGATCGCGCTGCTGCCCGGAGAATATGAACTTATACTGGATTCCGACAGTCCGGTCTTCGGCGGCCATGCCCGGTTGGCCCCCAATCAGCATTTTTTCACCATGCCCGCTAAAAACGCCAACGAAATTTATCATGAAATCAGTCTTTACCTGCCCTGCCGTACCGCCCTGGTTCTCAAGCGGTGCGGGAAAAACACCTGATTTAAGATTCACCGATTTATCTCGTATGCTGTTTGTAAAAAGCTCCTTGCCGGTTAATTTAACTGATACGGAATGAATTAAATTTTACACAGGGATATAGGAAATATGA
>Ga0172377_10003813_pt1 | contig 15509 bp, 12 predicted proteins | sample Pumphouse3metaG_FD_119749 | JGI IMG/M metagenome (GOLD analysis project Ga0172377, IMG submission 119749) | Leachate microbial communities from a municipal landfill in Southern Ontario, Canada - Pumphouse #3 metaG | ecosystem: Engineered > Solid waste > Landfill > Unclassified | place: Canada...
CACGAAGACACACGAAGACACACGAAGACACACGAAGACACACGAAGACACACGAAGACACACAAAGGAGCAACTCATGTCAGGCTATGCCAGCTACGATCTTCACCTGCATTCTTACTGGAGCTACGACGCGCACGCCGACATACGCGATTATTTTCGACTGGCGCAAAAACAGCGCACGCGGGCCTTTTCTTTGACCGACCATCATTTGATGGACGGCTACGAGGAACTCTATCAGATAGCCAAGGAATTTCCAGAGGTGCCTTACATCGTCGGGGCCGAGCTTACCGTGCACAGCCCGGCAGGCACCTTTGACATGGTATGCCTGGGATTGCCTAGGGAGCCGACGCCTGAGCTGCAGGCCGTGTTTGAGGCCTACCGCGCCTGGCAGGTGGCCTGCGGCAGCGCGGTTTCAGCCAACCTGATGCGCCTGGGGCATGACTTCAATGACGAGGCGCGCCTACAGCTGCTGAAAAGCTATAGGCCGGCACAAACTATTGCCAAACAAGGCATAACCCATGTAAAGGCCGGCGTTATGCGCCAGCATCTGCTGGATATGGGCGTGGCCAAAGACCCGGAGGGACTGAGCCGGGTGACACAGCAATACCGAGATATCCCGCATTATCCGGAATACGATTTCGTTCTGCCGGCAGTGCGAAAAGCAGGTGGTATCTGCCTGATTGCGCATCCTTACCACTACTTCCAGGAGCTGGACAGAAAACGCATGGATGAATTGCGCGAAATGCTTGACTTCGACGGTATCGAGTGCGCACACCCCAGCCTGAGCGCCGAGCATACTAAAATTCTGCGCGAATACTGCCTGCAATATGAGCTGCTAAGCTCGGGTGGCTCAGACTGCCATGTCTCCGAAGCTAATCGCAGCAATCCAGAACATATAGTCGAGTTCGCCTGGCACCGCGGAGAAGAGCAGTGGCTTGATGAAATATTGCAAAGAGTGAAACTATACCAGGGAGAATAAGAGGCAGACAAAAAAAAGCCCGGCGAAACAATCTCGCCGGGCTTTTTTTTTGATTTTTATTATAGCTTGGCTTCGGGCTTCACACTAACCACCTTCTCGCTAGGCTCCTTTTCATGAGTCTCACGCTCCGGGAAAATCTTTTCCGGAGCTGCCCAGCGCACTGCGTTGGCGATGACTTTGCAGACATTTTCGTCATGATAGATAGGATAGGTCTCGTGGCCAGGCGAAAAATAGAATATCTTGCCCAGGTCACGCTGGAAGCAGACGCCGCTGCGGAAGACATTGCCGCCCTCATACCAGGACATATAGACTACTTTGCCGTCATCGGGTATGGCAAAAGGCTCGCCGTACATTTCAGTGTGCGGCAGCGTGAATGTCTCCGGCACTCCTTTGGCTATGGGGTGGCTTGGGTCCAGGCACCAGAGACGCTCCTTCTCGCCGACATCGCGCCAGCGCAAAGAGCAGCTGCTGCCCATCATGCGCTTGAAAATCTTGGAAAAATGGCCGGAGTGCAGTATGATTAGCCCCATGCCGGCCTGTACGCGCTTTTGGATACGGTCCACCAACTCATCGTTGACCTCTTTGTGTGCGGCATGCCCCCACCAGAGCAACACCTCAGTGTCTTGCAGCAGCGATTCGGGCAGGCCCTGCTCAGGCTCGTCCAAAGTGGCACAGCGGATATCCAGCTCATCGGAGGCGATGTGCTCTGCTATGGCAGCGTGGATACCCTTGGGATAAAACGAGCGCATATAAGCGCCGGCCTCAGTGTCTTTGCACTCATGACGGAATTCATTCCAGATGGTAACCTTGATCTTGTTCATCATGCTCCTTCAAACATATAATAAAATGCAAATAAGGGCGCAAAGCAAATAAAATGGTGGGCGATGAGGGACTTGAACCCCCGACATTCACGGTGTAAACGTGACGCTCTAGCCAACTGAGCTAATCGCCCCTAAGTGTAAACCTGAATAATATAGCCCAGACAAAGGCAATAACAAGCCAGCAGAACGCATTCAGAAAAAAACCGCGCGCAATTTGCTTTACTTCGTGTGTCTTGCTGTCCAAAGCACAGACAAAAAACCCGCCGAGATATTACATTATGCGTTCATCCTTTTTTTTCGCTCGAATCAACTTCCATTTTTGCTAACATAAAGGGACTGGGCATTGGAGGATTTTCTCAGATTTGAAGGTATCAGCAAGTCTTACGGCTCCACTCTGGCGGTTGATAACCTTAGCCTAAGCATTCAGCGCGGTGAAATCTTTTCATTGCTCGGCCCCAGCGGCTGCGGCAAGACTACGCTTTTGCGTCTGCTGGCCGGTTTTGAGACCCCTGACCGCGGTCGCATTATCCTTAATGGCGAGGATATTACCGATCTTTCGCCTAATCTGCGCAAAGTCAACACCGTTTTTCAAAACTACGCCTTGTTCCCGCATATGACGGTGCGTGATAATATCGCCTATGGTCTGCGAGTGGCCAAGAGACCCAGGGCCGAGATCAACGCCGAGGTGGAGCGCATACTTTCTCTGATTCAAATGGAGGCCCATGCACACAAGAAGCCGGCCAATATCAGCGGCGGTCAAAAACAGCGCACCGCTATCGCACGCGCCCTCATCATGAAACCCAGGGTACTGCTGTTGGACGAGCCGCTGGCGGCACTGGACCTAAAGCTGCGCCAGAGGATGTCACTGGAGCTTAGCCTGATTCATGACGAGGTGGGCATCACTTTCCTGTATGTTACACATGACCAGGGCGAGGCCATGAGCCTGAGCGACCGAATCGCCGTGATGAACAATGGCATCATCGAGCAGATAGGCACGCCCGCCGAAGTCTATGAGGCGCCTAAAAGCAGCTTCGTGGCCGCTTTCATCGGTGACACTAACTTCTTTGACGGCAGAATATGCGAGGTGATCGACAGCGAATACTGCCGTATTAGCATACCAGAGCTGCCCCTGCGCCTGCTCTGCTTTAATGATAAAAAACTTAACCTGGGTGACTTCGTGCATCTGAGTATCAGACCGGAAAAATTCCAGATATCGCTGGAGCCGCCACGGGTGGGACCCAAGCATAATGTCCTGGAAGCAGTGGTCGAGGATATCGTCTACCAGGGCGACCGCACCCGCTACTGGGTGGACATAGGAAATGACTGGCGCATCTCACTGACTAGACAGCATAGTAGATTTATGCTGGATGAAAGAGTCATACAGTGGAAGGACCAGGTCTTTGTCTCATGGCTGGCAGATGACGGCTTTATGCTGGAAAGATATAGCGAGGAAGACGAGGAGCTGCTCGAGGCGCCGCCGCAAAATGTCGGGGAAATCGAGGCCGAGGAAGATATGGAGACGGCCGCCGACATAGACGGGGGGGGAGGATACTAGGCGCACGAAGGGGGAGGACACGAAGACACACCAAGGCACACCAAGGCACACGAAGGGCTTATGCGGCGCCTGCGGCGCCGCATAAGCCGCTTGCCTGTTTTGGCTTGTTGGGAAGGGGGGAGGACATTAGGCGCACGAAGGGCTTATGCTGCGCCTGCGGCGCCGCATAAGCCGCCTGCCTGTTTTGGCACTCTGGGATTCCACTGTTTTTTTTAGTTCATTTGTTTTTTTGAGCGCTTATTGCCATGAAGCTAAAAACCAAGAATATCCTTAAAGAGCTGGGCTTGACCGCTCCATCGCTGCTTTGGCTGACGGTCTTTTTTCTGCTGCCCACCCTGATCATCTTTGCGATTTCCTTCAAGCCCTCCGACCCGCTGGGCGGCGTGGGGCAGGGCTGGACTTTGCGCACTATCCTGGCACTGAAAAACCCGAACTACCCCGAGATCATTTGGCGCACGCTTTGGATGAGCGCGCTGACCACTGTCATCACCCTCCTGGTCTCCATACCGGTGGCATATCATATCGCCAGAGCCAGACCCTGGAAGCGGGACCTGATGCTGCTGCTTACCATACTGCCCTTCTGGACCAGCTTTCTGATCCGCATCTTCGCCTGGAAGTCGGTCCTGCATCCTGACGGCCTGCTGAAAAAGGCGCTCTTGTTTTGCCACCTGATTTCGGAAGATTCGCTCTTGCTCTATCGTCCCGGCACGGTGCTGTTGGTGATGGTCTATACCGAGCTGCCTTTTGCCATCCTGCCCTTGTATGCCGCGGTGGAAAAGTTCGATTTTTCGCTTATCGAGGCAGCCTTGGACCTGGGCGCCGGCAAGCTCCGCGCCTATATCAGCATCTTCATTCCAGGCATTAAAAACGGTTTGCTCTCAGCCTGCCTGATGGTACTTATCCCGGGCATAGGCAGCTATGTCATCCCCGATGTGGTAGGCGGCATAGACTCGATGATGATCGGCAACGTTATCGCCCAGCGCACCTTCGTGGACCGCAACCTTCCTCATGCCAGCGCCCTGGCCGCAGTCATGACCATAGTCATGTTTCTGCCGCTGCTTTATTTTCTCAAAGGCAAAAAGCATGAGGACGGCAGCGCCACTCCTGCCAAGGAGGTGGTCTAATGCGAAAAAGTAAAATACCGGCCATTTTGACCTGGAGCGTGCTGCTTTTTTTCTATCTGCCCATTGCGTTGCTGGTGTTGAACTCCTTCAACGCCTCCAAGACCGGCGGCAACTGGGGCGGCTTTACCATGAAATGGTATGCGCAGCTGTTTTCAGCGCGGGAGATTTGGGGCGCCTTGAAGAACTCCCTGCTGGTGGCCACGCTGGCCACCGCCATCTCCACCCTGCTGGGTACCTGTGCCGCCATCGCCTTGCACAGGTACAAGGGCAAGATACAAAATACCCACTACTGCCTGGTATATGTGCCGTTGGTGGTGCCGGAAATATTGCTGGGCATTAGCCTGCTGCTGTTTTTTGTCGCCCTGCGCATCGAGCTGGGTATTGTCACCATGATCATCGCGCACGCCACCTTCTGCGTCAGCTATGTGGCCATGGCGGTGCTCTCCAGACTGCAGGATTTTGACAACACCATCCTGGAGGCCTCCAGAGACCTGGGGGCAAGCAATTGGCATACCACTAGAAAAATCCTGCTGCCCAACATATTGCCAGGCATCGTGGCCGGTGCGCTACTGGCCTTCACTTTGTCCATTGACGACTTTGTGATTTCCTTCTTTGTGGCCGGCCCTGGCTCTACCACTTTGCCAATACAGATATATAGTATGATCAGAAGAGGCTCGATGCCGCTTATCAACGCGCTTTCAACCATACTGCTGGCCATTACCTTCCTAGTCATACTGGCCGTGCAGCTTATTGGTAAAAGCCAAAACCAACAGGATAGACATTGAGCAAGGCGCCTTGAAGCCGACATGCCCACTCACCCCCCGGAATTTACCTGGCTATGCATTTGTTTGATCTGCCCCATGCTTTTGACTTGTCGCCGGCGCTTAGCAGCCTGGCCGGACTGCCGCTGCTGACCCGGTTTGGCGCAGTGCCGCTAATCCTGAGCCTGCTTGCCGCAGTGCTGGTTCTGCAAAGAAGAGACTCGCTGTGGTGGTTGGTAGCAATCCTATTAAGCTCGCCCCTGGGGCCGCTGCTCTACTTCATCAGCCTGCTATACAAAAGATTCAGGCCTGGGAACCAGCAGCATTTCCATCAGGCCGCCAAAAGCTTCCTCGAGGAACGACGGCAAGCATTGGAGGCCGCCCTGGAGCAGAGCGACACTATCGCCTTGCGCAGCGAACTGGGTGAATGCTACATGGCACTGCAGCGCTACCAGGAGGCCAAAAATTGCTTTGACAGCTGCCTGCAAGGGAATTTCAAGCATGACCCGCTGCTCTTGTACCGATATGCCGAAGCCTGCCATGAACTCGAAGAGTTCGATACAGCCATGCAGGCATTGAAAAAAACCTTCGAACTCGATTACAGTGACCATCTGCAAGAAAGACGTTATCTCAAGGCATTGCTGCATGCCGAGTTGGGAGAAGATGAGGAGGCTCTGGCTGGATTCAAAGAACTCAATGGCAGCGAGGATAGCCTGGAGCTATTTTGTCGGCAAGCACTTATCTATCAAGAAAGACAGGAGTTTGAGAAAGCGGACGCCTTCTTCCTGAAAACCATACAGTTGGCCAAACAGAAACCGATACCCCCGGAGGCAAAATTCTGGCTGCAGCTGGCTCAAGACAACCTGGGCAAAAAAAAGCCGCAGAGTAGCTCCCTGTAAAACCCGCCCGCTTTATGTGCCTCCCTGGTAACAAAGCAGTTTTTTGGACACGAAGACACACGAATTTACACTAAGGTGCAGTGCCTGGTACGGCGAAATATACATTTCTAGAATTGGCGGTGCTCACGACATGAACCTGATTCAGAATCATCAGACGCAGGCAAATTGCGCTGAAATAAGCCCGGTGCTGCCACAGGCTCAAAGCCCAAGCGAAGAACCAACGCCGATATGCCAGGTCCAGGCTCCTGGCTATTCCGGCAAAAGACTGCTCTTTCATTTCTGCCTGGCGCTAATTGTGCCGCTGCTTCTGCTTTACTTTTTCCGCGCCGCGATTATCTGTGTCGATGGCGAGACCGATCCGGACGCCTACTATCACGCCAAGCTGGCCGAGCAAGGCCCCAGGGTTTTTCTGGCAAAGCGCTTTCCGGCTTTGACCTTGTCGCTGTGGCAAGAGCACTTCAGCGACAAGGAGCTGGGCTTTCACTTTTTGCTCTGGGGCCTGCACCGCGCCCGGTCGCTCTTTGGCTGGCGCGTGAGCGCGCCCTTTCATTATTATGCGCTTGCTCTACAAGCCGGCCTGCTGTCTATGATTGCTCTCACCTTGCTTTACTGGCGGGTGCCTTGTCCGCTATATTACAACCTGCTTTTTATCGGCTTATATTATATTTTTAGTCTGCGGCTCTTGTTTGTGCGTGCCTACATGCTGGCTATGCTCCTGCTGGTGCTCATGGTCCTGCTGCTATCCATGCCTGCGCTTAGAGGCAGCCGCTGGCGGCTGCCTCTGGTCTGCCTGCTGGGCTTCCTCTATGCCTGGTGCTACAGCAATCCGCATTTCGTCCTGGTCCCAAGCACGGCTTTTGCCCTGGCCGAGTTCTTGCAGGACAGGAAGCTTTGGAGGCTGCCGCTTTTGCCCCTCGCGGCTCTTGTCGGCGCCGTACTCGGCCTGACTTTGCATCCACAATTCCCCAATACCTGGCTTATCTTGAAAGTACAGGGCTGGGATGTGCTTAAAATGATATTCGGAGCCGGCGCCGAGGCCGGCATTCGAGGCGGCAACGAGTTTTACATCAAGCCGCTGGACCATATCTCCAGGGCCCCCTTCCTATTGGGTCTGCCCCTGCTGCTGGCCGCCCTGGTTTGGCGAAGCAGAAATCACTGGTTCAGCAAAGACTGGTCGCAACGGGTGGAAATTAACGCCCTGTTTATCCTCTTTCTGTGCAGCAATGCCGCTTTCCTGAATTTCTTCCGCTTCGTCGAATTCTCCATGCCTTGCTCGATTCTATTCACGGCACTCTTGTTTCGCGATTCTTTGCAGGCCAGCCGCCAGCCTGGCGGGCGACGCATCTTTGCCGCTCAGCATTTGCCGGGGATATATGCGCTTTGCGCCTTTGTATTCCTGCTGCCGGCTCTATTGGCGATCAAGGGAAACAATCACCGGCCTTTTACTGAGCTTGCCGCCTGGGTACAGCGAAACTCCGTCCCCGAGGGCAGCATCATCGCCAATCCGCGCTGGGGCAGCTTTCCTATGCTCTATTACAGCATGCCCAATATGCGTTACCTGGGCGGACTGGACCCCATGTTCTCTTATGCCCAAGACCCGCAGAAAACCCTGGTGCTCGAAGAGTTCAGAACCGCCAGAAAAATAATCCCCGCCAAGCAGCTTAAGGAGCTGACCGGAGCGATTTTTTTGTTCGTCTCGGCCAGCGAAAAGACGCTGGCCAGCGAAATCTTGCGCCATGACTATAAGTCGGTCTATGTAGGCCGCGACGGCTGGCTTTTCGCCTTGTGAAAGAGCCTGCGCTGACTTGCTGTGCCTTCCGGTCCAAAATCACCCTTTGAATCCGGCGCCCTGTAGAAGCGCCATAAAGGCATTTTCTGCCCTTGGCCTTACCTGTCCAACGTAGTGCTGCCAGCGGTCAAGAATATTTTTTTTGCCTTGGCGATTTGACAAGTGTAAAAGGCGGATTACAGTTACAAACAGCAGTAAGTGCTTTATGTCGCCATATGCGACCCTGGTTTCCTGAGTATTCAGGTCCCTGTGAAAAACTGTCTATATGTCTGCGGACTGACAGTTATGCATCACATTGTGCCTCAGGGCACTAAATTAACCCTTGGCATTACTGCTCTTAAGGCATCTCGCGGCCTCGTGCCGCGAGGTGTCTTTTGTTGTAGACTTGCGAGAAGGGAAAAAACGATGGAAAATATATTGCTGAGCGACATCGAGGCCAGGGTTTTTGGAAGCCTGATCGAGAAGTCGGTCCTCACCGCGGATTATTATCCGCTTACCTTGAACTTATTACAGTCGGCCTGCAACCAGAGGTCCAGCCGCAACCCAGTGATGGAGCTTGAGGCGAAAGAAGTGCTGCGGGCGCTCGATAGCCTGCGCCAGAAGAAACTCGCCTTGGAGATAGGGCAGGAGGGCGCCCGCGTGCCCAAATATAAGTATACCCTGGCCGGCTGCGAGGCCTTGGCAGACTTGCCCGAGGCGGAGCTGGCGTTGCTCTGCTGCCTGCTTTTGCGCGGCGCGCAGACCGGCGGCGAGCTGAAAAGCCGCTGTGAAAGACTATATGCCTTCGAGTCGGTGGAGCAGGTTGGCGAGCTGCTTGAAAATATGGCCGGCAGGGAGGATATGCCCTTGATTGTCAAGCTGCCGCGGCAAAGCGGCAAGCGCGAGAACCGCTTTATGCACTTGCTCTGCGGTATGCCGGAACTGGGCGGGGACGAGGAGGATTATGTGCCGCTGAGCGCTGCGCGCCTGGAGCTGGAAGAGGAAGAGCGGCGTTTTGCCGGTCTGGAGGGGCAGGTGAAATCCTTGCAAGAGCAAGTGGAGCAGCTGCAGAGCGAATTGCATGAGCTGAAAAAAATGGTGAGCTGAAGTCCAACTGTGCCTCTTAGTGTCTCTTCGTGTCCTTTTGTGTCCTCCCCCCCCCTTCGTGTACCTTAGACCGCGTCCAAAAAGCTTGCCTGGCAGGAATTTGGACACGAAGACACACAAAGCTACACTAAGACACACCAAGTAGTCTTCGTCTAACCAAAACGGGCAAGCGGCTTATGCGGCGCCGCATAAGCCCTTAGTGTGCCTTCGTGTCCCTTCGTGTCCTTTCGTGTCCTCCTCCCTTCGTGTGTCTTAGTGGTTCAAGGGCTTTTTGGACGGGGCCTACTTTAGCAGCTGCGGCAGGGGCAGGTCATGCCCGTTGGCTATCATCCAGGTGGCCAATGCCAGCAAGAGTCCGCCCACGAACACCGAGCCTATCTGTCCAGAGACATTGGAGGCCACCGAGTAGGGCAGTATGATATTGCCCGGGTCCTCGTCCTGCGCCATTTTTTGCACCACTCTGGCTGACATGGGGAAGGCGGAGATGCCCGCCGCGCCTATCATGGGGTTGACCTTGTCTTTGGCAAAGAGGTTGAAGAGCTTGGCGTAGAGTAGGCCGCCCACCGTGTCAAAGACGAAGGCCACCAGGCCCATAAGCATGATAAGCAGGGTTTCGCGGGTCATAAAGCGCTCGGCGGTCATGCTCGAGCCTATGGTTATGCCCAGCAGCAGGGTCACCAGGTTGGCCAACTCGTTTTGCGCCGCCTTCGAGAGGCTTTCAAGCACACCGCATTCGCGGATCAGATTGCCGAACATAAGCATACCGATAAGCGCGGCGCTCATGGGCGAGATCAGGCAGGAGATCATGGTGACAATAATGGGAAAAAGTATGCGTGTGCGCTTGCTGATGTTGACGTTGCGGTAAGGCATGCGGATGCGGCGCTCTTGCTTGCTGGTGAGCAGACGGATGACCGGCGGCTGGATGAGAGGCACCAGCGCCATGTAGGAGTAGGCCGCCACCGAAATGGGGCCAAGCAACTCAGGTGCCAAACGAGCCGAGACCACTATGGCCATGGGGCCGTCAGCCGCGCCTATGTTGCCGATGGCAGTCGCCGCGCCCAAGCTAAAGCCAAGTATGCGGGCAGCCAGCATGGTAACGATAATGCCAAACTGCGCGGCAAAGCCAAAACAGATCATGCTGGGGCGGCTCAAAAGCGGGCCAAAGTCCATCATGGCGCCTATGGCCACGAAAATAAGCACCGGGAAAAGCTCGTTTTTGATGCCGTGCTCCATCAAATAGCTGAGCACGCCGTGTTCACCGGTGGCGGCGGAACCGGGGAAATTGGCCAGTATGATGCCAAAGCCTATGGGCAAGAGCAGCATAGGCTCGTAATTCTTCTTGATGGCAGCCCAGATCAAGGCCAGGCCTACCGCAAACATGCTGATGTGACCCCAGGTCAAACCACTGATGCCGGAAAATAAATCGCTCATGAAGGCTCCGTTGCAGGGGCGAGTTGCGCTTAGGTAAAAGTAAGAATATAACCATTGATAGATGGATTTGCCAGCAAAACCGGGCCAGGCAGAGCCGAGAAGGCCGATTTGGAAGCCAATGAGACCGTTTTTGGACACGAAGACACACCAAGACACACCGCGTCCAAAAAGCCCTTGAGCCACTAAGGCACACGAAAGGGGGAGGACACGAAGGGACACAAAGGGGCACGAAGGCACACTAAGGGCTTATGCGGCGCCTGCGGCGCCGCATAAGCCGCTTGCCCGTTTTGGTTTGTTGGGAAAAGGGAACCGGACAAAACAGGAAAACTCGATGAAATCGCATAAAAACGCAAATTTCCTGCTGAAATTTCGATTTTTTCTTAAGAATCTGTCCATTTGGTGCCCCGAAGGGGCAACCTAATAAAGCCCAGGGTAAGCGAGGCTCCGTAGGAGCCTCGCTTACCCTGGGTAAAGGCCCCCCCGAATCCGGCGCCCTGTAGGGGCGCCACTAACGGCCTTTCGGCGTTATGACCTTTTTGGACGCGGTCCAAGCTGGCCCAGGCTTATTGCCACAAGGGGCAGCCAAGCATAAAGCCACATACTAGAATTTTCGCTTACATGAATTAACTTATTCAGATTACCTCATCATGGAAATTATGTGCTTATGTTGAAGAAAAGACTTTATTTTTCATTGGGCTGGCTTTCGCTTTTTGCCGGTGTGGTGGGTATTTTTCTGCCTCTTCTGCCAACCACCCCCTTTGTTTTACTCTCCGCCTTCTGTTTTTCTCGCAGCTCGCCGCGTTTTTATGGCTGGCTGACCGCGAATCCCTATCTTAACTCGTACATAGAGAACCACCGTTCCGGCTGCGGTGTGCCGGCCAAGATAGTCTGGCGGGCACTGGCTTTTCTCTGGGCCGGGCTGCTGCTCTCGGCCTATTGCCTGAAAAATCCCTGGTTTTGGCTTTTTTTGTCTTTGGTCGGGATTTTTGTTTCGGCGCATTTGCTTCAGCTGCGTCGGGTGGACCGGGCTCCTTTGCGTTTCACCTTGCTCGAGCTGCTGGTGTCGATGGGCATCATTGCGGTGCTAGGCTCTTTGCTGCTGCCGGCTTTGCAACGTGCCCGTAATCAGGCCGCCCTGGCGGTATGCGCCGGCAATCAGAGCCAGATCGGGCTGGGCCTCGAGCTTTATTGCGCCGACAACGAGGACCATATTCCGGACATTGGCAACAAATACCTGTCCGAGAGCATACCTGTGATCCGCATGCCTATGGGCGGGCCTTTGGGCATGGCATTTGCTTTAGGCAAGCTGGTGGAGCAGTATCAGATACCGGCGGCCTCCTTCGGCTGTCCCGGCAGCGCCGGCTTCAAGCCGGCTGACCTGCGGCAGGCCTGGAGCGTTCCCGGCGTAGTGCGCAGCGCTTATATCTATCGTGAGACCGACGCCGGCTTTCAGCCCCAAATCAGCCATATGCGCAACAGCGGCAAGGCGGTATTAATGGACTTCGCCTGTATTCCATACAGTGGCGAGATGATCGTGCCGCACGAGTTCAAACACGTGAATATACTTTATGCCGACGGACATGTCGAGCGCCGACGCAACAGCCCGGCAAAAGCGGCATTCTATACCACTTGGACCGAGGACAGCGGCGAGAGCACCGCCACGAAGACCCCGCAGTGCGAATTCATCTGGGAGCATGCCGATGCGCATTAGCGCCGCTGGGGCCGCCGCCGGATTTGTTTGTTATTGGCAAGCATATTGATTTGCTGGCCACCACTAATTGAAAGGCGAGAAGATGTCTAATTTTGCAGACTTGCTGATTTGCGATGCTTTGATTTATGACGGTAGCGCGGCGCCGCCCTTCTTGGGCGAGCTAGCAGTGAAGGATGACAAGATACTGGCCCTAGGCGCGCCAGGCAGCCTGCCGCGGCAAGGCATAAAAGAGACCTATTCCGCCGAGGGGGCCATATTAAGCCCCGGCTTCATCGATGTGCATAGCCATTCCGATGTGCCGGTGCTGAAAGTGCCCAGCGGCGACAGCAAAATATCACAGGGGGTGACCACTGAGATAGTGGGCAACTGCGGCTCCTCGGAATTTGTTTATTCGAAGGAGAAAAATGCTCTGGGCGATGCAGCCCTGGAGGGCTGTGACGGCAGCTTTGAAGGTTATTGCCGCCGCGTCGAGGCCGCTAGGCCGGCACTGAACATAGCAGCGCTCTGCGGACATAATTCTCTGCGGGTTCGAGTGATGGGATATGAAGACCGGCAGGCCAGCCAGTCCGAGCTGGCTGCCATGAAGAGCCTCTTGCAGGAGGCTTTGCAGCAGGGCGCAGCAGGATTTTCCAGCGGACTTTGGTATATTCCTGGACGCTTTGCCGACAGCGCGGAGCTAAAAGAGCTGGCCACGGTCCTGCGCGGCAGCGGCAAACCATATTGTACGCATATGCGCAACGAGGGCGACACGCTGCTCGAATCGCTGGCCGAGGCCATCGAGATAGCCAAGAGCGGAGACGGCATACTGCAAGTGAGCCATTTCAAGACTTCGCAGCAGCGCAACTGGAATAAGCTGGACGCGGCTCTGGGCATGGTGGAAAAGGCACGCGCAGAAGGCATGCAGATTTTTGCCGACCGTTATCCTTACACATATTCGAGCACCTCGCTGCGCATGGTGGTGCCGCCGCCATATAATAAAATTGACAGCGGCAGCCTGACTAAGCTCTTGCAGGAATCAGCGCAAGAACGCGAAAAACTGGCCAAATTGCTTGAGACCGGCAATGGCGAGCGCGACAACTGGGACAAGATCATCCTGGTGATTTCCTCAGCTCCGGAACACGCTAAGCTTTATGGCAAGAATATGCTGCAGATCGCCGAGCAGCTAGGCATGAGCGCCGCCCAGGCCTGCGTAAAGCTGCTTTCGGAGGCTTCGCCCAGTGCGGCTTTCGGCAGTATGTCCGAGGAGAACCTCAAGGGTTTTCTGGCACAGCCCTGGGTGCTGGCTGGCAGCGACGGCAGCATATTCGCCTTCACTGACGGGCGCACGCATCCGCGCGCCTTTGGCAGCTTTCCCAGGTTTTTCCAGCTTGCCAGGCAGCAGGCCAGCATCGAATCGGTGATACAGCGCATGTCCGCTCTTTCAGCCCGGCAGTTTCGCCTTTGCGGTCGCGGGCGTCTGGTGCCGGGCTATTTTGCCGACTTGGTGATATTCGAGCCTGATAACTATCTGAGCGCAGCCGACTACGGCAAGTCAAACGTAGCCTGCACTGGAGTGAGGCGCGTCTATGTCAACGGTGCTCTGGCTTACAGTCCCGACAAGACATTGCCCCTGGAGCGTCGAGGCAGGATGCTGCGCGTCTCCAACAAGTCCTGACTCTAGGCTTTGGACACTAAGGCACTTAGCTGTTCTCGATGGCTAGTATGGCGAATTTGATGTCGGCCTCGGCCACCACTTTGCCGTTGACTTTGGCCTGGCCGGCACCGACGCCGAATCTGCCGCCGAAGCTGCTGACCACCTGCATATGCATCTGTTGTCCAGGCAGTACCGGCGCATGGAATATGGCGTGGTCTATTGACATAAAGAGGCCGAGTTTGCCCTGCTGCTCGGGTTGGCTGAGTATATGCGCGCTGCCCAGTTGGGCGCAGGCCTCAATCTGCAAATAGCCTGGAAAGCAGGCTGGCTGGGTAGCCTGGCAAAGGGGGTCGTTGCCGCTGATGTTTTTGTAGCCCAGCGCGCAGTCTCCCTGACCCAGGTTGAAACAGGTGTCAAGCAGCAGGAACGGCGGGCGATGTGGCAGATGGCGCATGATCTCCTGGCAGTCGGCCGGCTGCGCATCCCCGTAGATATCGCTCAGGCTCTGTTTGTTGTAACTCTCCTGTGCTAGTGCAAACCAGTCTTCTTGCTTGTAAGCCAGGCTGAGTGTGCCGCTGGAGGCCAGCTGTTCATCGACGTAGCATTTGACCTCGAAATCAAAGACACCATCGTCATTTTCTCCACTCAGGGCGGCTTCAAGCTGCAGATTCATGCCCGGCTGCACCGGCTTGCGGAACTTGACCCGGCGCAGAGCAAGCAGCTCCGGGCTGCCGCTGGCCGGACGGCAGATTTTAAGTATGGCGCTGGCCGCCTGCGTCATGGCGGCGACTTGCAGCACGCCAGGCATAACCGGATGAGCAGGGAAGTGCCCGGCGAAAAAAGGCTCGTTGATAGAGAGCAGCTTGCTGCCGCTGGCCCTGCAATTGCCGCGGTCGACCAAAAGGCAGTCGAGCATCAGCAAAGGCGGCTTTAGATTCAGCAGTTCACTTAGCGCGTTATAGGGATAAAATGTAGTCATGAATTTCTCCTTGTAGCAGTCCTGCCTTGGCTGCGGCGGATTGCGTCATGGCAGCGAAAGGAATCCACTCGCTGCCAGCTTCACGCAAATGAGGCGCATAATGCCAAAAATCTTGTCCCCTTACTTTTTTGGGACGGTCTTATAATCTACCAGCTTTCCGCAGAAATTTCCCTGATAATTATAGATATTTAGACACCGTCCCAAAAGCCCATTAACCACAAAAGGCACAAAAAGGCACAAAAATGAGGAAGCAGTTTAAGCAGGTAAACTGCAATTGCAAGATTTCGAACAACCTGTTTTTGTCTCAACAAAACAGAAAAACTTGACGAAATTTTGCTAAAAAACAATTTTTCAGGGAAGTTTTTTGTTTCACTTACTAACCAACCAACCGGGGACAAAACCTTTGACAAAATCAAAATTCCATGATGAATTTTGCCGTAGAAATGAGCCGTTTGGTCTCTTAGCACAGTTTACTATAGAATGTCGTATCTATTTTCGCCGTAGGCGCATAACCATGCTTAACCCCAGGCTTTAGCCTGGGGTGCAGGTGGCCATCAAAGCCGGCGCCTCGTAGAGGCGCTACAAATGGGCTTAAACTGTTGGGTACAAAAAAATCACGTGGTTGGTGTATCCTCACGCCGGCACTGAGCCTATTGGTGCTAACTTAACAGTTTTTAAAGAAGAATCAAGGAAAAAACCATTGTTAAAAGTTCTAGGTAAACACTTGCTATGCAAGGTGTC
>Ga0172377_10003814_pt1 | contig 15506 bp, 7 predicted proteins | sample Pumphouse3metaG_FD_119749 | JGI IMG/M metagenome (GOLD analysis project Ga0172377, IMG submission 119749) | Leachate microbial communities from a municipal landfill in Southern Ontario, Canada - Pumphouse #3 metaG | ecosystem: Engineered > Solid waste > Landfill > Unclassified | place: Canada...
AGGGCTGGTAGGATCCGACGGGACTGTTTGGGGAATGAACTCATTTGGTTTCTCGGCACCCTATACAGTACTTGATGAAAAGCTTGGATATACAGGGAAAAACGTTTATGAACAGGTTAAAAAAATATTATAATTAATAAGTCTTTTTTGAAAAATCAGGAAAATCGGTAGGAATTGGATTCGATAGAAAACGAAGAAGGCTATCCTGGAATTGCGATTTGTGCTCGGGTAGTTGCATAAATATGACTGTAAATAAAATTCCTTGCGACTGATTCATCATTTGATAATATATTTATTAGTATAGTAAATAAATTTTGAGATTTTTGCGAATGTTTAATAAAGAGGTCTATATTAAGAGGAGAGAGAGTCTAAAATCTAAATTCAATAGTGGAAAGTTATTGTTTTTAGGAAATGATGAATGTGGTATAAATTATGCCGATAATACCTATTTTTACAGACAAGATAGTAGTTTTCTTTATTATTTTGGGATCAGCCAACCAAATCTTGTATCCATTATCGACATAGATGAAGACAAAGAATATATTTATGGAGATGATCCTACTATAGATTCAATCGTATGGACAGGTTCTCAACCTTCAATTAAAGATATAGCCGAAAGTGTAGGTGTAAAATATTCTGGGAGTTTATCGGAATTTCAGAAAGTACTTCAAAAAACCGATATTGGTAGAATTAAATATTTACCTCCCTACAGAGCTGAGCACTATCTTAAATTAAAGAAATTTCTTAACTATTCTGTGGAAGAAGCTGATGCAAATGCAGACAGGGAGTTTATCACCGCTATAGCCAATCAAAGAAATATAAAATCGGAAGAGGAAATCGAAGAAATTGAAAAAGCTGTTTCCGTAACTGCCGATATGCATTTAGCAGCTATGCACTATGCCAGGGCAGGAATGACCGAGGCAATGGTTACTGCTAAGGTTCATGAGGTAGCACTTTCAACAGGAGGGAATATTGCTTTCCCAATAATTGGAACAATAAACGGTCAGTTCCTCCACAATCATTATCATGGGAATTATCTCAAGACCGGAGATATGTTTTTGCTTGATGCAGGTTATGAGACTCCAGAAGGTTATGCGGGAGATATGAGTAGCACTTTTCCTGTCTCCGGAAAATTCACAGAGCAGCAAAAAGAGATATACCAAATTACTTTAGAAGCACATAATAAGGCTATTGAACTATCGAAGCCAGGAGTAAAATTCAAGGACGTACATTTACAGGTAGGGGGCATGATATTTGATGGACTAAAAGCTTTAGGGTTGACAAAAGGTGATACAAAAGAAGCTGTAGCCAATGGAGCACATGCTCTTTTTTTTCCATGCGGGACAGGCCATCTGATGGGACTGGATGTACATGATATGGAGAATTTGGGTGAAGAGATAGTAGGTTATGGTGGTCATCCCAAGAGCAAGCAGTTTGGGCTGAAGTCTTTGCGACTAGCAAGGAGCCTGGAGCCCGGTTTTGTACTGACAATTGAACCGGGGATATATTTTATTCCTGAACTAATTGACTATTGGGAAGAAAATAAAATAAACAGTAATTTTATCAACTATAAAGAGGTTAATAGATACCGAGAATTTGGAGGTATTCGGAACGAAGAAAATATTTTGATTACTAAAACCGGAAACCGTATTCTTGGTAAACCTTTAGCCAAAAGTATTGAAGAAGTAGAAAAAGAAAGGGAAAAGGCTTTCAAATAATTTTGATATGTACCTCAAGCAACTTTTTACAACCCTTTATCATAATAACGGGAAACGCCTGTTCTCCTGTTGGATGTGTTGATTTTTTTTCATTTTTATTTTTTAGAATCTTATTAATATCCATTTTATGGATATATTCTTCTATTCTCCTATTATATTAAATTGTAAAATATGCTTGAAAAAAAATTAATACAAAATATAAGGTCTGTAAAGAAAACAGAACAGGATATTGTTACCCAAGACGAGATACAAGTCAAACCAGGAATGAATGAACGAATTCGCAGGTTAAGGGAAGAGAGTGTTTCTACTCCCGCAACACTTTCAATAGAAAGGGCACTTATAGAGACTTCTTTTTACAGGAAGAATGAAGGGAAATATTCAACTCCCATGATGCGTGCTATGAATTTTATGGAAATCTGCGAAAAAAAGTACATCTATATTGGTAAAGATGAGTTGATAGTAGGTGAACGAGGAGAAAAACCTAAATCAGTTTCTACTTTTCCTGAACTAACTTGTCACTCAGTTGAAGATTTGAAGGTTCTCAATACTCGTGAACAACAGCGTTATTTAATTTGTGAAGAAGATATAGAGACCTATAAACGAGAGGTGATACCATACTGGACAGGTCGTTCACAACGTGAAAGAATTTTCAGTCGTGTTCCTGAAGAATGGAAGGTTGCGTATGAAGCCGGACTATTTACTGAGTTCATGGAACAGCGAGCTCCAGGACATACATGTCTGGATGGGAAAATCTACAGGAAAGGTATGCTGGATTTTAAAAAGGAGATAGAGGATTCTATAAACAAGCTAGATTATTTCAACGATCCTAAGGCGACCGATAAGGAAGAACAATTACGAGCAATGAGTCTCTCTTGTGATGCTCTAATCCGCCTGGGAGAACGCCATGCAGAAAAATCAGAAGAGTTGGCAAGACATGAGGATAATCCGCAAAGAAAGGAAGAGTTGTTGCAGATTGCTAAAGTTTGCAGACGTGTACCGGCTCATGCACCTCGCAATTTTATGGAGGCTATACAGATGTACTGGTTTGTACACCTTGGTGTTATCACAGAGTTGAATGGCTGGGATGCATTTAATCCGGGCCACTTTGATCAGCATCTGTCGCCATTTTATGAAGAGGATCTGAAAGCAGGACGGCTTACACGTGAAGAAGCAAAAGAGCTGATAAGTTGTTTTTGGATTAAGGTAAATAATCAACCGGCGCCACCAAAGGTAGGCGTCACAGCCAGTGAGAGTGGTACCTACAACGATTTTACTAATATCAATATAGGAGGTGTTAAACCCGACGGTTCAGATGGTGTAAATGAAGTATCTTATATTATGCTTGAGGTGATAGAAGAACTTCATATACTGCAACCCGGAAGCTCAGTCCATATTTCATCTGTTACACCCAACCGCTTTCTTCACTCTGCAATAAAGGTGATTCGTCGTGGTTATGGATATCCCTCAATCTTTAATCCGGACATATATATTCAGGAGATGCTTCGTTCAGGTAAATCGCTCGAAGATGCCAGAGAAGGTGGATGTAGTGGTTGTATAGAAGTTGGAGCTTTTGGTAAAGAAGCATATTTGCTGACAGGCTATCTGAATGTTCCCAAGATTTTAGAAGTGACACTATTCAACGGTGTTAATCCCGTAACAGGGAAAAAAGTCGGAATCGAGACAGGTGATCCTAGAAATTTCTCCACTTATGAAGAGCTTTATGAAGCCTTTCACAAACAGTTGCGTTACGTGATCGACCTAAAAATTAGGGTTAACCAATATATAGACAAGATGTATGCCCGATATTTTCCGGCAACTTTTTTGTCAGTGATTACAGATGATTGTATAAAAAAAGGGCTAGATTACTATAATGAAGGCCCACGATACAACACCACATATATCCAGTGTACTGGACTAGGCACTATTACTGATTCGCTTTCAGCACTAAAAAAACAAGTTTTCAGTGATAAAACTATCACTATGGATCATTTATTGAAAGCAATCTCTGCCAATTTTGATGGATATGAGGTTTTGCGTCAGCGTATTATCAACAATACTCCTTTCTTTGGAAATGACGATGCAAAAGCTGATGATATTGCTGTTAAGGTCTACAATGATCTGTTTGATCTAATTGACGGGCGTCCTAACGGGAAAGAAGGTGGCAAATATCATATGAATATGCTATCTACAACTTGTCACAACTACTTTGGTAATGTTATGGGGGCCACGCCTGACGGACGATTGGCAGGAAAAGCTATATCAGACGGTACTTCTCCTGCACATGGAGCTGATACACATGGTCCAACTGCTGTAATTCGTTCACTTGGTAAACTAGATCAGGTAAAATCAGGAGGAACATTGCTTAACATGCGTTTCTTGCCCGATTTGTTACGAAGTGATGAAAGTATTGCAAAATTGGGAAGTTTAATACGTAGTTATTTTTCACTTGGGGGGCATCACATACAGTTCAACATTGTTGATAATGCTACTCTGTTGGCAGCACGTAAAAATCCTGAAGAATATCGCGACTTGATGGTCCGAGTAGCAGGTTATAGTGATTATTTTAATGATCTGCATGATAACCTCAAGCAGGAGATTATCGATCGTACTGAAAACGAAGCCTTTTAAAGTCTAAGTCGATGCCTTTTTTATTTGATATTAAAAGATACTCCATAAACGATGGACCAGGAGTGAGGATAACAGTGTTTTTCAAAGGTTGCCCTCTCTCTTGTCGTTGGTGCCATAATCCTGAAAGCATCTCTTTTAAATCTGAGAAACTATACAATAGAAGTAAATGTATTGGTTGTGGCAGTTGTGTAGCAGTTTGTTCTGAAAATGCACTAACTTTAACAACAAGTGGGGAAATAATAACCGATTTCTCAAGATGTATTCTTTGCGGTAAATGTACAGAAGTGTGTCCTACTAAAGCTGTGGAGATGAGCGGAAGGGATTACACTGAAAATGAGTTAATGGATTTGATCATGAGGGAGACTCACATAATTGACAACTCAGGTGGGGGAGTAACTTTTTCAGGTGGTGAACCATTGATGCATCCTAAAGAATTAAAAAACCTGCTTATTCTTTGTGGCAAGGCAGGGATACACTCTGCAGTTGATACATCAGGTCATGTTAAAAGTAGTATCCTGGAGGATATTTTACCGCATACTGATCTCTTTCTCTATGATTTAAAACTTATGAATAGCGAAAGGCATCGTAAATGGACAGGAGTTAATAATGAATTGATTTTAATGAATCTCAGATTAATTTCAGATAAAGGAAAAGATTACCAGATAAGAATGCCTCTGATAGAAGGAGTGAATTGTAATGAAGAGAATATTAGAGAAACGCTTACTTTTCTCTGTGGATTGAAAAACAGACCGTCAGCAGTGGGATTGTTGCCTTATCATAACATTGCTTTAAAAAAGTTCGAGAAATTGGGAAGAAACTATCATGAAGAAGGTATGAAAAAACCTTCAGATAACAAGGTTAATCTTATTAAGAACCTCTTTGAGCAGCATGGGTTTAAGGTGAATATTGGAGGGTGATTTTATGTAAGTTCTCCAACATTATTACTAAAATCTTTAGGTAGTTTTCCGAATTGTTTTTGAAAGCATTTTGAAAAATAGGATGGGTTATTGAATCCCACAATATAACACACCTCGTTTACTCTGTATTTACCTTCACTCAAAAGTTCTGCTGCTTTTTTAAGTCTCATGGACTGAATCAGCTTATTAGGTGTAACGCCGGAAATCTTCTTTATTTTTGAGAATAATCCTGAACTGCTTATGCCCATTTCGGTTGCCAGATCATTGATTGAGAAATCTGAATTTTCCAAATTATTTTCTATTGCGTTGTTAAGTTTTATAAGGAATTCTTCGTCAGCTTCATTTCCTGCAATACTTTTTAAAGAAGAATAAGGAGTTTGTGTAAACTTTTGGAACAATAATTTGCGCGAATCAAGCAGATTCTTGACACGAGTAAGAAGGTATTGGATATTAAATGGTTTTTCTAAATACGCATCTGCACCTATTTCAAACGCTTCCACTTTAGTTACAACACTTGTCTTAGCTGTTAGCATAATCACAGGTATGTGGTTCCACATGAAATTGTTTTTTACAACTTTGCAGAAAGAAATTCCATCCATCTTTGGCATCATAAGGTCAGCTATGATCAGATCTACCTCTTGTTTTTTCAAAATTTCTAATCCTTCCTCTCCATCCTGAGCTGAATAAACAGTATAATCCTCTTGTAGTTGTTTACGAATATAAAGCAACATATCAGCATCATCCTCTAAAATTAATATTGTCTGTTTTTCATCCTCCGAATCGGTACATGGTGTTTGTTGCTTAATATGTTCAACAGTGGCATCATGTACAAATCTAGTTTGCAGAACACTCTTTGAGTTTTTTTCTTTTAATAGAGAATCAGTTTTTTTAGGAAGAATCAGTGAGATGGAAACACCACTTCCAGATACATTTTTAATGTCAATTTTACCCTCAAGAGCTTCTACAATCGACTTTACCAAAAAAAGTCCTAAGCCTGTTCCAGACTTATGTTGCCCGGGAATCTGGTAGAACGGATTGAAAATATTTTGTTCCTCCTGCTCAGGAAGTCCATTTCCATTATCATTTACAGTTATTTTATAATATGAATCTGAAAAATCAGCCTCAAAAACCAGAGAGATGTAATCAGTTGTATATTTTAAAGCATTACTTAGCATATTGCTGACTGCTTTAGTAAGATTCTCCTGATCGGTCATGGTCTCCATGCTTATATCATCGCAGATATACTCAAATTTTATTTTGTTTTGCTTAATTAAAGGCTCAAAACGTTCGTAAACAGATATTAGCAAAGTATGAATATTTTGATTCGACAAGGTTATCTGTATACCTCCTTTTTCTACTTTTGAAAAATCGAGCAATTGATTCACTAATGTAAGTAACCGCTTAGTGTTACTTTTCATAATATTTAAGTTGGTTTTTGTGGAATCAGGCATTTTTTCTGAATTCTCAATCACCTGCTCAAGAGGTGCTATAATCAGGCTTAACGGCGTTCTTATTTCATGTGATACATTTGTAAAAAACTCGATTTGTGACTTATAGATCTCTTTTTCCTTTTCATTTTTAATCTTAATGAACTTCTCTTCATTTTTTCTAATATCTTTCATTCGTAGCCAGTAAAACAGATAGATAATACCCGAGATAGTTAACAATATGTATAAAATTATTGACCAAACGTTCCACCAAAAAGGAGGTTTAATTGACATTTTTAAAATGTAATCATTATCAGTCCATACGCCATCATTGTTGGAAGCCTTTATTCTGAATAAATATTCTCCGGGAGGAATATTTGTGTAAGTGGCTTTTCTGTTGTTATTTGCATCATTCCATTCCTTGTCGAATCCTTCCAGTTTAAATGAATACTTATTTTTTTCAGGAGCAAAGTAACTAAGTGTTGTAAATTCAAAGCTAAATGAGTTGTTATTATGTGTAAGAGTAAGTTTGGGTTGGTTTCTTTTATCAATTACAATATAATCATCCATATTACTTACTTTGTTGAAAAGCTGAAATTCAGTAACTTCAATGGGCGGTTTATACTCATTTCTGACCAATTGTCTGGGATAAAAGGCATTAAACCCTTTTGGAGTACCAAGATATATTCTGCCATCGGAGGATCTTAATCCTGAATTCAGAGTAAAAAGATCACTCAATAATCCATCACTTTGTGTATATTGCAGATACTCTTTTGTTGATGTATCGTACCCAATTAGTCCCTTTAAAGTACTTATCCAAAGATTGTCATTATCTGAAAATATTTTACATATATAGTTGCTTGGGAACTCCACCTCTTCAAAAATAAAATTGTCCTGTTCAGGATTATACCTGCATAACCCTTGATTTGTGCCTATCCAGAGCTGTTTTTTGTCGTCAACACGTAGTGTATTTACATCATTACTGATCAATGAAGTTGTATCTGAAGGATCGTACTTGTACTGTTTCCATTCTTCGGTTTTTTTGTTATATCTGTGAAGACCTTCGTTGATAGTCGCAAACCATATATAATTTTCTGTTTCAGTAATATCAATCACAAATTCATTAAGGTAAAGCATACGTGTGAAGTCATCGGATTCAGGGTTGTATAAGTTTATTCCTGACGTGGTACCTATCCAAATGTTATCATCTGAATCATTGAAAATGGAGTATATGTTATTCGCATCAAGTGTATTATTGTTTTTTCTATCATAAAAATGATGCTTTACCTTTTTAGTGTCCAGATCCATTATAAACAGACCTCCTGAATAAGTACCTATCCATAATTCGTTGCGAATGACGCAAAGAGCATGAATATTATTTGAAGAGAAGTTATTCATGTTTTCCAAATGACTGTAAGAGGTGAAATTACCAGTTTTTAGATCCATTTCATTCAGTCCTCCATCTTCAGTACCTATCCATAAACTCCCTTTTTCATCCTCACAGAAGCAACTTACCACATTACCGGTAACAGAGTTCTCATACTTTATATGAGAGTATTCGGTAAAATAGTTTCTATTAGGTGATGCATAATTTATACCTCCATAATATGTTCCAATCCAAAGTCCGCCTTCAACATCTTTATAAACTGGATAAACAAACCTGTTAGACAACTTCGGCTCTTTGAAATGTTGGTCTAGCTTATTACCCTCCGTAGGTGAAATTTTGAATGAGGTAAGTCCGTCGTTTGAACCAATAAGTAAAGTTTTAGAGTCGTATTCTGTAATCTTATGGATTTGTAAGATGCGATCAATACCTGGCCTGTTCAAATATCTTCCTTTAATGATACCTTCTTTTTTATTCACCGCAATTAAACCGTTTGTCCATGTTCCGAACCATAGTGTTCCATAGGAATCCTCCAATATACTATAAGAGCGTAATTCTTTTTGTTCATTTATATTCATGTAAGGAAATGCCGGGATAAATTCATTGGTTTTATCATCAAATTTATAAATCTGATGTTCAGTGTTCTCCACAGAAGCCCATATTATATTCTCTTTGTCTTTGTAAATTGTATTTACCCAAATTGAGCGGGTAGAGTCAATTTTAAATTCCTCAAAGGGAAACAGTGCCAGTTTATTATCTTCACAGACAAAAACTCCCTGAGTAGCAGAAGTGATCCAAACTCTACCATTGTCATAGATAATATTTTGAATTCTCCCTGTCACTTGAATACCGTCATTAGTGGTTATCAATAGAGGTGTAAATGTTTTTTTATTAAGATCATACAACGAAACTCCCCGTTCAGTTCCTACCCAAAGTATCTCCTTATTGTCTTCTGTTAAAGAATATACATAATTGTTGATCAAAGAATTCTTATCCCTGGGGATATTATTGAATACAGTAAATTTGTATCCATCAAACCTATTCAATCCGTTCTCAGTTCCAAACCACATAAACCCTTTAGAATCCTGAAGAGCTGTATGCACAGTATTAGAAGAAAGTCCATCTTCAGCTTTATAAAATTTGAAATTAAGTTCAACAGAGAATGATTTAAGGCAATAAAAATTTATAATTAGAATAAAGAAATATTTCAACAGGTTCGAGTGCATACTTATTTATTAACAGAAAATTGATGATTATTTGCAAATTTACCCTTTTTTCTCAAAGGATGAAAAAACATAGGGTTTAGATTGAAGATATTGTATTCAACAAACAAAATGAATATGCAAAAGCGTTTTTTTATAGAATTGTGGCATCATATTGGACTTTTTTTCTGTTGATACTATTTTAAATAAAATATTTTTGTATTGTCAGATCTAGGCTTTTATTAAACAAAAATAAATATAATAAAATCAATAACAGATTTGCAGCTTTGTAAAGATAGATATTCAAATATAAAAGGAAATATAATTTGTAAATTACTATGAAAATATCAAAAATTGTTGTCAATGTGCTGATATTTGTTTTTTTACTCAGCCCTATTCAAATGAAATCCTCAAACTCAATTGCATCAGAATACCTTGCTCAGTCTGAAGCCAGAAGGATTATAAAGGTAGAACGGGTTTCAGTTGATTCTCCTGTAGGTACTGTTCCAAGGCTGCCATTCCAGATTAGGGTGACCTATTCTGACGGTAAATCAGAATTTAGACAAGTAAAATGGTCTAATTCGGCTCGTAATGTAGAGGAAGAACAGTCAAATCCGGATAAATATTCGGTAGGTAAAACATATAAAATTGAAGGTTCTGTCATTGGTGATAACAGTACAGTTAACGGTTATCCTGTAACAGCAGACATTAAAGTTGTTCCCGGAGATTATACTGTACCTTCATATATACCGGTAGCAGAAGCTGTTCCGTTAAATAAAGTCTCAATTACTGGAAATAACAGACTTACTTCTAACAGGGATCTTGCGATACAGGAAATCATAAGTTGGGATGTTTCACAGCAACTTTATAATTATAGAGATACCTATGGTTTAAGTACTGAGGGTTATACTGTTTCAGAAGGTTGGGATTCCCCAACTACAAAACTGAAAGGTCATGGATCAGGACATTATATGTCAGCGCTCGCCCAAGCATTTGCCAGTGCAACTAATACAGAACAGAAAGATCAGTTGCGTAAGAACATGACTCGCATGGTTAATGAATTAAGAGAATGCCAGGAAAGGACATTTGTATGGAATGAAGAGCTTGGCAGATATTGGGAAGCACGTGATTTTGCGCCAGAAGCAGAATTGGTTGAAATGAAAGGAAGCTGGGCGGATTTTGATGTTCACAAAACAGAGTGGACAAAATACGGATATGGTTATCTCAATGCTATCCCTGCACACCATGCCGCTCTTATTGAGATGTACCGCGCTTATAATAACGAAAACTGGGTGTGGGCTCCATATTACTCTATTCACAAACAGCTTGCCGGATTAATTGATATAGCAAACTATATAGATGATAAGGAAGTAGCAGACAAAGCTCTGCTTATTGCAAAAGATATGGGACTCTGGATTTGGAATCGTTTACACTACCGTACTTATTTGAATACAGATGGGACTCAGGAGGAGCGCAGAGCAAAACCAGGGAATCGTTTCGAGATGTGGAATATGTATATTGCAGGAGAGGATGGCGGTACAGGTGAATCGCTTGCTCGACTATCCGAAATGGTGAGCGATCCTCAGGAAAAAGCACACTTACTGGAGGCTTCCACTTACTTTGACAGCCCTGCATTTTATGATCCGTTATCCATTAATGTCGATGATATACGTACAAGGCATGCCAACCAACATATCCCAAAAATAATCAGTGCGTTACGTAGTTTCAGGGGTAATAATAATCCTTATTATTTTAATCTTTCAGAGAATTTCTGGGAACTGATTCAGGGTCGTTATCGTTACGCCACAGGAGGTGTGGGTAATGGTGAAATGTTTAGACAGCCATATACACAGATACTAAGCATGGCTACTAATCCGGCACCTACAATAAATGAGACCTGTTGCGCATATAATCTGGCTAAGCTTACCAGAGATTTAAATTGCTTCAATCCTGATGATGCAAAGTATATGGATTATTATGAGCGACTGCTTTACAATCAACTGGTTGGTTCATTACATCCTACAAAATATATGACCACTTACCAGTATGCAGTTGGTCTAAATGCTTCAAAACCTTGGGGTAACTCTACACCTCATTCAACTTGTTGTGGTGGTACAGGTTCTGAGAATCATGTTAAATATCAGGATGCTACTTATTTTATTTCAGATAATACCTTGTGGGTTGCTCTTTATATGCCCACAACTCTTGATTGGGATAAAAAGGGAGTCACCATTGAGCAGGATTGTCTTTGGCCTGCTGAACATTCTACCATTAAAGTGACTGATGGAAGTGCTAGTTTTGAAATGAAATTACGTGTGCCTTACTGGGCAACAGAAGGATTTGATATAAAAGTAAACGGCATTTCAGTTTCAGATAATTACATTCCAAGTTCTTATGTGACAATTCCACAACGACAGTGGTCTGAAGATGACATTGTTGAGGTTATCATGCCTTTTACTAAGCATATTGATTGGGGTCCCGACAAAATGGAAACAGCTGCTGCAGGACAGAATCAACCAAATACTCAATATGAACCAATGTGGGCAGGTACAATTATGTATGGGCCGCTTGCAATGACCGCAACAGGTGTTAATAACTGGGAAGATGCAACAATTACCTTAGATTCATATTTAGAAACAATTGTAATGAATGGTTCCAGTGGTGGTTCTTATGGCACTAATGGTAATATCTATACTATGAATATCGGAGAAAAAATCCTTGAGCCTGATTACTTCAGAGAGGAGAATTCTACACATTACTTCAGGATAAATATTGTAGATGACATGATTTCAGAATTTAGAGAGATGCTGAACCAAAAGTTGTATGAAGTCTCGATTTTTAATTCTAGAAACTACTCCAGGTCTTCTTTCAATAAATTAAAAGAATCTATTGCAGGAGCTAAAAAACTGGTTAAGTCAAACAGGGCTACACAGAAAGAGATTACAGATCAGATTGCATTAATTAACCAGAGTGTGAATGATCTGAAGTCCGTAAGACTTAATAAGTCGCAACTTACATCTTTAATATCAGAAGCGGAATTAATGGATTCAGCCAACTATACCTGGGATAAATTTCTGGCACTGCGTATGGCTATGGCGTCTGCCAAAGAAATTCATGAAACTGCAGACTCACAGTTGAAGGTGGATAAACAGGTGGTTAATTTGCGAAAAGCACTCAATGATCTGGTATTAGCAAGCAGCATAGAAAAAGGTAATCTGAATGAAGTGATAACTATTGCATTGGAAAGAAAGCAAAATCAGGATGAGTGGAATGCTCTTACAGTAAAGGTTCCTGAGCATTCACCATGGGCTCCGCATGGATATAGACGTCTTCTTTATAATCTTCGCGAAGCACAAACAGTTTTTGAAAATAGTGATAAAAATTACAATCAAAATGAGGTAAACCTGGCTGTTTCAGCACTCAACTCTGCTATTAATAGTATGAGGCCCGGTAATCTGCCGGAGCCTGAAGACCTTTATCCTCTTTCTACTTTGCTAAGACAGGCCGATCGTGTGATCTCAGCTGATAAAAATCAAGATCTGACTGATGCTATTGAATACGGAAGAATGGTTGTGTCATATGTAAATGATGGTAGCGGTACACATGATATGATAAAGAATGCTACCGACAGACTAAGATCTGCACTTAATTAAACCCGAAAATTGATAATTATATAGTAAAATGAAATTTAATCGATTAATAATACCCGTTTTTTTGTTGTTCATACCTTTGTGTATATCGGCACAAACAATCGATAGTCTGTACAAACGAGCAGACTCATTCAGAGATCAGTATGCAGCAAAATACTACTATGGAATATCAGCAATAGATGCTATTGAAAAAACTGATCTGTTTTGGTATCTGACACAGACACCGCGTGGAATGGAGTTCATGATAATTGATGTGACCGGTAAAAAAACCAGTTCTGCTTTTGATCAGCAGAGAGTAGCATCACTTTTATCAGATTTTAAAGATTTGAATAAAATTGAGCCATACAATCTTCCTTTCAGAAGTGTCATTTTTAATCAATCTGTTGATACACTTAAATTTCGTGTGGAAAATTTTGATTATACCATCGCATTAAAGGAATATTCCATCTCACGAGAACCGGTAAGAAATGATCAAAACAGATATTGGGGTTCCGTTCAGAGAGAGAATTCAAATCGTAAAGTAAAATCTCCCGATGGTAAGAGAGAAGCTTATATTTCAGAAGGAAATCTTTGGGTTACAGATCTGGCCACAGAAGTAAGTAAACAATTGAGCTATGACGGCACAGATTATGAGTATTACTCATCTGATATTATTTGGTCGCCCGACTCCAAAAAGCTTGTCAGCTGTAGATATAGACCAGGTGGCGACAGAAAGTTGCTGTTAATCTCTTCATCTCCCAAAAATCAGCTTCAGCCGCTAACATACTCGTATGACTATCCAAAACCCGGCGATGCTCTCCCGATTCGTCGTCCCGTACTTTTTATACCGGATGAGGATAAACAGATAACTTTTGATGTTCCTAATGTGGAACAACAGTATAGTTTAGGTAGAATTGACTGGGATGAGAATAGCGAATACTTCACTTTCCATTTCAATCGACGAGGACATCAACAGTATGTAGTTTACTCAGGAGATATCAATGGAAGATTATATCCGATTGTGGATGAAAGAGCAGATACATTTATTTACTACAACAAGATCTCTGCTAATTGGTTGAAAAAAGGAAAGGAGTTGCTCTGGGTCTCAGAAAGAGACGGCTGGAGTCACCTATATCTTTATGATGTACCTTCAGGAAAAGTGAAAAAACAGATAACAAGCGGAGAATGGGTAGTAAAGGATGTAATTCATGTAGATGAAGATAACCGTACAGTTATTATCAAAGCTTGTGGAATGGATAAAAATGAGGATCCATATCTGGAAAAATATTATAAAGTATCATTAGATAACGAAAAATTAACCGCTCTTACACCTGAAAATGCCAATCATTCAGTCACATTCAGTTCAGATTATAAATATATGGTTGACTCTTACTCACGTGTAGATTTAAAACCATCTGTAGTTGTACGTTCTGTAATAAATGGTAATGTAATCTATAAGCCGGAAAATCAGCCTGATATATCAAAAGCAGTAGAAGCCGGTTGGAGAGTGCCAGAAGTCTTTACAGCCAAGGGTAGAGATGGTGTGACAGATATTTGGGGTGTAATAATCCGTCCTGCAAATTTTGATCCCAACAAGAAATATCCGGTTATAGAATATATATATGCCGGCCCACATGATTCACATGTACCAAAATCATTTTCTATGGTTCATCGTTGCAGCGAATTGTCCGAATTAGGTTTTATCACAGTAATGATTGATGGTATGGGAACTGCGAACCGTTCCAAGGCATTTCATGATGTCTGTTGGCAAAACCTCAAAGATGCTGGTTTTCCTGATCGTATTGCATGGATAAAGTCTGCAGCAGAAAAATACCCCGAAATGGATATCGAAAAAATGGGTATTTACGGAACATCTGCCGGTGGGCAAAATGCAATGGGTGCACTTCTTTTTCATCCCGAATTTTATAAGGTAGGAGTAGCTTCGTGTGGTTGTCATGATAATCGTATGGACAAGATGTGGTGGAATGAGCAGTGGATGGGATACCCGGTAGGCAAACATTATGCTGAATCATCTAATGTGGTTAATGCACATTTACTGGAAGGTCAACTAATGCTGATGTTAGGAGAGTTGGATAATAACGTAGATCCTTCCAGTACATTGCAGGTGGTTAATGAGCTCATAAAACACAACAAAGAGTTTGAATTTGTTATCTTACCCGGAGCAGGTCATACTGATGGAGGAAAATATGGTGAGAGAAAGCGACGCGACTTCTTTGTAAAGCATCTGCTTAATGAAAAAACGCCGGATTGGAATCAAAAATAAAACATAACAAAACAGGATTTCAAAGGAACATATTCCAGATCCTCCTCAATAAAATATAAAGTGGGTATGAAGAGGATATGAATAGAGTATGAAGAGGATCTGAACAATGTACAACTAATGTATTACCAATGAAGTAGTTAATGTATAATAGTCATTTACCTTATTTTAACTTCAATTAGTAGTTGGAGGTTTGATTTGTATTTTTAGAGAATATTCTTATCATTTTAGAGAATATTTATATTAGTATTAATGCAATCTAATTTCCTTTGTAATGGATGTGCTATATTAACTAAAATTTACTTTAGATCGGTAAAAAT
>Ga0172377_10003815_pt1 | contig 15506 bp, 5 predicted proteins | sample Pumphouse3metaG_FD_119749 | JGI IMG/M metagenome (GOLD analysis project Ga0172377, IMG submission 119749) | Leachate microbial communities from a municipal landfill in Southern Ontario, Canada - Pumphouse #3 metaG | ecosystem: Engineered > Solid waste > Landfill > Unclassified | place: Canada...
CGAGCGGCAGTTCTGTACGGACATGCCGGAAGAATTCTGTTTCCTCTACCAGTGGTAGTTTGTCCAGCGCTGCGAAATCGCACCGACCGTCATTGTAGAACGGATTGACCGTCATGTAGATGTTTCCCAGCGATGTGAGATTTTGGAAGAAATGGGTTCCCTGGCTTGGTTCTACCTGGAAGTCCGGCAGTCCTGTTTCGATGATCACCTGAGCTCTCGATATTTGCGACCAGGAGACGGGGATGCCCAGCCATGGATCGCAGGAACCGAGCCTCCCTGCGACGATCAGCGCATAGTCGACTTGGTTCAGCACCATCGGGGCATTGAGCTTGTCAAGTTCCGCCGCCATCCTGGCCGTGCAGGCAGGATCGAACCGTTCGGTCTTCAGATAGACGATGTCCCGGATCGTATCGATCTTTCCGTTTCCCATCACTTGCCGGGAATAGACGTACGCCTGTTCCTTCATCCGTTCCTCGATCTGTACATCGGACTCTTCGTTGCCTTCCACGATCGGTCGGATTTGCAGGAGACTGAACTCGGGTTTCTTCGGCGCTTTCTTGTTGATGTTGATAGCGAATTCAATCTCGATGGGAGTGCTCATGGCCTCCGTGCCGAGCTGGAGGATGTCCCGGACGATCGAAGCCAGCGGGAACGCATCGTATTTGAGGATGCCATTGAACGTAATGACCTTCCGTCCGACGGCGCGGATGCTTTCCGTCAGTTGTCCGGTTTCGCTATCGTAGGTGCTGGCGATGTACTTGAGCGTTTCCGGATGGGCCTCGGCCTCGGAAAGGGGGAGCAGCTCAAGGTTTTCCGGCGAACCCTCCAGCGGATGATATCCAGTGCCGAGCTTCAGACCATAGAAATGCGATTGGGAACTCGATTCCGTTCCTCCAAGATATTGGACCGGGCGTCGCGGATGACGGGGCGAGAAACGGAACGCCGATCCATTGTCGACGACCGACTTCCCGAATCCGAAGCTGAGCATGCCTACTCCGTCCTCCGGCGTCTCCCCTCCGAGCGGATAGTAGTTCAACGATCGGGCGACGCCGGATACGTTCGGATACCAGTAGGAACCATGCTCGCTGCCGATCACCTGCTGGATCACCACTGCCATCTTCTCTTCCTCCAGCATATGGTCCGTGGCTTTCAGATATTCCTTCGCCCTGCGGAAATAGGTGGACGCCCATACGCATTTCACGGCGTCCGACAGCTCGGCGAGGCGCTGGGCGTCGCTCCCCTGGTTCGGAATCATGCAGGTTTCATATACTCCGGCGAACGGCTGGAAATGGGAGTCTTCCAGCAAGGACGATGATCGTACGGTGATCGGCTGATGGATGACCTTGAGGATTTCCTCCATATCCTTGGACAGCTCTCCCGGCAGCGGGCATGCGAGGAATACCCGAAGCAGATGCTCGTCGGCGAGATCGGCGAACGCCACCTCCTGCAGCTGGTTGTCTTCCATGAACTGCGTGAACAGGTCGGTCGCGATCACCACGGTGCGCGGGATGGAGAGATAGATGTCCGGATACTTGTCCAGGATATCGCTGGCGCGAAGCTCCATGTCGATGAACGCTAGACCTCGCCCCTTGCCTCCGAGCGAGCCGGATCCTATTCTGCAGAAGAAGAGCGTTTCGTCATAGCTGTCCCGGTTGAACTGGGTGATGATCCCTTTCGTCCGCTCGGTCCGGTAGGTCCTGATGATCTCCCCCATCTTCTCCTGGAACTCCTGGGGACTGTCGAAGTCCTGTTCCTTCAGCGGCTTGATCTTCGCGGCGAGGACGTAGAGGCTTTTCGCCCGGAGCCACCGGGAGAAGTCGTTGCGCCGCGCATGGGCGATGAAACACTTGTTGGGAATGGCCGGCAGTACGCGCTGCAGGTCGCGCATCGTTTCGGCGCGGGCGATCTCTTCTCCTGTGCCGGGATCCCGGAAGACGAACGGGCCGAAACCGTAGTTCGCCACCATGTATTTGTGCAGGTCTGTCAGCAACGAAGAACTGAGTTTCCAGATGAACGCCGCCCCTTCGGCGTTGGCGATTTCCCGATAGCTTTCCTTGGTGCTCTGGACGAGGACCGGAAGGTCGGGATCCTTTGCGTGGACCAGACGGCAGAGCCGGAGTCCCGCTTCGGAATCGTCCTCTCCGTTCCTGCTGTACGATACGTCGGTGATGATTCCGAGGATATTGTGCCGGTAGGTTTCGTATAGCGATACTGCGTCTTCATACGTACGGGCGAGGAGTATCTTCGGTCGTCCGCGCATCCGGAGCGTCCTGCCCCAGTTGTTCAGAGCTTCCAGGATGCTGGAACGGTTCTGCTGGATCAGGCTGGTGTACATGAGGGGAAGAAACGACGAATAGAACCGCACCGAGTCTTCGACGAGGATGATGACCTGTACATCCGCCTCTGCGGTATCGTGGTCCAGGTTCATGCGGTCCTCGATCAGCTTCGCCATGGCAAGGAAGATTCCCGGATTCCCCTGCCAGTAGAAAAAATAGTCGATCGCCGAGCTGGTGGAGCCCTTGATCAGCTTGTTCCTTCGGTGCGTCGGAGAGGGGGACATGACCACGACCGGCATGTCCGGTTTGAGCTCCTTGATCTGGGACGCGAGCTCCTCGACATGCTCCGTGCCGAGATCCAGCATCGTGATGACCAAGTCGAATTTCCGTTCCTCCAGCAGCCGCAACGCTTCCGCGGGACTGGCGGCATGGGTGATCTTCGGCGGATTCGTCAATCCGAGTTGCGTATATTCGATGTACAACTCCTCCTCGACGCGGCCGTCCTCTTCTATCAGGAACCGATCGTAGTCACTGCAGATCAGCAGGATGTTGTAGATATGTCGAAGCATGAGGTTGCTGAACGGCAGCCACGTCTGGTCGAGTTTGTACATGCACAGATGATAGCATGGAATCGATGGAGGGAAAATAGAAAGAAACTCGCAGATTGTTTCTAGAAATAGTACGGTAAATACGCAGTTTTTAATTTGATTTCTGCGGATATACACGAAGTTCCTACTCAGTTTTCATGATATGCTAAAAAATTGCAATATACTGTATAAATATGCATATTCCAGTTGTTTTTATAAGAAATATTGCTGGAAACATAAGGATAATCATTTCTTATTGCAGGATATAGAAATTTCTTGACAGCGAAAAATGGCGGGTTTACGATGTTCGCATGGAATCACCATGGGGCGGAGCGCCCCGATATGTCGGGAGGGACATCATGTATCAATTGGAAGAGTTCATGGCAGAGCTTGAGCGGAAGAATCCCGCTCAGCCGGAGTTTATTCAAGCGGCTCGCGAAGTAATCGAATCGGTCATCGAGGTGGTGAACGACAATCCTGTATATCTGAAGAATAAGATTCTGGAACGAATTACGGAACCGGATCGCGTGTTTTCCTTCAAGGTCGAATGGGAGGACGACAACGGCGATATCCAGGTCAACCGGGGCTACCGTGTCCAGTTCAACAATGCCATCGGCCCCTACAAGGGCGGATTACGCTTCCATCCAAGCGTGACATTGGGATCCTTGAAATTCCTCGGGTTCGAACAGACATTCAAGAACAGTCTGACGACCCTTCCGATGGGGGGCGGCAAGGGAGGCAGCGATTTCAACCCGAAAGGCAAGTCGAACAACGAGATCCTCAGGTTCTGCCGGTCGTTCATGACCGAGTTGCAGAAATACATCGGGCCCGATACCGACGTTCCCGCCGGCGACATCGGCGTAGGTGGCCGGGAGATCGGTTTCATGTATGGCCAGTACAAGCGCCTTCGCGATGAAAACACCGGGGTTCTGACCGGCAAGGGCCGTAACTGGGGAGGGTCGTTGATCCGTCCCGAGGCCACTGGATTCGGCACCATGTATTTCGCCGACGAGATGCTCAAGGCCCATGGAGATTCGATGGAGGGCAAGCGGATCGCCATCAGCGGATTCGGCAACGTGGCATGGGGCGCCGTGATGAAGGCGTCGCAGCTTGGTGCGAAGGTCGTCACCATCAGCGGACCTGATGGGTACATTCTGGACGAGGACGGTATCGGCACTCCCGAGAAATGGGCCTATATGGTCGAACTGAGGTCTTCGAACAACGATGTAGTCAAGCCGTATGCCGACCGGTTCGGTGCGAAATTTTTCGCCGGCAGAAAACCGTGGGAGGTCCCTGTGGATATGGCGTTCCCGTGTGCGATTCAGAACGAGCTGAGCCTTGAGGATGCGAAGACGCTCGTGTCCAACGGTGTCAAGTATATCGTCGAGACATCGAACATGGGCTGCCGAGCCGATGCCGTCACATATTTCATCGAACGCAAGATTCCTTTTGCTCCCGGAAAAGCGGCGAACGCCGGAGGCGTTGCCGTCAGCGGACTGGAGATGTCGCAGAACGCGATGCACTACAGCTGGCCCGCCGAAGAGGTCGATCAGAAACTCCATGCGATCATGACGAGCATCCATGCCGCCTGTATCAAGGAAGGCACTGAGGCCGACGGGTATATCAATTACGTAAAAGGTGCTAATATTGCAGGATTCAAGAAAGTTGCCGATGCGATGGTGGATCTCGGCTACTGATGCCCGTTTTCCTCAGCGTCATCGATACGGGGAGAGCGCATGAAGCACCGGTTTCCGATTGTCCTGCTGATGATTTTCGTTTGTTCCGTGACTTCCGTGGCCGCGGTAGCGTGGCGGCAAGTCGTCACGGAACGGTTCCAGATCATCTATGAACCTCGCGATGAACAGGTGGCGATCCAGATCGCTTCGTTCGCCGACGAGGTCTACGACTCGCTTGCTCCGATGTTCGGAGCGGGGGCTCCGGGGCGTATTCCCGTCGTCATCAACGGACGCAATCCTGAATCGAACGGATTCTTCCTTCCTAACCCGTACACCGTGGTATTGTACGTGGCTAGTCCATACGAACGGTTCCTTGGACAGAGGACTCCGGACTGGCTGCGTTCCTTGCTGACCCACGAGCTGACCCATTATCTGCATCTTTCCACTCCACGCGGGATCTTCGGCGCTCTGTCTCGGGTATTCGGTCCATCGGTATCGATGCTCGACATTCCTTTGATTCCCTCGTGGTGGACCGAGGGGCTCGCCGTATGGAGCGAGACGGAGAACTATGCGGGAGGAAGGGGTGATGATCCGATGTTCTCCCTTTACTGGCAGGCTCCGCTGGCTCAGCAACGGATGTGGGGCATCGGTCAGGGCGGATATTCCGCCTCCTCGAAATATCCGCTTGGACGTCAATATCCGACCGGATATCTGATGGTCGACCATCTGGTCCGTACCTATGGCGCCGGGATATTGATGGAAATCGACAGGTCGTTCCGGAGCTTTCCGTTCGGAGGCATGAAGCTGGCGTTTCGCCGTACGCTTGGGAAAGATACTTCGACGGTTTTTTCCGATGCGCTTTCCTTTCAGCTGATGAGGATGACGCCTTCGTTGCTTTCCGTTCCCGCCGGCGACGTATTCGCAGAGGATTCCGAAGGAAGCCGATTCCTTCCTGTTCGGACGGATCGGGGGCTTGTCGGGCTTGTTTCCCATCCTTCGCGTTACGGAAAAATCGTGCTGTACGCTTCCGACGGTAGTTCTTCCGAACTGGCGGAGATACCGTACCTCTCCAATCTCCACTCTTTTTCGGTAAGCGGCGACGGCTCTACGGCGGTCGTGGTCAGGTTGCATGACGGAACCGACATGTCGGTCGTCCCCGTGCTTTCCTCATATACAGTGGATTTGTGGGCTATCGATCTCGATACTGGACGCGAACGCCGGATCCTTTCCGATGTCGCGATGTTCCAACCGGCGTTGAACGCCGACGGTACATGGTTGGTCGCCGTCGAGGCCGTCGAGGATCGCTGGCGTCTGGTGCGGGTCGATCTTGCGAGCGGGGAACGGGCCGTTCTGTATGAAGACGAGCGGGGAAGCGTGCTGCAGCCGACCGTTTCTCCCGACGGAAGGCGCGTCGCATACGTGTTGAACATCGACGGAACGAGCAGCCTGCGTCTGCTCGACTTGGTCGAAGGGGGTGCAAAAACGTTGGTTCCCGACTCGAACGCAGCGCTTGGCCGGCCGGTTTTCGCCGATGCGGACACCGTGTTGTTCTCCAGTGATCTTGGAGGACGATACGGCGTATATCGGGTGTCGGTTCCCGACTCCATGGACTGGACGGATGGGACGGAGGTCGAGCAGGTAGTCGGCGATCCTGTCGGCGCGCTTGCGGCGATTCCGTTCGGAGATGGGTATCTGTACGAAACGGCCGTATCGTCGGGGCGCGCCCTCCGCACTTTTGCCGGCGTTTCCAACGTGATCGAGTGGCCGGAAAATGGTGATGCCGCGATTCCTTCCGTTGCGTCGCCTGATGCCGATTCGTCTCGGATCCAGTTCGCTTCTTCGCGATATGTGGATATCCCCAGATTGTTGTTCTGGACTCCGATCCCGATGATGGACGCTTCGGCGCATATAGCACCCGGCGTGGTCGCCGCTTTTACCAGTGTGCTCCGACGGCATTCCATCGTCGTCGAGGCGGGCTGGAGCGTCAACGATGCCGTTCCGTTGTTCAACGCGGACTGGGCATACCGGCAGGGACTTCTGTCGCTGGGCGCAGGCGTCAAGGTCAATACGGAAGGCAAATATTCCGTCAATGCCCATAGCGCATACGCATCCATAGGTTCGACGCTGTTCACGCACCATGGCCTGCGTGGCTTATCGCGCGGGGCGGTCTTTCTTGAGCTCAAAGGAGATTGGGTGCCGTCGGCGGAAACGGGATACGGCACGGCGAACTTGCAGTACGGTCATGCGTGGATGCGCTACGCCCCCCCTGCGGCATACTTCGGTTCGGATCTGGTACAGGTCATCGCTGGAACGATGCTAAACGCCACGTTCGCCGAAGGAGTCGATTGGTTCGATGGTGTACTTCCCTACGGTACCATGGAGTTTCGTAAGCGGCTGTCCGACCGCAACGATATTCTGGCTTTGCGACTTTCCGCTGTCGCGGTTTTCCCGATGGGAACGTCCGACGCAAGTCCCTATCTGCTACCAGAAGGAGCCCCGGGGGCGAACGGTTGGTCGTTGCCGATGGCTTCGGACATCAAGGCCCGTCTTTCCTTAGGGTGGAAGCTGCCCGTCGGTCTTGATGCCCCTGTCCCGTATGGCGGGATCGGGGGAGCTGGCGTAGAGTTCGGGGCGAGTACCAGCGCATACCGGTTGACCGACGGGTCCTATGCATGGGAGCAGGATGTGTATGTCTGGTCCAGAATCTCGGCCGAAATCGTCCTAGGTTCGTTGGAAGGGCTTCGTCCGAGCGTGACGCTGCTGTATGGAGCCTGTACGGGGAAGTTCGCCGTCAGCTTCGACCTTGGCATCGGGGAGTTGTTATCCTCAGTGCATGGCGGTAGCAATTCGCCGCGATAGTTCGTCCTTCGCACGAAGTCCGTCGGACTTCTGTGATGGAATATATGCCTTCTTCTTGATGGTGTGTGTATCGGACAGGGGGTCGTCCGCAGGATGGGACGGCTCCCTGGTTTTCGGTCTCCGACGATGACCGGCCCTGTGTCGGTCGGCTGTGTCTCGTTGACAATGGCTGGGTTAGGGACTACTGTATCGCTATGGCACGACCTCAGAAATGGAAACGAGTTCATTCTTTGCCTCCCCATGCCGCGTTCGTTCCCTCCGACAGGGCAGGATCTCTGGCCGTGGTCATGACGGTGGATGAATACGAGACGATCCGTTTGATCGACTACGAAGGGCTTACCCAAGAAGAATGCGCGGGCATGATGCAGGTGGCCAGGGCTTCGGTGCAGAGCATCTATGCCCGGGCGCGGCGGAAACTGTCCGTATGCCTGGTGCAGGGCAAGGAGCTGAAGATCGAAGGTGGCGCTTTCCTGCTGGAGGAACAGCCAGAGCCTTCGGCTCAAATGCCGGAATCGGATGTGTCCGCCGTTCCTTGCGGAAAGACGGTTCGAATCGCCGTGCCTGTGGATGCTTCCCGAACGTCCGTCGCGGCGTCGTTCGCCCGCAGCGATGGATTTCTGGTCGTCGAGGGCGGCGTGAGGACGTTCCATGGGAATCCTTTGTCCTCGCATCCTGATGCCGCCGGCATGATCGTCGCGGAATTTTTGATCAAGCTGGGTGTCTCTGTCGTGCTGACCGTCCGCTGCGGCGTGAATGTCGGCCAGTTGCTGGATCAGGCTGGCGTGGCCATCTTCAAGGTCGTCGGATCTTCTGTGGACGAGAACCTTCTGGCCTGGGAGCAGGGCAGGCTCTCGATCCTTTCTGATTTCCGCCAGGGGCCGGCGGAAGGGGATTCCGGCGATCGAAGTCTGTGACGGACGGTCCTCTCCCTCCAATGTTTTCGTCGCCTTCTCCAATTCCAGCGCTTGCAAGGAACTGTTCCGGCTGAGCGAAGGAACGATTCTTCCACGCGGCGCTGTCGGTACGATATTCAGTCGATATCTATCTGCTATAAAAATTATATATACACTATATATAGCGTTGTATAAAGAAATTATACACCACAAATATTGGTTTGCATCTTGTCTTGTTCCAGTGGTTGTGTTATGGTGGAAGGCGTGTCCAGCATCTGGACTCGTCTCGATTGGAACGGCGGACGGGGTCTCTGTGGAGTTCATCAACTGGCTGAAAGGACAATGTTCCAAAATGTCGCCACTTGTCGGATTTGTGGATTCCGTGTCGCTGTCGTCAAAATATTTCATCATTGTTCGAGGGGTATATGTCTGAAGCCAAGAATCAGTTGAGTCCGCTTGGAAGAAAGATTTTCCTTGATCGTTATGCGCTCAAGGATGTCAAGAAAGAAAGTCTGTCCGTCGGGGATCTCGTCGTCGCCGTGAGCAATCCGAAGACCGGACAGCGTGAGATCGGGTGTGTCGCTGAGCTCGGTGACGATAAGCAGATTACTGTAAAGCTGGAGGACGGAACCGTCATCCATACCAAGGTCGATAATGTCGACAAGCCGTTGGAAACCGATCCTGCCCAGATGCTTTCCCGCGTCGCCAGAGGGATCGCGGAACAGGAGAAGCCCGAGATCAGGGAGCATTGGGAACAGGAGTTCAACTGGCTGCTCGAAGATTGGAAATTCGTTCCCGGCGGACGTATCCTCACTGGTGCCGGCACTGACCAGAATCTGACGTATTTCAACTGCTATGTCATTCCTTCCCCTAAGGATAGTCGCGGGGGGATCATCGCTTCGCTGGGGCAGATGACGGAGATCATGAGTCGCGGCGGCGGGGTGGGAATGAACCTCTCGTCGCTTCGCCCTCGGCATAGTTATGTGAAGGGTGTCAACGGAAGGAGCAGCGGGTCTGTTTCCTGGGGGGCGTTGTTCAGCTTCGTCACCGGTTTGATCGAGCAGGGCGGTTCCCGCCGCGGCGCACTGATGCTGATCCTGAATGTCTGGCATCCCGATATCATCGATTTCATCAACAGCAAGCGGGAGATGGACAAGATCGTCAACGCGAACATCAGCGTCGGCATTACCGACGATTTCATGGAGGCGGTTCGAAACGACGCCGATTGGGAGACGTGTTTCCCCGATACGGGCGATCCCCAGTACAATCAGATTTGGGACGGGGATCTTCAGGCGTGGAAGGATGGCGGGCACAAAGTGGTGGTCTATCAGACGCTCAAGGCCCGCGATGTCTGGAATGCGATCATTGAGAGCGCATGGGCATCCGCCGAGCCGGGTGTGTTTTTTATCGACCGGTATAACAAGATGTCCAATTCCTGGTATTATTGCAAGATCCAGAGTACCAATCCGTGCGGAGAACAGGGATTGCCGCCGTGGGGCGTGTGCAATCTCGGTTCGATCAATCTGAGCAAGTTCGTTTCGAACGGAAAGGTCCAGTGGAAGGATTTGGGGCGGGCTGTTCGCGGTGCGGTGCGGTTCCTCGACGATGTGATCGACGATACTCCGTATTTCTTCGAGGAGAACCGGCAGCGCCAGCAGTCCGAACGGCGTATCGGTCTCGGCACGATGGGGCTCGCCGACATGCTGATCAAGCTGGAGCTTGGCTACGGAAGCGACGAGTCGATCAAGTTCATCGACAAGCTGTATAAGTTCGTCTGTGAGGAAGCGTACGCCGAAAGTAGCGATCTTGCCGTGGAGAAGGGGTCGTTTCCGATGTTCGATGCGGAGAAACTGCTGCAGAGCGGATTCATGGAGCAGATGCCGCAATCCTTGCGCGACGATGTGCGGAACAAGGGGCTGCGCAACGTGACGTTGCTGACGCAGGCTCCTACGGGAACGACCGGTACCATGGTCGGGACCAGTACCGGTATCGAGCCGTACTATTTCTGGGAATGGGAACGGGTAGGCCGCATGGGGTCGAATATCGAACGGGTCGCTGTATACGACGAGTGGGTCAAGGCGCATCCCGGTCAACCCCGTCCGTCGTATTTCGTTTCCGCCATGGATCTTGCTCCGGAGGGGCATGTTCGTGTGCAGGCGGCGATCCAGCGATGGGTCGATTCTTCGATTTCCAAGACTGGCAATACTCCCGCCGACTATACGGTCGAGCAGACGGGCAAGCTTTATGAGTTGCTGTATGATCTTGGATGCAAGGGGGGGACGACGTATCGCGACGGGTCCCGCGATACTCAGGTTCTGAAGGCGAAGGATGAAAAGAAGGACGAGCCGAAGGGCGATGCGGCCATGCCTGCTCCCGTACCTGAGGCGAAGCCCCGTATCCGTTCCACAGTTCTGCGCGGTACGACGTACCGCAAGGCCACTCCGATCGGTACCGCCTATATCACGGTCAATTCCGACGGGGCTCAGTACGAGGATCCGTTCGAGGTGTTCATCAATGTCGCGAAGGTCGGTTCCGATGTCGCTGCGGATGCCGAGGGGATCGGTCGGCTCATCAGTTTGATTCTTCGTATGCCCAGTCCTTTGTCGCCCAAGCAGCGTGCTCAGGCGATCATCGCTCAGCTGAAGGGGATCGGCAGCGGGCGTCCGATGGGTTTCGGCAGAAACCGTGTCATGAGTCTGCCGGATGCCGTTGCCCAGACGCTCGAGGAGCATATCGGTGCTTCGACGGATACGCAGGTCGAGGCTGCGAAGCTTCCCGACGAGGACGACGAGGCGGAGAACTTGCAGCTGAATCTCGGTCTTGCCGCTGTGTCCAGTAACGGGATCACTCCGGATGTTTGTCCTGTCTGCGGCAATGTTACGTTCCTGAATATCGAGGGGTGCAAGAAGTGCTTGTCGTGCGGCCATAGCGAATGTTAATAGGGGTTATTGCAGGGTTATTGCAGGGTTATTGCAGGGTTATTGCAGGATGTGCGTTTATGCGCATGACGAGAGACTACCCTGAGTATGGAGAGGCGCAAGGATGCGGGCCCTGCATCCCTGTAGGCTGCTGGGCTGGTTCGCAAGGAGGAGCAGCTCGTTGCATGCTTGCGGGAGAGACCTTTCGTAGTCTGGTGTGCGCTTGGTCGTACGGGTTGCTTTTGCTGCGGACGAGTCCATATTCCGGGTCGCGGCAGTGGTCGTACCATCGTCGCGCCCTTCCCTGCAACTATTCTCGATGACCATGCGGCGATCCTAGGCTGACACGCATGTTTTCCTGTGGTTTTCTTCCTTGAAAGGTTGCATTACCTATCTCTTTGGTTTATATTCTTATATTGGAGTTTCACGTGTGCAGACTCCAGTTTTTCGTTTGTTTTGTCAAAGGGCATCCTACGGTGTGGGATGCGAAAATACTGTTTTTATGGAGTGTAATATGGGTAACAAGAAAATGGTTACTATCGACGGAAACACCGCTGCCGCGCATATTGCGTATGCCTTCAGCGAAGTCGCCGCGATCTATCCCATTACCCCGTCTTCGCCGATGGGAGAATACGCTGATTCCTGGGCCAGCGTCGGCCGTGAGAATCTTTGGGGAAAGAAAGTGGACATCATGGAGATGCAGTCCGAGGCTGGGGCTGCCGGTGCCGTTCATGGTGCTCTTTCAGCTGGTGCTCTTACTACTACTTTCACTGCTTCGCAGGGGTTGCTGCTGATGATTCCGAACATGCACAAGATCGCGGGAGAAATGCTTCCCACGGTATTCCATGTTTCCGCGAGATCCCTTGCCGCACAGTCATTGTCGATTTTCGGTGACCATTCCGACGTCATGTCCTGCCGCAATACCGGTTTCGCCATGACCGCCGCATCGAGCATCCAGGAGACCATGGATATGGCTCTGGTCGCCCATCTTGCTACCCTCAAGTCGCAGGTGCCGTTCCTCAGCTTCTTCGACGGTTTCCGCACTTCCCATGAAATCCAGAAAGTCGAGGAAATCTCCTACGAGGATATCAAGCCGTTGGTTGAGGAGCAGTACATCGAACGGTTCCGCGACCGCGCCCAGCGCCCTGATCATCCGATGATCAAAGTCGCCGCGCAGAACGAAGACGTATACTTCCAGGGACGCGAGACAGTCAATCCGTACTACGATGCGGTTCCTGCCATCGTGCAGGAGTACATGGACAAGGTCGCCAAGCTGACCGGCCGGCAGTACCATCTGTTCGACTATGTCGGAGCTCCCGACGCCACCGATATCGTCGTCGTCATGGGCAGCGCCGCCGACACCTTCGAGTGGGCTGCGGACTATGTCAACGCTCAAGGTGGAAAAGTCGGTGTGCTGAAGGTCCGCCTCTATCGGCCGTTCTCCGCCGAACATTTCGTACAGGCGATTCCTGCTTCCGTCAAGCGTATCGCCGTCATGGACCGCACCAAGGAGCCCGGCGCGCTCGGCGAGCCGTTGTACCTCGACGTCGTCGCCGCTCTCGATTTGGTCGGTCGCAGAGGGATCAAGGTGATCGGTGGTCGGTACGGACTGTCCAGCAAGGATTTTCCGCCATCACATGCGAAGGCTGTGTTCGACCATCTGGCCGGCAAGGCGTTCCACAACTTCACCGTCGGTATCAACGATGACCTCACCGGTCGGTCGATTCCTATCGGTGCTCCGATCGATGTCACTCCCAAGGGTGTCGTTTCCTGCATGTTCTGGGGGCTTGGCTCCGACGGTACGGTAGGCGCGAACAAGAACTCCATCAAGATCATCGGCGACAACACCGATCAGAACGCACAGGCGTATTTCTCCTACGACTCCAAGAAGTCCGGCGGCATCACGATCAGCCACCTGCGTTTCGGCAAGGGGTCTTTGGACATGCCGTGGTTGATCGACCATGCAGACTTCGTCGCCTGCCACAATCCCGCATACATCGGACGGTATGACATGCTCGGACCGTTGAAGAAGGGTGGAGTGTTCCTGTTGAACTCCCAGATTCCTTCCGACGAGGTGTTCTATCACCTGACTGCCGAGGAACAGCAGCAGATCATTGACAAGAAGATCAGGTTCTACAATATCGATGCTCTGAGCATCGCTCAGAAAGCCGGTCTGGGAACCCGTATCAACACGGTCATGCAGGCTGCGTTCTTCAAGATCAGCAACGTCCTTCCCGAAGCGGAAGCGATCGACCTGATCAAGAAATACATCAAGAAGACGTTCATCAAGAAGGGTGAAGAGATCGTCAAGCAGAACTGGGCGGCGGTCGACGGCGCTTCCGATGCGTTGCACGAAGTCAAGATTCCTTCCAAGGTCGATCCGAACAAGGTCTATGTGCCTAAGAAACTGATTTCCGACGATGCGGATGATTTCGCAAAGGATATCATGCTGCCGATCATGCATCTGAAGGGCAATGATATTCCGGTGTCCAAGATGTCGTTCGACGGTACGTTGCCTTCCGCTACCGCTCGGCTTGAGAAGCGCGGCGTCGCTCCGTTCGTTCCCGAATGGAATCCTGACAACTGCATCCAGTGCAACCAGTGCGTACAGGCTTGTCCACATGCCGCCATCCGCGCCAAGCAGATTCTCCCCGAGGATCTGAAGAAGGCACCGGCGACGTTCAAGACGTTGAAGTCCAACACGAAGAACACCCGCGATCTGCATTTCAAGATCCAGGTGTTCGTCGAGGACTGCCAGGGATGCGGCGTATGTGTCGAAACCTGTCCCGCCAAGACCAAGGCGTTGGCCTTGAGTCCGATCGCAGTCGAACGTGAGAAAGGCGAGAACGCCAACGAAGCGTTCTTCTCTTCGTTGCCGGAGAATATCCTCGACGGAGCTCCCGAGACCACCGTCAAGGGGCTGCAGTTCAAGCAGCCTCTGTTCGAGTTCTCCGGGGCGTGCGCCGGTTGTGGAGAGACCCCGTATGTGAAGATGGTTTCCCAGATTTGCGGCGAGCGGATGATCGCGGCCAATGCCACTGGCTGTTCTTCGATCTATTCCGGTACGTTCCCGTCGATTCCGTACTGCAAGCGTCCTGACGGCCGTGGCCCGGCTTGGGGCAACAGCCTGTTCGAGGACAACGCCGAGTACGGGCTTGGGATGCGTCTGGCCGTGGATAGCAACCGGCAGTTGCTGAGCATCAAGATCAAGCGCCTGCTTGAAATCGGAACGACTCCTGAACTGACCGCGGCGTTGCAAAAGAACATCGAACTGTGGGATGATTCCACCGAGGCTTCCATCGATGCGCAGAAAGCTACCCAGGAACTTCTTTCCGCCGCTCTCGCAGCCGCCAAGGATGCCGAGGCCAAGGAAGTGCTGGAAAAAATCATCGAGCTGAAGGACTATCTGTCCGACAAGACGGTCTGGATCATCGGCGGTGACGGCTGGGCGTATGATATCGGCTTCGGCGGCGTCGACCATGTGGTCGCAAGCGGCAAGAACGTCAATATTCTGGTCCTCGACACCGAGGTGTACTCCAATACCGGCGGACAAGCTTCCAAGGCGACTCCGATCGGCGCCGTGGCCAAGTTCGCCAACTCCGGCAAGAAGCTGGGGAAGAAGAACATGGGCTTCATGTGCATGAGCTACGGTTTCGTCTATGTCGCTTCGATTTGTCTTGGAGCCAACAGGACTCATGCCCAGAAGGCGCTGCAGGAAGCGGTTGCCTACAATGGTCCTTCGATTGTGTTCTGCTATTCGCCTTGTATCAACCATGGTATCAACATGCGTTTCAGCCAGGTGGAGGGCAAGAAGGCCGTCGATGCCGGTTACTGGCCGTTGTATCGGTACAATCCGCTTGCCGAAGACGGAAAGAAGTTCTCTTGGGATGTTACCAAGGAACCTACCGTCGATTATCAGGACTTCATCAAGGGCGAGGTTCGCTACACGTCGTTGTACAAGACCAACCCCGAGCATGCTGACGAACTCTTCGCGAAGGCGGAGGAAGACGCCAAGCGCAGAATGTCGTTCTACAAGAACATGGGCGGTATCATGTAACTGATTTTTTGAGTATGGATTTTGAGGGGGCTGTTTTGTCGTACAGAACAGCTCCTTTTTTGTATAGGCCCATGACAGGAAGTTGCCAATCAATTCTAATAACAATTTATTATATAGTAGAGCCAATTTCAAAACGCTGAAACCTATGTATAAAAATTCACAGATGTGTGCATAAAGATACAGAATAGCCAGAATGTCACCGCTCCGGTACAGAGGATATGCCATGAGGGTGAAAATCCG
>Ga0172377_10003818_pt1 | contig 15504 bp, 6 predicted proteins | sample Pumphouse3metaG_FD_119749 | JGI IMG/M metagenome (GOLD analysis project Ga0172377, IMG submission 119749) | Leachate microbial communities from a municipal landfill in Southern Ontario, Canada - Pumphouse #3 metaG | ecosystem: Engineered > Solid waste > Landfill > Unclassified | place: Canada...
AATGTATCAATTTTTTATTTGATCATTTGAACACTTTGTTTTAAAATGCTCAAAAAATCAAACCATAAAGCACGCCCTAAAAAATAGCCTAGTTGTTTAAGCTATTCTTTATAGGATGGTTTTAGTTTTTATAAAGTATCATGTTCTCATTCTTTGCATAACAATTTTACAAAGAGGATATTTTAAACTTTTTTTCAATTCTTTATTTTCTCGTAAAACAATATATTCAACAGTACAACTTTGAATTACAAAGTTATTTTGAAGTTTTTGTTGTATTAAATTATTAAATATATTTGACAAAACACCAACTATTTTATTGTTAAAAATTAAACACAGATTATCAAAATTTTCTCTTTTTTCAATTGATAGATTTGTACCAGAAATTAAAGAGTTATTCACTACATATTTTTCAAAGTCAAATCCCAATCTTATATCCCCAAGAGACATCAGATGAGTAAATGTTTTATTATCAAATAAATACTCTTTTTCGTCATAAAAATATTTGATATAACTTTCTTTATTTGTTAGTTCTTTACCATGTCTTAATATATTTAATTCATTTTTAGCTCTTGTCATTCCCACATAAAACAGTCTTTTATCTTCATCATTTTTAGGATTTGTATTTACTAACAAATAGACCTTATCAAATTCCAAACCTTTTGATTTATGAATTGTTGAAATAACTATATTCTTTTTATAACTCTCAAAATCCTCAAGTTTAATTTCATCTAAATAACTTAGCCATTGTGAAACATAATAGTTATCGCTTTCATTTAAGAACTTATCAATAATTTTATATATTAGAGGTAAATTTGTAGAGTTCTTAAATTTATTGTCTATGATTTTTAAGGCACTTTCAAAATAATTTTCTTTATAAAATGTATCATTTTCTTCTAAATAACTATTTAATATTTTGTCAAATTCTACTAGTTCTACTATATTTTTTAATTCAAATTTTTCTCTATCGATTAAGTATTTTGCTTCAATATTATTATTTTGAAGTATTGAATAAATATCTAAAACCATCTCATTTGTTTTAGCCAGAATTGCTATGCTCTCTAGCTTTTCTTCTTGTTTTATTAGTTCAATAAGAGGGGGTATTAGCTCAGGAGATTTGATTGAATGAATATTTATAAAGCCATGATCAAAACTGTTTGCATATAAAGGATTTGTTTTATATCTTTTTGAAACTTTTGTTATAAAAGTATTTGAATACTCTACAATACTCTTTTTACTTCTAAAATTACAAAGTAATTCATATTGTTTATATGAATCTTTTTCATCTTCATCTTTCCCAAACTCATTTTTGAATTTATCAATAAAATTAACTTGTGCACCATTAAAGTCCATAATACATTGGTCATCATCACCCACAGCAATTATTTTAATATCTTCATTATTTGCTTTATAAATTGCTTTTACAAACTCAAAACTTTTTTCATTAATATCTTGAAACTCATCTAATATCAAAACAGTTATATATGGTAATTTTATATCTCCGTTATTTATTTGTTTTGTTGCTTCTTCAATTGCATTATCAAGAATCTGTTTATCATCTTTATTTGAAATTCTAGCAATTAATTTTAAAGCATAAGCATGAAATGTTTGGATTTCAACATCATAAGATAAAGCTCCCATCAAATCATTTAGCCTTGTTTTAAACTCCATCTTTGCACTTTTTGAAAAAGTCAACATCATAAATTGTTCAGGTTTTATATCTTCTGTTAAAATTAAAGAGGCTATTTTATGAACTAAAACTTTTGTTTTTCCGCTCCCTGGACCTGCTAAAATCATCATGGTTTTTGTACTTATATCTTTGATAATTTCTTTTTGTTCATTGGACATTTTTTCAAATATTTTGTTGTATCTTTTTTGAGTGATTGGTTTTGAAATTTTCTCTTTTAAAAGTTTGTATTTATCTTTAAAACTTTCATATGAGAGCGTGAAATAATCTCTTAAAAATAAAATGGCTTTATAGTCATCATCTTTTAATCTTTTTGCGTATTCACCCATAATATGAATAGATTCTATTTTTGTTTGATAGTGTTGTTCTAGTCTATTTTTATAATCACTTTTTGTATATTTTTTCCCTTTTGCTTTAATTTTTTCTTCTTTTTGTATAATCATTGGAGTATAGTTTATAAATCGACCTTTGAGTAACTCTAAAATACCTAAGTGATGCATATACAACAAAGATTTATCAATATCTTCAATATCATATTTTTTATCCATTGATTCATGTAATCTTTTTAGTGAAAATACAACTTCTTCTTTTTGTTTGTTATCTAAATCTTTTGTTAAGATAAGTAAAACATTTTCACTAATTTCATGATTCTTTTTGATTTTATTTTTTATATTTTCAAGATTTTCAAATTTGAAATACCACAAATCTTGTTCTCTATTTTGTCTATTAAAAATAAAATTTGATTTACTTCTCCAACTTTTAATTATTGATTTAATTAATTCTGATTCATTTTTTGAGCTAATTTCTTGTCTATTAAGTTCTTCATTTAACTCTCTGATTCTTACTTTTGAACTATTTAAAGACTCTAAATAATTTAATAAAGCTAACTCTATTTCTTTTATTTCTTTAAATTTATTTAGACTAGAAAAGCTGATTTCTAAACTCAAATCTTTACTATCACCTAAAAGTTCCAACTGTTTTAATTGATTTATAGCTAAAGAAATTTCATTTTTTGAATATCCCAAAATATGAGCTAACTCATCAATTTGTATAACATCAGCTTTTCCTCTTCCTATGATATTTTGTAATACAAGGATTAATCTTTGTTGTTCTTCTTGGCTAAAAGTTGATTCTTCTAATTTTTGATATAGTTTTTCCATACATTTTGAGGCTATCGAATCTGCAAAGAAGTTAGTTTTATTTCTTTTCCTACAAATATATCCTTCTCTTTCAAGTTCTAATAACGCCGTTTTAACTTTTGTACTATAATCTGCTGAACTATCCTCTACATCCCAACCAGCTTCTTTTGCCAGTTCAAATGCTGTTTTATTTATTACATCACCTTTTGATTTTTTAATGACTAAAAAAATAGAGTTTATTTCACTTGCGGTTAATTTTGACCTATTTAATGAAACAAAATGTTTATCTAAATCATCTTCATCAAATAAAATTGGGCAAAAAGCTTCAAGCTTTTCATCCCTTGCTCCCCGTCCAGCTTCTTGAGAATAGTTTTCTAATGAATCTGATATTTCATAATGTATAACATTTGTAATATTTGATTTATCAACACCCATACCAAAAGCAGTTGTTGCCACGATAATATCAATATTATTTTCAATATAATCTTTTAATATTTGCATTTTTTCTTGTGATTCGATTTTTGAATGGAATGATTTTGCTATTTTATTTGTATCCATAGCTATTTTATTTGCTATTTCATCACAATTTTTTGTAGAAGTTGGAATATAAACTAATGTTGCCCCATCGTGTTCATTTATTAGTTTTAAAAGTTCCACATATTTATCTTTTGTGTTTGAAGGAATTGATTTGTATTGTAAATTTTTTCGCTCAGGAACTGCCAAATATTTATCAAGTTTAATATCTAAGCCATTTAAAAAATAGTTTTCAATATCTTTTATAACACTGGGTTTTCCAGTTGCAGTAAAACAAGATATTGGAATATGATTTTGAAATGGTTTTTTATCTAATAAATCTTTTATAAACTCACAAATATAATAATAATCTTGCCTAAAATCATTTCCCCAAGTTGATAAACAGTGAGCTTCATCGATAATAAATCTTTCAATAAGCCTATTTTTTAAGATATTAAAAATTGTATTAGAACGCAATGACTCAGGGGCAATATATAAAATATCAGCTTCACCACCGATTACTTGTTCAACTGCTTCACTTCGTTCTAATGGACTCATAAATCCACTAATTGCCACAGCTTTAAAGTTTGCAACCTTTGAATTAAAACTTTTTATATGGTCTTCAATCAAGGCTTGAAGAGGTGAAATAACAACTGTCAAAGCTTTGTAAGAGTGGGCTTTGAAAATTGCAGGTAACCAAAAAGTAAAAGTTTTCCCTCCACCTGTTGGCAAAATTGTAAGAAATGATTCATCTCTTAATGAAGCTTCAACCATCTCTCTTTGTGAAATAGATGGATTATCAAGTAGATTTGCATTTAATCTTGGAAACTCTCTAAATGTTCCAAATCCAAAAACTTCCTTTGAAAAATCACTTAATACATCATTTGCATTTTTTATCTCAAAACAAAGTTTTTTCTGAATCTCTACAATATCAGGATAAGAAAATAAAATCTTAGGAGGATGGGATTTTATCTCAATATATGGTGTTAAAAGTGCCAAAATATAAGATAATTGAATTTTATGAGTAAATAAAATCTCTTTTAAATATTCAAAATTTACAATAGTTTTATCATGTTTGTTTTTTATCAAATTATATAAATCATCAAAATTGAGTTTATCTAATTTTATATCAGAACTTACATACTCAAAAAATCCACTAAAATAGATATTGTCCTCTAAAAGTGAATAAAAAATATTTTGAGTATCTTGTGGTAAATCTGCAAATCGTTCAATTAATTTATCAAATAATATAGAAGTGATTTTAGAATCTTCAACGGGATTATTATCAAAATCATCCTCACTTTTATAGTTCTTAGGTAAACTATGGATTGTTTTTTCACTAAAAAGTAGTAAAGACAATGGCAAAGTATCAATAATCTCAAAATCTTTAATATATTGATTTAAACTCGTTTCATTGAGAATCTTCAAATCAAAATCAATAAAATTATGTCCTGAAATAAAGTTTGTATTACAAGATAAAATGAAAGCACAACTCTCTTCTACTGAAGTTGTTTTTAGTTCCAAATCTTTATAAACCAAACCAATTTCATTGATTTTTTTAGTTTTTATATTAGCTTCTATATCGCAATAAATTATGTTTTTCAAATTTCTCCTAAATGTATATTCTATAATTAATTTCATTTTCATCAATTTGAATATTCTTATTAATAAATTTCTCCCAATATAATTCATTATAAATGTTTTCTACAAATTTTTCTGTCGAAAAGCCACTAGGATAAAGTTCATCATTATTTGCATTTAAAAGATTTATTAACTCAAACATTGATATTTTTAAATTCTCATCAAACATTTCATGGTCAAATTCAAATGATGTGTCAATAATTAAATAGATTACCTTTTTAGGAACGCCAAATAATTCTTTAAACTCTTGATTATTATCTTTTATAAGTTGATTAATTAGTCTTTTTCTTTTACTTAATTGGTTAGACGCTTTTCTCAATGCATTTGACTTATATTGCCATATATTTTCTAATGATGTACGAATATAAGTTGATTTTAACTCTAATACAAATAAGTAATCATCTTTTTTACAAATTAAATCAATATCTCCTATTTCATATTTAATACTTAATGGAAGTAAATAGTTTGCTTGAACTTGAAAATTCAATTCTTTAAATAACTTTGACAAATTACTCTCACTTTGATGAACTTCTTCTTTTCTAGATTTAATCCTTTTAAAATGAACATTAAGTAAATTATTAATTATAGAAGTAAATAAATTTTGCAACCCTAATACAAAAGGCATAATAAACACTATATTATCAAGTTTAAATAAAGGTTTTTCAAAAATATTAGGGATTTTTTCTTCTTTATTTTCATTTATTTTCTTTAAATCAAATGTAAAAAATGTTTCTATATTTTTTCTATCTAATTCGGTAAAGGAAGGATCCTCATTACGCATATTATTTGAAAAAGTATATTGTTCTTGAATTATTATTGGAAATCTTTGTTTAAATTTTTTCATTCCAGATAAAAAGAATTTATGATATGCTTCATTCCATTGATATTTTTCTGAAAGATTTATATATTCTACTAAAAAATATTTTTTATAGAAACCAGCTAAATTATTAAGACTATGAACACTTTCAAATAAAGGTAGAGTTACACTTTCTGAAACATTTAATTTATCATTTATCCCATATATTTCTTCTAAAAGTATTTTTATACCATTTGTTTGAGCAAAAACAAACTTATTAATATCATTATTTTCTATATTTCCAAATATATTATTCTCTAATAATTCTTTCAATTCATGAATACCATATGCAAAGTAGTATTCAAAGATAATATCTAATTTTTTATTGCCAATGAACCATTTTTTATATTCTAAAGTATCAATAACATTCAATTCTAAGATATTATCTTTAACTATATATGTAAAGTTCTCATCAAAACAAAAGGTGGATAAAATATTTTCTTCAAAAAGATATAATTTTTCATAAGAACTCATTATACTTTCAAGTCTATTCAATTCATCATAAGTTTCTCTTGGCTGAATTTGTTTTAAAATTCTTTCAGCACTTTTATTATAATCATACTCACCCTTTTTTTTATCTTTTACTTTCAATCTATCATGAAGTATTTTAGTTAGAATATTTCCATTTAACTCATAGTGCAATTGTTCATTATTTTCAAGTGTATGTTTCATCATATATAAAGATATTGTACAAAGTAAGTCTAAATATGCAAAACTTTTTAGACGTTCAAATTGTTGATTTTTGTTACCTAACAAAGAAGTATATTTATTTAATAAAATAGCACATGCTTTAAAAAAGTCAATTTTTATACTTTTTGCCAAATAATATTTTTGTATATTCTTAAAATTAGTGTTATCTGAATCTAAAAATACCTTAGAGCATTTAATACTTCTAATAAAAATTTCTTTCTCTTTATTAAAAATTTTTGTAATAAAATCATCTGAAAAAATATATTTCTCTTTTATCACTTTAACTATACAGAGTATAAGTAATTCATTATCTAAAAGTTCAATAAGCTCAGTATTTTCAATAAAAAACCAAAATTGATTTGTTCTATCATCTTTTGCAATTTTTTTAGGTTTATCATCTAAATATATATTGCAAATATCATTAATAGCTTCATTTTCTTCATATCTAAGTTTTAAAAGTTCATTCAATTTATTTTCATAATAGTTATTCATTATATAATCCTTTTAATCTCTCTAATACTTTCACCATCGCCAAAGTATCAAGTTTGCAGTACTCCAAAAGTGCCGTTCTAAGTTTCATTTTCTCACCCTCTTCTAATCTACTCATACTTGCAAAGGCATTCATAGCTTGGCTTCCATTTTGAACTGCTTTTAACTCTTTATAGGCTTTTTCAAACTCTGGCACGAGTGCTGGTAACACATATTTTATAGAGTAACTTCCTTGCATACTTGGTGTTACATACCATTTCTTTTGAAAAGGAGTCATTAGGTCTTGTATGTTTTCATTTATGGCTAATAAATGTTCACTAAACTCTTTAAAACTATTGGCAAGTTTAGTTATCACACCTTTTTCAAAGCTCATATTATAAGCCAGTACTGTTCCTTGATTTGGTATATCATTACATAACTTTTGGGCGAGTTCATATCTGCTATCTGCTCCATCTTGTGCTAAAAACTCTTTGTGTTCAAGTGTGCCATCTTTGTGTTCTATATGAAGTGAATATTGAAATGGTATTTGTTCAAAGGGTTTGAGTCCTTTGTATTGTGGTATGGCTTGTTGGTAGGTTTCAAAGTCTAGGTGATATATTGGGTAAGTTAGGTTTTGTAAAAATGATTTGATATTTTCTATATCTATATAGGTAATTTTTGATTTATAGTTTTCAACTGCCTGTGCTTGATTTGAAGTCATGTCAAAATCATGTGGTACATCATCTATATTTACAATGCCTTGACTATAAAGTTCAATTTGTTTTTTACTTCCAAGATTGAAAATATTAAATATAGAGTAATCAGGAATTTGTCTTTGAATTTTCCAACAATACTCTTTTGCATCACATTCATAAGGATTATTACAATGTTTACCTATATCTATATTTGGTTCATTTTTTTTATCATTTAAATATGTTTCAAACTCTTTTAAAATATTTGGAATATTCGATTGCAATGATATAACTTCATTTGTAACATCAACTATTTTAAAAAGCTGATTTATATCTAACTCATCACCTCTAATATATTCATTGTTTATATGAATTACATTTGCACTTTTTATTTTAAAACCCAAGTTTTTAAGCACATAATACTGAATAGATACATCATGTAAATATATATCTTTAACCTCTGTAGAACTTTTGACTTCATAAATAGATACTTCACCATTAGAAATAGTTAAAATATCTACCATAACCAAAATACCAAAGAAGTTAAAAGTAGCTTCATAGATATTTTCAACTCCATCATCAAGCCACTGTTTTGTAGTAGCTATCATGTCATCATAGTTTTTTGAATATGGCACTTCTTTTCCATTTGGAAAAAGCTGACAAGCAAAATCTCCTACTATATTTCCAGTATCAAATATAGCTTGTGCTGATTCATCTGGTGGTGTTAGTACACTTGGCTTATATTTTTTAAGCCAAAGTGCTTTTGGGCATTGGATGCCTTTTGTGTAGAGGGATTTAGATAGGTTCATGTAGCTTATTATCTATAGTCTTTTTTAAAAAAGTTAATAATTCTAAAAAACTTTTATTTTTTAAAATTTGTTCATTTCTAGTATCTATATTTCTTAAAAATTGCAATAATTTTCTATATAATTCAATATCCAATCTTTCTTTCTTATATAATTCAATCTTTATTAACATCAATATAATTTCAAAAACTCCTATTAGTCTATCATTTATATTAAATGATTTATAATTTATTAAATAATTATTCAATTCATTTAATTGAATATTGTTTATTTTTTCATTAAAAAAACTAATAAACTCACTATATAAACCATTATCGTTATCCTCAATAATGAACTTAATATATTCTTCAAAAAATATAACATCATTAAATTTTTCAATATAATATGTACTATTTTTTTCTTTATATACCTCCTTTACAACTGAATAGTAATGAATTCTTTTATTAAATATATAATAGTATTTACCTTCTTTAATAAGTAATTCTTCAAATTCTAAATCTTTAATAAATTCATGTATGTTGTCTCTTATATAGTTTTTATCAAATAAACTTTGTATAATTTTCAATAAATCATCATATGAAAGTTTCATTTTTATAAAAACAATTTCTTTAATAATCTTACATAAAACTTTTGTTTCCTTAAGTCCAATATAAAGTGAATTTATATTATCTTCAACTTGTTTTATTAGAATATTAATTATTTCATCTACAATATAATTTCTACTAAAATCTTTTTCAAAATTAAGTTTAGATAAAACACCTATTTTATTATTATAAACTTCTAAATTTTTAAGAATGTCTCTATTTAAACAGTTTCGTTCTGTTATTAAAATTTTTCTATAAATATTATTATTGTAATAATTTAAATTAAGAGCAAGTAAACCTATATCCTGATTTTTTTCAAACTTCTTAGGAAAAAACTTTAAATTTAGATTATTGTTAATATAGAAATTTTCGAATTCTTTATGACTATATGGTCTCATTGTTATAATTAAATTTATATGATTAAAACTAATAATCAATTTAATTAATAATTTTAATCTAGCCCATTCAATTTTGTTTTCTTCAATTTCTATTATAACTAAAGCATTTATTCCCTTGATTTTAGCATAAACATTCATTGTACTTAAATACTCTCTATCTGTATAGTCACCAATAAATAAATTACTTGTAATTATTTTACTTAAACTTATTTCTTTAAATAAAATATTACTTTTTAATAAAATAGTATCAAGATTTGCTTTTTCTCTAATTTTAATAATTGAATTAATAAAGTTAGATTTTGTTGTATATGCAGCTCCTACAATAATTACATTATATTTAAAATCTGGAAAATAATCTAAATTATATAAATTTGTAGTATAAAATACTTCTTTTATATCATTATGCAACTTACTATTTATTTTTTCATTCTTTCCCTTTAAATAGAATAAAAAATCATGAAAATATATATTAAAGTTTTCTTTCTTATATTTAAAAAACAATTGTGCAATTTTTATATCAATATTTTTTAATTTTTCATGTAATAAGTCGACAGAACCTTTATAATATTCATTACCAGTAAGTTTATTTAAAAACGAATTATTATCAGACATATATAGAATATTTTTTTTATTATCATAAAAAAGTCCAAAATCCAAACTATATACTTTTGTAGAAAAAACATTTGAATAGTTATCTTCAATTAAGTGATTATTATGTTCTACTAAAGAGATACTTGGTTTATTAAAAAATGCATAATATAAATGTCTATTTTTTTCTTGAAAAAGATATTTATTAATTTCATAATCTCCCCAATAAATAAATTCTATATCTCTATTATTTTTTTCTTTTGAATATTCTTTCCATTTAATTATATAATCATCCCATTTTTGCTTACAAGATTTTTTTTCAACTGTACTTCCATCTGGCATATCTATTGGCATAGCTAAATAACATTTTATTAAATTAGAATGATTTGATATAGCATTACACATAGATTTATCAATTTGTTGCCATTGATTATCTTGAGGAGCATTTAAAAACCACTTTGCTTGAATACCTATTAAAGAATTATCTTCTAAACGTATACAAGCTTCAAGACCACCATCAGGTATACCTTTTTTATAAAAAAAATCTTTTTCAGTCTTTATTTCATTTTCAAATAACATACATACTAATTGCTCAAAAGCATTATACTGAGAAGAATTCCAACTTATTATATTAGTCCAATTTACATTATTCAAACTATATCACTCATCATTTTTTCACAAATCCCGACACAACGTCTCAAATAACTTTGAATCATTTATTGGAGCAATATTGATTCCATTTAAATCACACATGATAAACCTTTTATATCATTATATAATTCAACTAAATGTCCATAAGACATATCAAGTAATGGTTCATACATAAATGAATTTAAATGAATATTTTCTGGAGTCATAATACTCATTCTAGTTAATATGTTAATGCTATCAATAAAATCCTGATTATCTTGATATTCGTCTTTAAAACGTTGAAATAATTTACCTGTTTGAGTTCCATTGATAGGTGACTGACTAGTTACATTATCCCACATATATTCTTCTGCCTTAAGTCTTATAGCTATTGACAAAACTATTTTATCATCAAGTAAGATACCATCATGTTTACCTGAAGCAATTATAGATTCTGCACAATCATAAATTGAATTTAGAATGAAATGTTCTTCATTATCTATTACTTTACCTTTATAGAGATTACCTACTGTTTCAAATACAGCCTGAATGTCTTTTTTCTTTATATTCCTTGTTATATCTTTTTTAATGTGTAAACAGTTAGTCAACAATTTATATTCGTCTCCACCTGAACCATGTGCATATTCAATTATATTTCTAATAAAAGGAATAAGAGAAATAAATTTTTTTAAATCTTTTGGATATTCTTTTTTCCACAACTCAAATGGACTTGTAATATTCTTTTTACCTGCATCAACAATTTTTAAAGATTCATCCATATCTTTATCAACCATCAAAGAGTTATGCCATTTTGCATCTAATAAAATTCTCTCTTGAACTGTTCTAAAAAAGTCAAAATTATGCGTTAAGATAATTTGATTGAAAAATGGATATTTAGAGATTTCATTTAAATATTCAACAATTGCATACTTATTTTTATAATCAAAAGAATCTGCTATATCATCAATAATAATTAGAGTGTCTGTTTCATCTTTGATTCTTCCTTTAATTTCAAAAATCACATATAATAAATATAGTGCTCTTTTTTCACCTTGACTTAAAACTTGTAAATTTCCTAAAGAATCTTTTGAAAAAGTTTTTTTAACACCCGTAGTTGGATTAGTAAATTCAAAATCAATATTTGGAGTTTCTCTACCTAAAATTGCACTTTTTTTATTAGTAATTAATATTTCGAATGGTAGAGAAAATCTTTTTTTGAATTCATCAACAACTTGTTCCCATTTTGTAAATTGTTCCTGTGCTTTTTTTTCTATTTCTTCAATTTCAGATTTTGTTGATTGATATAATTCCTTTAAAGTATTTAAATATACTTCTTCTTTTTTGAAATAACTAAGCCATAATTTTTGTTTTAACTTCTCTATATTTGTTATTTTTAATTCTGTAATAATTTCTGGATACTGTTCAAGTAAACTTTCAAATTCACTAATTGATTTTACTCCATTACTAATTTGTTTTTGGATTGCTTGTAAATCTACATCTGCAAAAAAATCTGCCTTTTCTTTTTCAAGTGTTTTATCTAAATCTTCATATGTCGTAAATGCAGTAGGATTACCATGAAGTAAAATTGAGTGTTCAGCTTGAAAAAAGTTTTCTTTTTTCGTTGCATTTAAGATATTATTTGCTTTTGTTGGGTTAAAAATACCTTTTTTATAATATTGAGACTTTTCAAGTAGCAGATTATATTTATCAGTATAATCTTGAATTTTTTCTGCAAAATTCTTTTCATTGAGCATTTGAAGAACTTTTTCATCCATAATAATTTTATACGGTATATGAGAAAATTCATCTACAACATCATCTAAATTTATCGATTCTATATGCTTAAAAAAAGATATTCCATTAAAATCTGATTCAAGAGTCTGCTCTATTTTAGTTTTAACAATACCAGATAATTTATTAAGTTTATTAATAAATTTATCTTGAGATAGTAATAGCTCTTTTGTAAGTTCTTCATATTTTTTTCTTGCATCGGAATCTACCAACAAAGTTGTCATGTTATCTGAGTTAAACTTTTCATTTATACTTTCAATTACAAGAATTTTTTCTTTCGGAAAATCAATACCATCCGCTATCAGTTTAAATTCTGGAATATTTCCAAATATTTTTTCTTGAGGATTTTCCCCTCTACTTATGTTTAGTAAAGTTTTTGAAAATGAAGTTTTCATCATACCATTTGGTGCATATAATGCAATAGTTTGATGTTTCTCAAATTCAAAATCATGTTTTAAATAAGAAATTCCATAACAATGTTTAAATTCTACAGTTAATTTTTTCATTTTATTCTCATTATATAGTAATATAAATTTCACTCATTCTTGAATCATTGGGATTATACCCATCTCTAATACTGTCAAATTTAGAATCTAACAAAACTAAATTATCAATATTTTCAATAATAAACTGCCTCCATCCTAAGTCCTTAGATGAATTACTTCCACCTTCAATTTGAAATGCACTTAATGTATCATCACCTTTATGTGAACATCCGAAAGTATATGGCTCTACTACTCTTTTTTTATCATTGTAAACAAATTTCAATAATTGCTTATTTGCAATAGCCTCTCTAATTATATTTTCCATCCTTAACTCCTTTTAATTTAAATTTAAAACACTCGTCCCATCACCTTTAGGCATAACCCTAATCTGCAACGGAATCCTCTCTTTTAGTGCTTCCACATGAGAAATCACACCTACCATCTTTCCTGAACTTTGTAGTTGATTTAGTGCATTTAGTGCTAACTCTAAACTATCACTATCTAGTGTTCCAAATCCCTCATCTAAAAAAAGAGAATCTATACTTATCTTTTGACTTGCAAGTGCCGAAAGTCCAAGGGCTAGAGAAAGACTTACTATAAAACTCTCACCACCTGAGAGTGTACTTACAGGTCTTACTACATCACCTTGAAAACCGTCTATTATCTCTATTTCTAATAGCTTACTTGAATCACTACTTCTTTGAAGTTCATATCTTGGACTTAATATTTGTAAATGTTTATTTGCTAGATATATTAGTTGGTCTAGTGTGATACCTTGAGCAAATTTGGCAAATTTATCTCCACTTGCTGAACCTACCATTTCATTTAGTTTTATCCATACTTTAAAGGCTTCTTTTTTCTTCTCTAACTCTTTGATTTTATCTTCATGTTTTTTCATATTTGAAGCATTTATTTCAAGCTCTTTTTCTAAACTACCTATTGATTTTTGAAGTTCATCAATAGTGGCTTGTAACTCTTTTAACTCATCATTTAAAGCTTGTAGTTCTTTATCTGTTAGGCTTAATTCTTTTTGTTCAGATAGTTTTTTTGCTGTATCTATTTTTAGAGTTTGAATTTGAGTATATTTTTCTTCTATTGCTTTACACACAAAAGATAACTCTTCTCTTAACTCTTTTGATAAAAGTGCTTTCTCAAACTCTTCTTTTGAACTGAAACTATTTTCTGTTAAGGCATTATTGAAATTTTGTTTTGTTTCTTCTAATTTTGTATTGTCAATTGTTTGTTTTTGATTTAGATCTATTATTTGAGTATTTAGTGATTCATTTTTTGAATTTAGATTTACTAGCTCTTTTGATAAAAAGTTATATTTTTCATTGATAGTGTTAAATTTAGCTGTTATTTCTTTTTCAAAGATATTTAAATCAGGCACATCCAAGATAACTTTACTTTGAGTTTGTAATTCTATTATTTCATTAGAGATTTGAGAAAGTTGTTCTGTATCTGTTTTCAGACTTGACTCTATTGATTTGATTTTTGTATCAAGCTCTTTTAGTTGTACTATTAAGCTTTGAAGCTTTGTATCAAGCTCTTTTTTTGATGTTTCATTATTTATAAAACTATCTTTTTTTGCAACTAATATTTTAAAATTTTCTTCAAATTTTTCTTCAAATATTAGTTCATATTTACTATATACTTTTGAAAGTTCCTCTTCTAAACTTTGCTTTTTAGATATGTTTTGAGTTTGTTCATTTTGTAATTGCTCTATTGAACTTTTTAGTTTATAAAGTTCTTGTTCATTTTGAGAAACAAAAGTTTGTTTAGTATTTAACTCTTTTTGAAGATTATCTCTTTGAATTAAAACTTTCTCTTTTTCATCTCTTGTTTTTATTATATTTTTTAACTCTTTTTCTAAAAGATATTTTTCTTCTTCTAAGCTTGTTTTAGAATCATCTGTTAAAACAAAATTTAATGAACTAAATACTTGTTCTATATCTTCTTTATTTTTTGATAATTTATTTAATTCTAAAGTAGAACTCTCTATTTTAGTTTCAAGTTTTGATAAGTTTAATTCAATAGTTCGTAAAGCTTTATTTTCTTCATCAAATATCTGCTTCTTTTGAGCAATTAAAGATGCTGTTTCATCAGCATTTACACTTATTTTATGATCTACAAATGGATGTTCTTTTGAACCACATAAGAAACACTCTTCACCCTCTTTTAGATTTACTCTATCACTCTTATATTTTGCTATTAAAAGTTCTGCTTCTCTTTTATGATTTAGGGTTTGAATATGTGTTTGAATTTCATTTATTAGTTTTGTTTTTTCTTCTATATTTGTTTTTATAGTTTTTGATTCATCTTTTGAAGAAGATATGATATTTTCCTCTTTTAAAATAGATTCCAACAATCTTTTATATTCATCTATAGAAATAATTAGTTTTTCAATACTTTTTAATCTATCCCTATTATTTACTTCTTTTTGATTGAAATTTGAGGTTTGAATTTCTAACTCTTTATACTCTTTATCTTTTGCATCAAACAGTACTTTTATCTCATCAAACTCTTTTTTTGCCTTAGT
>Ga0172377_10003819_pt1 | contig 15502 bp, 9 predicted proteins | sample Pumphouse3metaG_FD_119749 | JGI IMG/M metagenome (GOLD analysis project Ga0172377, IMG submission 119749) | Leachate microbial communities from a municipal landfill in Southern Ontario, Canada - Pumphouse #3 metaG | ecosystem: Engineered > Solid waste > Landfill > Unclassified | place: Canada...
CATCTTTTCCACTGTGGTTGAATTTATAAGCATCAAGATTTTCAATGTTCCATCCATTGATATCCCCAATTATATAATACTCTGTCTCGATTACAGGACCAACTGGTGTCACGGTAATAGGACTAAATACTACTGGATCGGGCATTAGAGAAGATGATGTACCGTCAACAATATAATAAGTAGCGCGTAAATGGATTGTTCTTGCATTTGGTGCTTTTCCGTATAGGCTTTTTACAACCTCATTCAAATCAACAGCACTAACTGATGCTATATTTTGATTGTTAGCTGAAGGTAATGCTACTGTAGATTCGAAGTCGGCTGTTTTGGAAGCTTCGATAATGAATTTCACAGTTGCACCTTCGGCCAATGATGGTGTCGCAGTTGTTTTAATAGCCTCAAATTTAGTTTCATTCTCCAGATTTTCCTCTGTTAAAACTACTGCTGAACTAAGTCCTGATCCTAAAGTAAAGGTAAAACCGTTTACAGTTTGTTCTGCCTCCTGATCGTATGCTTGTGGTGGAGCAGCTACATGGTCGTAGACATCTTCACATGCACCAAAGAATAAAACTGTGAGCAGCGTTATAAAAAGATATATTTTATGATTCATATTGATTTTTTATAAGGGAAACCTCTCTCTGTTGAAAGAGGTTTCCTGGTTAGGGCAATTATTCTATTTTACCAGTGTTTTTGGTAAAGTTAATGTAAAGTTTTTGACCAGCATTTCCAGTTATCCTATCTTGGTCACCACCTGTGGCGCGAGGTACAAATATTCCATCGAAAACCAGGAATTCTGTATGCCACCACTCTTGTCCAGGCAACTTAATGCTTGCACGAACTTCACCTGTATTCGTGAAAGCTGGAGACACAAATGATGCATCTGCACCTAAGGAGAGAGCTGGTATCGTAAAACGATATTTTTCATCAGATGTATCCAAGTTGCCTCCGGCAGTTTGTCCCTGTAGTTGTACGTGTGGTGGGAAGAAATCAACCGCATATTCATAGGATCGTCCATTTATGGTAGAGGTAACAACCACGATATACCAACCTGGGTTACCGATGCCAATATTACCTCCTGAATCGGATGCAGCCGGATCTGCTGTACCATTTGCATTGATAGCTGTTTGTGCGAAGCCAAATTCATTACCATCCCATGATTTCGCTATGTTGAACTTGATCTGTGCATTCTCACCACCATCTGTCTGTCCAAGATATTGTATTGCCCAGAATTTACCCGGGGTTCCATATACTGGTATCATCTTTGTGGCACCGTCCCAACTCCAATTGCCAGCAACGTTGCCAATAATGTACATGTTTTCAGGCATCACCATCGGGTCGAGTGCAAAATAACCTTTAACCTTAGGAAGGGTAATAATATTCGATTTTACTGCTCCGTCGTGCTTTGCATTGAGTTCAGAAGAAAGTCTCACATAGAGTGGATGCGGATCAGTAGGATAATCGTTTTCATCAGTAATACCTAGTATTCCTACTAATGCCAGCGCTAGATCGGCAGCATTGATATTGAATTTTGCTGTAGTATAAGATCCCGGAAGAGTTACTGCCTCAGAAAAGTCCTGATTAAGTGAAATTTCTACGCTATAATTTGCAACAGCTGTATACCCATAATCTGGTTGAGAGGTTATAAACTCGATTGTTTCTGTATTTTTTAAGTCGTATATCCCGGATGTATATTTCGGCACGTTTAATACAAAACTATCCGGTTGTTGTAATACAACTTTCTCATCTTCTTGGCATGACCAAAAGAGACCGAGAAAAGCTAGTAATACTATGATTTTATATGTTTTCATCATCATTCTTTTTAATAAATTCATTTATGACCAATCAATATCCTATATTTTGCGTTAGATTCTCATTCGCACCCAAATCATCGGCCGGTATCGGAAATATATTAAAGTGCTCAGCAACGGATTTACCATCTGCTATATTACCTTTCCATGGCCAGAGATATGATGAACCCGTAAGTTTTCCAAATCGAACTAGATCGGTACGACGTTGAGCCTCATAGAAAAATTCACGTCCTCTTTCATCCAATATATAATTCAATGTAAGTTCACCTGTTGTTATTGTTGCGGAATTATCATTAGTATATGCACGCTTTCGCAGGTTGTTCACAAGCTGTAAAGCTGTCGCAGCATCACCTCCAGTACCTCCTCTTAAGACCGCTTCTGCATAATTAAGATAGATTTCGCCCAATCTGAAGAGTGGAAAGTCGGTATAAGCAATGTTACTTTCGTTGGGAGGTAAGGTACCATCACTATTTCTATTGTAGTATTTAACCACTGGAATTCCATTGTTGGTAAATAGTGAAGGATCAGTAATTTCATAATTATCCGTTTTGTCGATACGAACCATGGAGAAACGGCTGTCAGTTTCATGTTTATATTCCCTTTCAAAGGTCTTAAGTAATGCACTAGTGGCGCGGTTACCCTGCCATGCACCAACAGCATTCACTTCAGCTTGCAAATCGGAAGGTTCTGTACTACTTAGGAGAAATGTCATTCCACCCCAAGTTTGAGTGTCTTCTCCTTCATAACGGATAGGGAAAATCATTTCAAGTGATTTGTGATTGTCAGCCTTAAAAACATTGGCATATACAGGATCAAGTTGATAGCTTTCCGCAATCACTTTTTTGCTGTAAGTAATGCTCTCGGTATACTTTTTCACTCCTGTATAAATCTCTGAATTCAGATATAAACGTGAGAGAAGCGACCAATTTGCTGCTTTATGTGCACGTCCGTAATTAGATGTATCATATCCAACTATTGGGTCAAGCATATCTGTCTCACACTCAATAAGTTCTTTTTCAATATAGTCGAAAAGATCGACTGCCATTATCTGTGGAGGTAGTGTACTACCAACGGGACTATCTTCGTTCACAAAAGGAACATTTCTGAACATATCGAGAAGATAATAGTAAGATAGTGCACGCATGAAGCGAGCTTCAGCACGAAAGCTTTTAATTTTATCTTGATCGGATTGGCTTACTCCTCTGGTTGTTAACTTTTCTTGGGTAGTCTCTCTGAGTAGTGCATTTGCCAGGTTTATCTGGTAATAGAGACGATAATAAAACCCTTTAATGAAAACATTACTTGAAGTCCATGTAATGTAATTCAGGTCTGGGATACCCACATCATTCCAAGAGCTGAGTGTTTCGTCGGTAGGTAATTGTTGAAGATTCCACAGTCCTCTAAGGAAAGATGCCTGGCTACCGCCATCCACACCTGCAACATCGGGATCGCCATCGCCTCCGCTGTTACCGCTGATAGCCATACCTGCATAGATTTTGGCCAACAGTTCCTGGTAAGGTCCTATTTCATCACCGAAAACCACCTCTGATACCAACTCCTCAGGATCGAGAGGGATAGTATTCAAATCGTCGAGGCAGGAAGTGAGTCCAGTGACCAACAAGCTGAATGCGACGATAAATAAAACTGTATATGTTTTAACTGTCTTCATAATTGTCAAGTATTAAAAATTTAAATTAAGCCCCAAGATGAAAACGCGTGGGTGTGGATAGATATTATTGTCAATACCGTTGTTTGTAAACTCAGGATCAAGTCCTGTGTACTTTGTAATAACAAACGGATTCTGCACTGTAAAATGGATTCTTCCAGACTGATTATTATTCAGTATATGGGTAAAATTATACCCTATAGAAATATTATCCATCTTCACGAAAGAGGCATTCTGAATATAATGGCTTGATTGATATTGCACTGCATCAAAATTGGTGTATGTAGCACTGTTTACTCTATTCTTCAACCATCCTGAAGGATCGTATGTTGTATTCTTTGATTCACGGTTAGATTGGATATTGTTATATGCATAATTTCCAATGTTTGCCCTCAAAGAGAAATTGAAATCTACTCTTTTGTAAGATAATTGGGAAGATAATCCCATGAATACATCCGGTGCAGAGTTTTTATAAACGATAAGATCCTGTTCGTTGATTGATCCGTCAGCATTTTGATCCACATAAACGCCATCAAGTGGTTTGCCAGCCTCGTTGTATACCTGTTCGTAAACATAGAATGAGTTAGCCGGGTAGTTTACGCTATGGATAGCGATATTGTTACCCGTTCCACCATCGATTCCACCAAAACGAACACCCACATAACTTGGGTCGTCATTGATAGTCAGTTTGGTAATACGGTTCTGATTGTATGTAACGTTATAACTCAGGTTCCAGTTCCAGTCCTTGGTTACAACTGGTCTACCGGTGATGGTGAATTCAGCACCTTTGTTCTCAAGTTCTCCAACATTGGTAAGAAGTTGGTTGCTGAAATTGGTTCCAGCAGCAATTCCTACAGTATTTAACAAGTCGGATGTTTTGCGATAATAAACATCAACAGCACCAGTGATACGGTTATTAAGGAACCCATAATCAAGACCGGCGTTATATGTAGCCGTTTCTTCCCATTTAAGATTTTCATCATAAGCCAATGGTCGAATCAATGGTACCATTTGGTCACCGAAGAAATAATTTGCACCAGCCTGGCTGTAGCTATAGCGTCCCATCCATGGATAGTCGCCACTACCTAAGTTCTGTTGTCCGGTAACACCATAACCCAATCTCAGTTTTAGGTCAGACATCACATTGTCAGCACCCGCCATAAAAGGCTCATTGATAATTTTCCAAGCGAAGGCAGCCGATGGGAAAAGTCCCCATTTGTTGTCCGGGCTGAATCGAGATGATCCGTCGTTACGTAATGTGAGTGTCAACAAATAACGATCCAACAATGAGTAGTTAAAACGTCCGAAGAAAGAGATCACGAAGCTTTCTGTGGAGTAGTCGTTACCATCTTTATAGAATTCATTACCAGTCTCAGTAGCTTTTGCAGCCGAGTATGGATAAGTATTTTCAGTTTCGTTGTAGAATCGTTGCCAAGAATAACCTCCCATTGCGTCAAAGCGATGAACCCCAGCCTCTTTAACGTAATTCAAGTAAAAATCGAGTAATGTATTACTTTTAAACTGGCTGTAAGTTGAGTTATCACCCCAGCCTGATTTGTAATTTCCCCAAGTGTAGCTCATTGGAGAGTTATCTTCAATAATCACATCCCCATTGCTCTTAGATAAGTCATAACCCATGTTGAGGTTAGCTCTAAGTCCTTCGAGGAAAGGCAGATAGTAATCGAGTTGAAGATTTCCTATGCTTCTGTATACTTTGGAATTGTCGTGTTTCTGTTCCAGTATTGCCAGTGGGTTAGCCAATGCGATATCGATTGGTGTTCCAGCCGGTCTGAGCGTCATATGATATCCATTTCCATAAGGAGAATCAGTTTGTGAATACACAGGCATTGTCGGGTCAAATTGAGTCGCCGAATTGATTGCCCCCTGATCAGCAAAACGGTTAGTTATGTACATACCTTTTGCATTCAATTGTACCTTTAGTTGATTCTCGAAAAAGGAAGGATTAAGATTTACGCTCCCTGTGAATCTTTCCAGATTTGATGTTTTGAGGATACCATTTTCGTTTGTATATCCTGCCGATACGCGATAAGGAAGTATTTCTCCCACGCTACCAGAAGCACTTAAATTGTGATCTGTACTGGCAGATACTCTAAAGATTTGATTCTGCCAATTTGTAACAGTGTTGCCCAAAGCAGCTGCTTGTTGGCTATCTTCGCCAAAAGAATTGATCACATAGTTTCTAAAAGTAGGAGCGTCCATAACATCTACTGATCCAGTACGACTACTTACAGAGAAATTACCATTATAAGACAATTTCATCTTTCCGATTTGTCCCTTCTTAGTTGTAATAATAATTACCCCGTTAGAGGCACGTGATCCGTAAATAGCAGTTGCTGACGCATCTTTCAACACTGTAAAGGATTCAATGTCATTTGAATTGATGGTACTTAACGGATTTGACATTCCGCTTACACCTGAGGTGTTATCCACAGGCACGCCATCGATTACTATCAATGGATCGTTACTGGCCGACATAGAAGATCCGCCACGTATTCGAATATTTGCAGAAGAACCCGGTGCTCCGCCAGCAGAAGTCACGCTCAAACCAGCCACTTGACCTGCCAATAGATCTGATGGAGATGTAGCTAAGCCTCTGTTTAGTCTGGTAGCATCTACTGCAACCACAGAACCAGTAGCATCATCTTTTCGAATTGTTCCGTAGCCAATTACTACAAGCTCATCCAATAACTCAACGTCCTCTTCTATAATGATTTGTATTGAAGTTTGGTTGTTAATAGGAATAGTTTGCGACTTATATCCGATGTAACTCAACTCCAGAACCCCGTTTGAGGGAGCCTGTATTACAAAGTTACCATCATAATCGGTAACCGTTCCCGTTGTGGTACCCTTCAATAAGATATTGACGCCGATTATTGGTTCGCCGGCAATATCTTTTACAGTACCACGCACATTTATCGGCGAGCCCGTTTGGGCACTAACCGACATAATCCATAGCAATCCCGACAATAATGTTATCAGGAAAGCACTCATGCTTGATTTTGATTTTAAATACATTTGCTAATTAGATTAACTGATTAATTATTATATTTCTTTTCGATCAGATTTAAATAATCACGTACCCTGTTAAAAGTTTAAATGGCTTTCATTCAGTACTATTTATTTACTCTTCAACACAAAATTAGATTTTAAACCTTGCTATATAAGCAAAAAAACTGTTAATTGCGTATTTACACTGTGCAAACGATTGCATTTTTTGCGTTAAGTGTACTTATGACAATTAGATAGCCATTAAACAAAGCGTTATAAGTAAATAATGAGAAGTCGCAGGTTGTCCTATAAAATTGCATAAAAAGGACATCCATTACAATCAAAACATAGTGAGAGCATGGTGAGAGGAGCGTGAGAGGAAGGTGAGAGGAAGAAATACGCAATTCTTGTCCATTTTATTAAAATGCTAATAAAAAGTAAGTAAAAAATAAGAACCATAGACTTAGGAGTAGGAGATAGGCAATTCAGATCATAAAAGATTAGATCAACAATAAAAAAAGATCGGAAGCTATCTTCGCAGAAGGCTTCCGATCGTGGAAAATCAAAAAGTCATATAAGAAATAGAACTAATAAAAGTGTTTTGGTTTTTATTAATAGTATTCATTTGATGAAACATTCGGAATTGTTGTTCTTGAAACAACATTTTGAAGTGCAGCATCATTATATTTGTATGTCAAATTATAAGTTCTTGAGCCACCCCATTCCTGCACCTTAACAGAAATTGCTACTGAGTCGGCATCATTTGTGCGGAACGGTTTCAGATTAAAACAAACCAGTCCGTTATATAATTGAGATGAACCACTAAAGTATGAATTATGTCTGAATTCCAAGTGTACCTTTCCGTCATCAGATTGAGATGCAAGCGTGTTTTTTACTAAATTGATAGCATGCGGTTTGATTCCCCCATAATTGAACAAGAAGTCCACATTTAGATAGTCGCTTCCGATCCATATATCTTCTATAGCCACCGGGTCGTTACCAATACTATCAGCATTATTTTCATTCAGGATAATAGTATTTTTTGTAAGAATATTCCAGATATCATTTATTTTAATAAAGTAAATGTACCCATTATCATCATCACCAAGAATTGTAAAGTTTACGAAAACACGTTGTCCATCGATAGGTTTATATCCAATTTCAGTATTTTTTGGCATTAATTTTATGCCACTGTCCAAAATCAAAGAAAACTTATTATCATTTTCACTTACAACCGTTGCGATTCTAATTTGAAAATCCCCCAATGAATTGCTGTCGCTATCATCACACGAAAACGCAGAAAATAAAATAATCAAAAGAGGTAACCCTATTAAAAGTAACTGTTTTTTCATATACTAAAAAATATTTATCAGAATTATTACTTACTTAGTAGATGCTGAAAGATTGAAAACGTTGCGTGAAAAGTTTGTTATTTTACAACTTTAACTTTGGTTAACATTGAGTGTTTATTCGACAGTAATAAAATTGAAATAAGAATAGAAGAAAGACAAGTTAGAAATTTAAAAGTCAGATTATAGATATCCCTGTTCAACCAGTAGAACAATGCGTTCAGTTAACTGATCTTCGCCATTAGGATCATATTCAGCTTTAAGTGAATTTCCAAAAACACCGGCAAAAACATTTGCTGTCCATGCAGTAAAACTCCCTAAAATTGCATCAATAATGTCATATGAAGTAGAATTTGTTTCCCTGTCAACTAATTTAATAAGCAATTGTCCTTGCGATTTGGTCAGTTTCTTCATTTTAGGAGTATAAACTTCAACAAGATGATCTTTCATTAGATTAAGATGTTTCTGTCGTGCTTTATCATTAGGTAGAGTCTCGATATATTCGTAAGTCTCCATAAGAATAGCAGATATTTCTTTTGCGTAGGGTAATGTCTTTTTGACATCACGTACAAGTTTGCTGTAATATGTTTGTTCTCTAGTAGTTGGAAAACTTGCAGGAGGGAATTTGATATAGTTACCATAGTAAATCATGGCAACAGTATCACCATCAATAATAGTAGCCGGATAAATATTAGAAGTATTTGGCACAGTGGTGTTTCCCGTCACATTATTTGTAATCGGAGTGTGTTGAGCCTGAGCAAAACAAGTTGCATTGAACAATATGAGCATCAACAGAAATAATATATTTGAGTGGCACTTCATTTCGGGAGCAAAGTTAATCTCAAAGTTTTATTTGTCGACAAAAAAACGCGTTAAGTGTGGTTAATTATTGAGAATTAATACAGATAAAATAGTAAAATATGAGGAAAAAATATCAAATACCTCACAAAATACAGAAAATAGACTACATTTGTTTATATCAAAATATTATTATTCTTATAAAATTAATCAAAATGGCATATCTTCACCTTGGTTTACTTGTTCACGAACAAGCAAAGAAGTATCAGAACAAAACAGCACTCAAGTTTCCTGATGCAACAGGAAAATGGAATAATATTTCATGGATTGAGTTTTCTCAAAAAGTAATGATGACCGCCTGGGCAATGTCCGAAATAGGTATCAAGCCAGGAGATAATATTGGTATATATTCACAAAATATGCCACAATATTTATATACTGATTTTGGAGCCTACGCAAATCAGGCAGTTATGGTTCCGATATATGCAACATCATCGCCATCTCAAGTAGAATATATTGTGAACGATGCAAAATTGAAATATATTTTTGTGGGCGAACAGTTTCAGTACAACCATGGTTATATGGTTCAAAAAGAGAATCAAGTACTTGAGAAGATGATCATTTTCGATAGAAAAGTAGTTATTAAACCTGATGATTCGACTTCTATTTATTTTGATGACTTTATTGTTAGTGGTGAGAATTCCCATGCAATAGCTGTTGTAAATGTAAGGCTTAAGCAGTTAAAAGCAACAGATTTGGCTACAATTATTTATACCAGTGGAACAACAGGTGAATCAAAAGGGGTAATGTTGACCCATGCCAATTTTCTTTCAGCAATGAAGATTCACGATATCCGTTTGACCAGAAGTTCCGATAAGGATGTGTCGATGTGTTTTTTACCTTTGACTCATATATTCGAAAAAGCATGGTCTTATTACTGCATTCATAAAGGAATTACTATAGCAATAAATCCAGATCCGACAAAGATTCAGGACATGTTAAAGCAGATTCATCCAACAATAATGAGTTCTGTTCCAAGATTTTGGGAAAAAGTATATGCCGGAATAAAAGAGAAAATTGATTCCGCCGAAGGATTAATGAAGTGGTTGTTCAACGATGCATATCAAACAGGCCACAAACACAATTTGGAATATAAGAACGAGGGTAAAAAACCACCATTTGGTAACTCTTTGAAGTTTCATTTTTACAAAAAGACCGTTTATAGTATTGTAAAAAAAGCTGTAGGTATGGAGAAGGGGAACTTTTTTCCTTGTGCAGGTGCACCATTATCAAACAACATAAATGAGTTTCTGCAGTCAATAGATATTCATATAATATATGGTTATGGACTTTCAGAAACTACGGCAACAGTAAGTTGCTTTCCGTACACCGGATTCCGTTTAGGTACGGTGGGCAAAGTTATGCCTGAAGTAGATGTAAAAATTGGAGAGAATAATGAAATACTGGTGAAAGGAGGAACTGTAACCAAAGGTTATTATAACAAACCCGAAGAGACCGCGAAAGTATTTACAGAAGACGGTTATTTTAGAACAGGCGATGCCGGTTATTTGAACGAAGACAACACGCTTGTTATGACAGAACGAATCAAAGATTTGTTCAAAACATCAAACGGCAAATACATAGCTCCACAGATGATTGAGATGGCTTTGGGTGAAGATAAATATATTGATCAGATAGCCGTGATTGCCGATCAGCGCAAGTTTGCGAGTGCGCTCATTGTTCCTGATTATAAATCACTTGAGCAATATGCCAAAGAAAATAATATTGCATTCAACACGCGCGAAGAACTGATTTCCAATCCCGAAATTAACGCGTTCTTGTATGGAAGAATTGAATTGCGTCAGTCGTCATTTTCATCATATGAAAAGATTAAGCGCTTCACAATATTGCCCAATCCCTTCTCTATTGATTCAGGGGAACTTACTAATACACTCAAGCTAAAACGCAAATTTATAGCAGAAAAAAATGCTGATATAATTGATAAGATGTACGAGGAGTAAAAACTGTTGTATACAAGCTTAATGACAGACAAATAGCAATTGTCTGTTATAGATAAATTCATTATCTTTGCACCGTTTTAAATAATGGAAAATGGAATACAATTTTAGGGATATAGAAAAACGGTGGCAACAAAATTGGGTTGATAATAAAACTTACAAGACAACTATCAATCCTGAAAAACCTAAATTTTATGTGTTGGATATGTTCCCATATCCATCCGGTGCGGGCTTGCATGTTGGTCATCCACTAGGATATATAGCATCCGATATATTTTCAAGATACAAACGTCTTCAAGGTTTCAATGTGTTGCATCCAATGGGATACGATGCTTACGGACTTCCGGCAGAACAATATGCTATTCAAACCGGGCAGCATCCGGCAGTAACAACACAAAAAAATATTGCACGTTACCGAGAGCAATTGGATAAGATAGGATTCTCTTTCGACTGGAGTCGCGAAGTGCGAACCTGTGAGCCACAATATTATAAATGGACACAATGGGCCTTTGTCCAGATGTTTAATTCGTATTATTGCAATCAGGCAAAACAAGCACGGCCCATTGCTGAACTGTTAGAAGTATTTTCTACTCAAGGCACTGATGGAATGGATATGGCCTGTACAAAGCCAATGCAGTTTACAGCCGAAGAATGGAATAGTAAAACAGAAAAAGAGCAACAAGAAATATTGATGAACTATCGCATAGCCTATTTAGGCGATACGATAGTAAATTGGTGTGCGCAACTCGGCACAGTACTTGCGAATGATGAGGTAAGCGAAGGTCTTTCTATTCGAGGAGGATATCCTGTTGAACAGAAAAAAATGCGTCAATGGTGTTTGCGTGTATCAGCTTATGCAGAACGATTGTTGGTTGGTCTGGATAAGATTGACTGGACCGAATCGTTGAAAGAAACGCAACGCAATTGGATTGGTCGTTCTGAAGGAGCTGTAATGCACTTCAGCACACAGAATGGAGTAGATTTTGATATCTTTACGACCCGTGCAGACACTATATTTGGAGTAACATTTATGGTGTTGGCTCCTGAAAGTGAACTGGTTGAACAAATGACAACCGCTGAACAACAAAAGGTTGTTGCCGAATATTTAGAGAAAACCAAAAAGAAAACCGAGCGCGAGCGTATTTCCGATAAATCAGTAACAGGTGTATTCTCAGGCTCATACGCCATTCATCCATTTACAGGAGAACAACTTCCTATATGGATTTCTGATTATGTGCTGGCCGGTTATGGTACCGGAGCCATTATGGCAGTACCCGCACATGATAGTCGCGACTATGCCTTTGCAAAATATTTTGAATTGCCCATCATTCCTTTGATTGAAGGTTGTGATGTATCCGAAGAAAGTTTCGATGCCAAAGAAGGAGTCATGATTAACTCAGATTTCCTGAACGGGTTGACAGTAAAAGAAGCCATTCCCGCTGCTATTAATGAAGTAGAAAAGAGGGAAGTAGGTTACAGGAAAATTAATTATCGCTTGCGCGATGCCATTTTCAGTAGGCAAAGATATTGGGGCGAACCATTCCCTGTTTACTATAAAGACGGGATGCCCTATACTTTGAGCGAAGATAAATTACCGCTTGAATTGCCTGAAGTGGATAAGTTCTTGCCAACAGAAACGGGTGAACCTCCATTGGGACGTGCCAAAAACTGGACTACCGATGATGGTTATCCGCTGGAACTCAATACGATGCCCGGTTTTGCCGGATCGTCGGCATACTATTTACGATATATGGATCCGCACAATGATGATGCCTTGGTTTCTGTTGAAGCCGATGAATATTGGCGCAATGTTGATTTGTATATCGGTGGAACAGAGCATGCTACCGGTCACTTGGTCTATAGTCGTTTCTGGAACAAGTTCCTTTTTGATTTGGGAGTTTCGTGCGAAGAAGAACCATTCAAAAAATTGGTCAACCAAGGCATGATTCAAGGACGTAGTAACTTTGTTTATCGCATAAAGAATACAAACACTTTTGTGTCACTTAACTTGAAAGATCAGTACGATGTAACGCCAATTCATGTGGATGTGAACATTGTGCATAATGATATTCTTGACACGGAAGCTTTCCGTAATTGGAATCCTGAGTACAAAACAGCTGAATTTATTCTTGAGGACGGTAAATATGTTTGTGGATGGGCTGTTGAAAAGATGTCAAAGTCGATGTACAACGTTGTCAATCCTGATGATATTGTTGAGAAATATGGAGCAGACACACTCCGATTATACGAGATGTTTCTGGGACCGCTTGAGCAATCGAAGCCTTGGGATACAAATGGTATTGACGGTGTGCACCGCTTTTTGCGCAAGTTTTGGAATCTGTTTTATACAAACGATGATTTAACAGTTTCAGACAGTGAACCCACACGTGAAGAACTCAAAGTTCTGCACAAACTTATAAAGAAAATATCTTTAGACATTGAGAACTTCTCGTTCAATACTTCCGTTTCGGCATTCATGATTTGTGTAAACGAATTGGGAACATTGAAATGTAATAATAAACAGATATTGAACGACTTGTTGGTGTGTCTTGCACCTTTTGCTCCGCATATAGCTGAGGAATTGTGGCATAAAATGGGACATAATACCTCGGTTTGCGATGCTGAATGGGTTAAGTATAACGAGGACTATCTGAAGGAAAACGTATTTCCATACTCAATCTCTTTCAATGGCAAGTCAAGGTTTATATTGGAATTTTCAGCAGATGCAACAAAAGAAGAAATAGAAAAATCGGTATTGGCACACACCAACTCGCAAAGATGGCTTGAAGGTAAAACGCCAAAGAAGGTAATTATTGTTCCAAATAAAGTCGTAAATATTGTAATCTAATATGGAATTGCAAAAGCAAGTCACTTTTAAAAAGTTTTATTGGAAAGACTACCTGACAATTTTGCTCGGAACTTTTACATATTCTTTGGGTGTAACGCAATTTATTATACCTCATGAATTTGTGCTGGGAGGACTTACAGGTATAGGAGTCTTGCTAAATTATGCTTTCGACATACCTGTTTCGCTTTCTGTATTGGCGCTGAACTCTGTGCTTTTGCTCCTTTCATTTAGGATTTTGGGAGGCGACTTTTTGATAAAAACTGTTGTAGGAGTGGTTTCGCTTTCAGGATTCCTGGCCATGTTTGAATCCTTCAATTGGACTCCAATTATGATGGAAGAATCTTTGATGGCGGGACTGATTGGCTCACTGATTGGTGGTACAGGTATTGGAATGGTGATGTCGGTTAACGGAAGTACCGGTGGAACAGATATCATTGTTTTGATAATCAATAAGTTTAGAAACGTAACCCCGGGTAGGACAATGCTTATTGTTGACTTGATTATCGTTGCATCTTCATATATCATTTTCCGCAGTGTGGAAACTATTGTTCTGGGTATCATTATTATAGCAGTCATGTCCACTTGTGTTGATTGGGTGCTAAATGGAATCAGGCAGTCGGTACAATTCCTGATAGTATCCAAACATCATGAAGAAATTGCTTCGCAGATAGGCATACAATTGCATCGTGGTTGCACGGTGCTGGACGGGACGGGTTTTTATACAAAACAACCTCAAAAGGTGTTGATGATAATGGCTAAAAAGAGTGAGTCGAACACCATTTTCCGTATTGTAAAATCTATTGATGAACAAGCGTTTATCTCTCAAGGTTCAGTTATTGGAGTGTACGGACTAGGATTCGATAGGATAAAATAAAATGTAGTTTATAAAATATGCAGGCAGATTATATTCTATGGATATAAGTGCCTGCATTATTTATTGTCGGCAATGTGCTGAACTACCAATCCAGACAGGGTGAACCCAAAAATCGCGGTGATGTGAACCAACGTTCCATTGATGGTTGATTTTTTGAAACTCCCTTTTTCGTCAATATTTTCAAGCACATCTTCCAAACCTTTATTCTCATTCTTCTCTTCACTATATACGCACATTATCTTTTTGTGTGGCGATTCTCCTTTTCGGAATAATTGACGTAATGCAGACGCAAGTGAGCAACCTTTCACTTTCCAAAATTCCGCAACTCCTATCTGTTGTGGATCTATCTTCAATGCTGCTCCCATTGAAGAAAAAATTGTCGCGTCTGTTTTGCTTGCTTCAACCAGTAAATGTGCTTTATGTTGCAGGCTGTCAATGGCGTCTACAATATAATCGTAAGTATCTAATCTAAAAGAATTGGATGACGATTGGTTGTAGATTTCGGGAATAGCGGTAATTTCTGCATCCGGATTGATCTCGAGTAACCGATTTCGCAACACATCTACTTTTAGTTGGCCAATTGTTTGGGTGGTAGCCGGAAGCTGACGATTTACGTTTGCGGGTGCCACTCTGTCGGAATCGACTATTGTCAGATTCATGAAGCCGCTCCTGATCAGTCCCTCTGCGCACCAACTTCCCACACCGCCAACCCCAAAAAGGATCACCTTTTTAGTCATTATTGACTCAACCGCTTCAGTGCCAAGCAGTAGTTGATTTCGTGCGAATAGTTCCTTGTAACTATACATTAAATTAAAATTTTCTGCAAAAATACATTATTTGAATGAATGATAAAAGCGAATTAAAATCACTTTTATGCTTTATACTCAAAAAAATAACACTCAAAACCTTTGCTAAATAACTGAATTATTGTAACTTTGCAGTCCGATTATTAAATAAGTCAATTAAGAGTTTGATTTATAGCTTTTTATTTGCACTTTAGTCCCTTAGCAAGACAAAGCAGGAAGCGAATCAAATCAACTATTTACTAACATTTAAAAATTAAACAAAAGTGGATACACTTAGTTATAAAACCATTTCTGTAAACAAAGAAACGGCTCAAAAAGAATGGGTTACA
>Ga0172377_10003821_pt1 | contig 15497 bp, 7 predicted proteins | sample Pumphouse3metaG_FD_119749 | JGI IMG/M metagenome (GOLD analysis project Ga0172377, IMG submission 119749) | Leachate microbial communities from a municipal landfill in Southern Ontario, Canada - Pumphouse #3 metaG | ecosystem: Engineered > Solid waste > Landfill > Unclassified | place: Canada...
AGTCTTAGCAGTGTTAGCTGTGATTTCTTCGCCTTTGTAAGTGATATAGAAAGCACCCTCGGCTTCGGCACTAGTCGAGGTCGATGTTTTACCTGAATCGACTGTGACATTGTTGCATCCAGTTGCCAATAAGGATACTGATGCAATAGCTACAAATCCCATCAATTTCTTTAAGTTTTTCATAATTTTATTTACCTCCTACTATTAAATTAATTGTTAATTTAAATATACTTATTTTATTTGTTCTACCCTCATAGTGCAAGAAGCGGTTTGGAATATTCTTATATATAGAAGAGGAAAAGGGTTAAATGAGTTTAATTAACGGATGTCTAGATAGGCAAAGATGATAGCTAAGATGATAAGAATAACACCAACTACTACCCAGGGAATCCAAATTACAGAATTCTCACTTCTCTTCTCTTTCATTGTCTCCTGATATTCGTAACAGTCTTTGTATTTATGAGGTGAATGAGGTTTAAAAGAATACATTAAGTTAATGAACTGATAACGGAAGACATCGAAGGTTCCTGATCTAGTTACAAAACTTAATAAGACATAACCAACGAAGCAGACACCGGGAATCAAGCAGGAATTGCTGAGCCCGAAATTGGAGCAAAAGTAAAGAGGAAGAATAACAACAATTGGAACAACAATGGCTATTGCCCAACAGATAATGTTTTGTTTTGTTCTCTTAAGTAATAGCATCGCTTTATTTCCCTGAATTGACCTTTGAATAAAAGGCAAAGGCCTCGACAATAGTCGGGGCCGTTTGCTATTCGTCTCTAATTACTTCGACTTATGGTCTTTATGCTTCTTAATACCTAAGCCGGCACCGACTAATCCAATGGCAGCCACAATTGAGGAGACAGTAGCAATGGATCCGCCGCAGCCCTTAGAACCAGTTGAGGTAGAAGTAGAATCACCGGAAGTGGAAGAGGAAGTGTCGCTTGAAGAGGAAGAAGTAGAATCACCCTTTCCGTTGATGTAACCCTTAGAGTTGACAGTGAAGGTATCTTCATCCTTAGTTAAGGTAATAGCAAGCATACCAGAAGTGGCGTCATATGTGAAAGCATGTTCTTCGCCATCAACCGTAACTGTTAAGTCAGTGACATTGGTATCTAACTGGAGATAGACGGTGTGAGAATGGGTTCTCGTAATCTCATTTCCGTTAGAATCAATTAAGATGACCTGATACATATAGTTACCATTCTTCTTAGAAAGGTTGGTAATAGAGAAATCATAGCCATCAGTAGAATAATCTACGCCAGAAGCCACAGCACCAGTTTCTTCAAAATGATAGACAATAGTAGTGTAGTTATGAGCAAAATCAGAAGCAGTAATGCTTAAGGAAGTAGAACCAGAAGCAATGATATCATTGAGATAGATGTCAGCAGTATAGGTATCAGTAGTTCCATCAACCAATGTAGGAATGACAGCGGCACCATTGAAAGAGTAAGTGTTGTTGGTTCCCTTAGTGACTAAGGTCAAGTACTTATCAGAACCATCCGTCTTCTGAGTAGCAGAGACTAAAGTCGGAGCAGACTTATCAACAGTCAGAGTATAAGACTTAGTCTGAACGGTACCAGTACCCTGTAAGGTGAAATCAAAATCAAGCGTATAATCACCTTCAGCAATACTAGACAAATCGATTTCACAGTAGCCACGTCTTAAGATATAGCCACTATCGTCAGGATAGATCCAAGACTTAGAAAGGCCAAGAGCGGAAATCGAAACTCCAGTGGTGCTTCCAAACATAACCATTAAAGAGCCAGACTTCTTAGTAGTGGATCCAGACTTGATTGACCAAGTGGCATTAGAGCAGGAGCGGTTAACGAAGAAGGTACCGAACATCTTATCGGAGATGCCAGTGGCACCAGCATACAGATGAGTCATATCACTTGATCCGACAACTGAACGGTAGGCATTAGAAGAACCGCCTCTGGAAGAAACATTCATTTGGGAAATGTTAGCAATAGTAGCAGTGGTCGGGAATGATCCAGATGTAGTTAAGGTTGAACCAGTATAAGCATTGGCCTTCTTATAAGTATCGGACAAGTTCTGCATATGATTATCGATCATCTGAGAATTGTAGAGACGTCCGGAAGTCTTTTCAAAATCGAAGTCTTCAACTGCAGCACCCTTAGTATAGTCACCATAGAAGCCCAAGAAAGGAACGGACATTTTCTTAGAGGCCTTAGTAGAATCTTCAGTGACAACTGAACCGCCAACTACCTGATTAAGGTGGAGGTAGCCTTCAACATAACTACCAGAGGCATTAGCAAAATACTTGTTGAAATATTCTCTTAAAGTACCAGAGAAATCCGGATTGGCGGTATCGTTGAAGGTCTTGGTGAAAGCTAAATCATCAATCTCAATCTTAACGGTTCCGTTAGCAGTGCTGTTAGCAGCAACTGTAATGTTAGAACTAGGCTGTCTATCAGAAGGAATAGTAACAGCATCTTCGTTTGTAGACATTGTGATAGTGGAAGGAAGATTAGTCGGAATATCCTTTTTGGAATCTGCGGTGGTGGCATCATACTCAGTCTTGGTGACCTGAACATCAAGACTAGGAATATTTAATTCAACAGACGGCTTATAAGTTCTTGCTTCATTAGAATCATTGTGAACTGTATAATTGAAAGAAATATAGGCCTTCTTAGTGGAATCACTTAAATCAACTTTCAAATCATCATCGTTCTTTAACTCAATCTTGGATTCTTCAGTGTTGTCGAAACCATCAAGATCTTGATTCTTATAAGTAATGTAAGAATCGGAATTGAGAATGTTTCTGACATCGATCTGACCAGCACCTTGAGTACGAGGAGAAGCGGTATTAGAACCGGTGGAATCTGTTACCTGATTAGCAGTAGACATGCCAATCATTGATAACTTTTGCTTATAAGAAGAATAAGCGGTGGCATCAGCAACAGCTAAATTGCCTTTATTATCAGGATTCTTTTCTCCTAATGCTAAAGCTAAAGCACCAGTAAGGTTAGGAGTAGCCATAGAAGTACCGCTCATGTACTCATAGCCGACTAATCCAGAACTAGAACCGGTGGTGGTAGCTGAAACAGCACCCATGATGTTGTAGCCAGGAGCTGTAATGGTAGGGGTGATATCCAAATTAGCGGAAGTACCATCAGAGGAGAAGGAAGCAATTGTGTTTCCGTTAGAAGTGGCCTGAACCTGATTCTTGGCCAAAACCAAAGTACCAGTTGATCCAACGGCTCCAAAAGTTGAACCGGAATTCTTCAAAACAAGAATAACAGGGAAAGTAGGGTTGTTATCATTAAAATCAAAGTTGAAGTTGAAAGTAGTAGAAGACACATTGTTAATGACAATCAAAGCCTTAGCTCCGGCATTCTTAGCCTGAGCATATTTATCGACGAAGGTGGTAGAACCACGATCAACAACAGCAATCTTGCCAGTAACATCAACACCGGCCGCTGTTAAAGCTTCATAATCAGACGCGGCACCATATCCGCCGACACGGACATAATTCACTGAAACAGAAGAAGATCCATCAGGAATCAATTCTGACATCGGATGATCGGTATCAAACTTAATAGTTCCACCAGTTCTAGTGACAACTTCATCATAGTATTCAACCGGAGTATTCTTTTCTCCGACAGTCATGATGGAAGAGAAGAAAGATTTATTCGGATTAGATGCAGCCACAATATTGGCGTTTTCATCACTCAAAGCATAAGATCCAACGATTCCGCTTTCAACAGTATCAGTGGTCCATTCAGAATAACCTTTAGTTCCAGAATAATTGCCTTTTCCTTCGTTGCCGGCAGCAAAGTTGACAATAACACCGGCATCCTTAGCGGCAGCAATAGCTATACTAGAAGCAGAAGTAGCTGTTTCTTCATTTTCAGTCAAAGCTGAGCCCAAAGAAAGGTTAACCACATCAAGCTTAAGCTTAGTGGCATCCTCTAAGGCAGCAATGACAGAAGTGGATTCAGCACCGCCTTCGTTATTGCCGAAGACCTTTAAAACAGCAACCTGAGCATTGGGAGCAATGCCTTGGAAATCATCACCGTTAGCAGCAGTCAAAGATGCAACATGGGTACCATGGGTAGAGCCATCTGCAGTAGGATCAACATCATTATCATTATCAGCATAATCATGAGCAAAGAAAATCTTGTTGTTGACTCTGGTGTAGTATTTGGATGTGAAAGAAGAATCCATGGCATTCACGGATGCCTCGGTGCGAATATTATATCCAGTCCCTAAATCTTTGAAGGCAGCAGCATTAGTTCCAGCAGTTTGAGTCTTTTCAAACGTAGCACGGGCGCTTGTACCTTCAACCTGGTTAAGGTAAAGTCCGGTATCAATGATACCAACAGAAACTCCCTTACCGCCTTGATTAGAGGCGCCGACAACAGCATCAACTTCCGAAGAAGTAGAATGCATAGTCTCAGAAGAATAGTTGGCAAGCTTATCAGCTTTAATCTGATCATCAGCTGATAAAGAATTAGAGGAAGTAGCAGTATCATCAGGAGCCGCATACTCGATTGATTTCTCAACAGAAGAAACGTTGTTCATTGTCGAAATGAAATCAGCGACCTCTTGAGTGGTCTTTACCGCAAAGCCATTGATTAAAGTGTCATAAACAAAATCAACGGTGTAACTGGATGACGGTAATTTGTAAGCAAGTTCATTAAGAACCTCGTTACGAGCTACATTAGCTGCCTTTTTATCGGTTTTAAGATTACCGTCAACGGTAACAATAAAATCCTTAAGGTTAGCATCTGCGGCTGAAGGAATCTCAGTAGTGGTCTGACTGGCAACAAAGCTGCCCAGTCCGATGACGGAAGCGATGGAAATAAGTGAAAATAATTTTTTCATTGGCTTGTCCTCCCAAAAAATAAGCAATAAGATTTTACCGACTGAAGTCACCAAATAAAAGAAAATCAATCTTTCCAAATGAGGTTTTTCACTTAAAAAGTCAATAAAAAGAACAAAAATAATCTATTTTTGCTTAGTTTTTGATTATTTTCTTCAAAATTGTTGTACTTGAAAACATTTCAAGAAATTTTGTGGAAACGCTTACAATTAATTAATATTTATTTGAAAAAGCTATATATATAAATATTAATTTAAAAACATAGTTTAGTTTTTCCTATAATTGACTACGCTTCCATGAGCTTTTTAACGACTTCTGCCATTTGTTTCATTTCATCTAAATCGACATATTCCATTCGTCCATGACAGTTATAATCACCTGTTCCAAGATTAGGACAAGGCAGTCCCATAAAGCTCAGTTGACTGCCAGTGGTGCCACCACGGACAGCTTCATACTCATAAGCCATATTCAAAGATTTGTAGATGCCTTCAATCTCATTGGTGATTTCAGGATGCTTATCTAAAACAAGCTTCATATTCCGGTAACTTGGTTTGATTTCAAGAGTCAGAGCTTCATAGCCTAAAGAGTCATTGATTCGTCTAGCGGTAAGCTTTGCTAATTCAATCATTTGCTGAATCTGATCATCATCAAAGGAGCGAATAATGAAATCGCCAACAGCCTTATCCTCATTTCCGTTGATATTGCAAAGATGGAAGAAGGGTTCTTTAGCCTCGGTATCTTCCGGGCGTAAGAATTCCGGTAAGGCGTTCTGGAAATGAATCAAAACATTAGAAGCATTAACTAACTTATTCTTAGCTGATCCAGGATGAATGGACTTTCCTTGGACTAAAACCTTCATGGAGTAGGCCGTAAAGGATTCAATGGAAAGATATTTGGAATCCCCACCGTCAACCGTGTATCCATATTTGGCTTTGACTAAATCCATAGAAACATGTTCAGCATCGGCTCCGATTTCTTCATCGGTCGTGAAGATAATCTCTAAAGAACGATGCTTTTTCTTGCCATCAAGAATGGCAATTAACGAATCCATGATAATAGCAATACCGGCTTTGTCGTCTCCGCCAAGAAGTGTAGTTCCATCAGTCACCATCAATTGATGAGAAACGGAATGCTTTAAAGACGGAAACTCACTTACCCTTAAGGAAAGGGTGTCATTAAGCTTAATGTCCCCGCCTTTATAGTCAACAATACGGGTTTTAACATCTTTATCACTAGCAGATGGAGAGGTATCCATATGAGCTAGCAAAGCAATCATCGGCTTTGTGGAGTCACCAAGGAATTTGGCGTCAACGACACCAAACTGGTTGATCGAGATTTCATCCGGTTTTAAGGCCTGAAGTTCTTCCAATAAGAGATCTGCTAAGACAAGCATCTTATTGTCAGAACAGGTGTCCGCTTTCTCTTCTCCGGCAGTTGATTCAATCGAAACGTACTTCTTAAATCTATCAATAATATTCATGTTGTGATCCTTTCTAAATATTAATTTCACGTGAAATTATTTAGTGTCTTCATCCTTCTTTCGGAGATTGTAGATAAAGTGACATTCCTCATAATGCCCATTGAATCCGAATATTTCGGCAAAGTTGCCTTGACCTAAAGAGGATTCAACAAACCGGGTTTGATCAACATCTAATTCAGAAATTATCTCCGGTCCGATATGAATCGTTCTCTTGATTGTGGAATTAATGACTTGAATCTGATTCAAGTCATAACGGATAGCTCTTAAGCCTAGGTCTTTGGTTTCACTGGTTAATTTATCAAGCGTCAGATGACGTTGAGAAATTAAAGCATCGGTCTTATCTAAGACAATGATGGCGTTGAGTTCGCCGCGGTTATAGAATTCTTTACGATAGGAGTTGAGAAGAATAGCGTAGCTCAAGGCTTCTTTATAGACCCCATCTATTGTTCCGTCAAAAGTTAAGAAAAGATAATCAGCACCCGGATTATGATTGACTTGGAGATCAATGAAAGAAGAAGTGCAGCAACGTTTGACTGTCTTTTCGACAATTCCAGTAAAACTATTGAAAGAGTCATCACTTAAGACACCGCTAGTTCCTAGAAGTTTAACGAACAGATAAACTAACGGTTCTTTCCTAGCTGATTCCTGGTCCGCTTTTTTCATGACTTCAGCTAAATCATAAGGATCGGAAATATAGTCTTCGGAAACTAAGAATGAATGAGTGGCGTCCTTATTGAGATGGAAAGTATGACCATTAGTTGTAAAGCTGCCTTGAGGTACAAAGTCATTCAGAGACAAAAGACTGGCGACTAAGACATTATCAGCTGTTTCTTCCTTCTGACTGTCCATCAGCCGATATGACCAGCCAAAGGGAGAATCCTGATTCTCATAATCCAAAAAATGAATTTCCCGTCCCGCAAAATCAGTGGCAATATCGCTGTCATGATAGATTTCCTTGAAGAAGGACTTAGCCTGCTGTGCTTCTTGGCGTTCATCTTCAGAATAAGAGACATTCTCTTCACTCAGTTCTTCTGCTTCCACCACTAAGGGTTTGACTTCCTCTTCATAGCTATCATCAGCTTTAGGGGAGACGTATATTTCATTCCCTTCATCTACGACCCATTCTGGATGAGTTAAAAGCAAGCTCTTAACATTGACAGGCAAATAATCCATTCCCGTCTTTGAAAATTCCTCTTCAAACTGAGGATAACATTCTTTCTTGCCAAACAATCCTAGATAGAGGTTCTGCTGTTGAAGGCTTTGGCTTTCTTCATTCAACTTGGAAAGGACGTCCTTGTTTTCGGCGATTGTTTTTTCAAGAGTGGAAGAAGTAAGCTTCAGATTGTTGTCTTTTTCAGATAGTTGACTTGTCAGACTCTGATTCAAATCCTCTAAATGTTTCTTATCGATAACTAAAGAGTTATTCAGCTCTGTCGCTTCTTCCTGCTTTTTAGTCATCTCAGACAAAGCAAGATCCTTATTCCGGATTTGATTCTCTTTGTCTTCTAAAGACTTCAATAGCTCATCATTAGAAGTCTTAAGCTGCTGATTAGTCGAATTCAATTGATTGAGAGAATCGTCCTTAGCTAGTAAATCAGCTTTCTGATTCTGTACAGATATTTCTAGATCATCTTTGTTTTTATTAGCTTCAATAAGTTGCGTCTTTAAAGTCTCAGCATCCGTCTGATACTGGTTCTTTTCCTGAAGCAAGGATTCTTTTTCAATAGAAACCTGTTCTTCTTCCTGTTTTTGATTCAAGGATAATTGATCAAGCTGAGAAGTAAGGGTGCTTACCTGCTGCTTCTCAGTCTCAATATCAGCATTTTGCTTCTGTATCAAAGACTCATTAGATGCTTTCTCGGTATTGAGGGTGCTGATTTCGTTATTAAGTTCCTGAATCTTAGTTTTCAAAGCGGTGAGTTCTTCATTTTCAGCACTAAGATTCTTCGCATTCTCTTCCTGCTGCTGATTGTTTTCGGTTTCTAATGCCGAAATCTTAGCTTTGAGAGCGTTGTTCTCCTCCACAAGAGGATTAAGCTTACTGATTGTTTCTTCCTTAAGAGCGGCTTCTTTTTGAAGATTGCTGTTATCCTGAGTAAGGGAAGAATTACTAGACTTCAAATCCGTAATCTGATTGCTCAGATTCTGATTCTGGGACTTTAATTCCTGAATAGCGGTGTCTTTAGTATTATCTTCCGCTGATAAAGCAGTCAGCGACTGTTTTAAATCTCCGGATTCCTTTTCTTCATCGTTCTGCTTCTTAATCAATTCTTCTTTTTCAGCAACCAGTCTGTTCTTTTCAGTATTTAATTCCTGATTAGCCAAAGAAGCCTGGTTCAGTTCCTCTTTGGTTTTATTGAGTTCCAAAGTCAAGGCACTGACTTGATCCTCCAAGGCTTTAAGCTCCGGAGATATCTCATCAATGTCACTGGCTTCAGTTCTTTCATAATCAACAGGAATATCGCCATTGATTTCCTTGTCTGCTACTTTGCCATCCAATTCTAAAAGCCGATCATTCAGTTTTTGAATATCTTCTTCCTGCTTGATGATCTTAGCATTCAAACGATTGTTTTCTTCTAAAAGCGAAGATTCGTTTGCGGCATTTGGATTTTCCTTAACTGTTTCTTCTTTGGTTTCAACAGGTGATATTTCTTTATTCGTCTCTTCAGTTAGATTAGGAGCTAACGTAATTGGTTCCGTAGCTATTTCAGTATCACTTGGAACACTGTTATCTTCTGATAATGTGTCTTCAGAGGCCGTGTTATTTTCAACCACAGTCTCATTATCGGAAGAAGAATATTCATTAGCAAAATCCGTTTCGACTTTGAAGGCTTCTTCCATAGCTAAAGAACTGTCTTCAGTCGGATTATCATCATTGATTTTTTCGGTTTCGGAATTTTCTGGATTTGTTTCGGATTCTTTTTCGGGTGTTTCGGAATTATTTTCAGGACTAATAGAAACTGGTGATTCCTCTACGACTGTTTTTTCTTCATCTGCCGGAGCAACTACCGCGTTAACTAAAGCCTCGGTGGCCGTTCTAGAAAACAGATTATTCATACCAATAGAACTATAGTCAATGGCGTTAGTGGGTGTTACTGGATCAGTGGTAATGTTGATGCCCATCCGGTTATCGTTAAAGATCTTGCTTTGATTTTCTTCGTTGGGACTTAAATTGATGGGGTTATTATGATCAGTGACATCGTAGATGGCACTGGTTCCAAAAATCCGTACTTTACGGACTTCATATAAAAACTTTCCGATTCTAAATGAATTCTTTCCTTCCCGGATGCTGATAGTCATCAAAGAACAAGGTAAAAGATTGTCAGTAGTTTCTCTTCCGCCGGCGACTTGTGGTTTGATCAAATCCAAGTCCCAGCCGTAATGAGAAGAAGCATTATTAAAGTCCTCCCTCTTCATCGGATGAGAGGAATAGTCATATGCAATTTCGCTGTCACCGAATAATTGCTGCCAGATATTTAGTGCCTGTTCTTTATTCATACCGTTTCTTTCTTTCTAAACTCGCTTAAGCGCATATATATAAATTATAACAACTAAAGTAGTTATAAAACATAGATTTCTCGATTTTCTAGGACATTTGAAATGCAAATTAATGCTCTAAAAAGAAACCAGAAACAAAATCTGAAAATAAAAATCTTCTTTCAAAAGAAAAAGCCTCCTAGTCTAGAAGACCAAAGAGGCTTGCATATAAGTTTTAAAAAGAAGAATCAGTCGTTGCTCATACGGATAGGAGTAATGATCTGGATGTTTTCCGGATCATCATTCTTAGCCATGAACATTCTAGTCGGAGAAGCAAAGACGAAACTGACTTTAGCAGTTCCTAAAGCCTTGGCGGCTTCAACGGCAAAATCAACATTAAAGCCGATTTCAAAGACATTCTCATTGTCAGGTAAAACAAAGGTGGCCTTCTTCAAGACTTCCTGAGAATTGCCGTAGTTTGTGGAGCGAGCCGAAATCGTAACGCCGCCATCCTTGGAAATAGTCAGCTTCACCTGGCTATTCTTATCTTCAGCCGAAGAGATGATCTTGACTCGGTCAGCAGCAGCTAAGAATTCCGTAGTATCAATGCTTACAGAATAAGGGAAAGTAGGCGGAATCAGACGGTCGACTGAAGGGAAGTCTCCTCTTAACAGACGAGTCGAAAGAGTGACTCCGTCTGAAGTGAACAAAGCTCTCTGATCATCAAAGTAAATCGTGCATTCACCGGTAGGTGCAATATTGGTTGCCATAGCCAAAGCTTTGACCGGGCAGGTAAAGGCAAAATCAGCAGCCTGATCAGCTTCCGGAACGGCATAACGAGCCATACGATAGGAATCAGTAGTCAGGAAGAAAAGCTTTCCATTATGAGCCATGACATTGATGCCATAGAAAAGTTCCTTCGGACCACGGGTAGCAACTGCATAGGCGGTGGTATCGAACAATCTCTTCATATCCTTCAAAGCGACTTTGAAACCAACCTTGTCAGCTGGGATATTCAAATCCACGTTAGGATATTCTTCGCCAGCCTTAGTAATTAAATTAAAGTTCGTGGAATCATCAGAAATGTTGAGATAGTTAGTGTCAACCATATTGAGAGTGATGACTTCTCCGCCTAATTTGCTGACGATGTCTAAAAGATATTTAGCCGGAGTCTGAATCAGGCCCTTTTCAATATTGATGATGACATCATTGCCTTTGCTGTCTTTTAAAGGCTGCTCCATCTTAGCTGAGATAGTGCCATCACTGGCAATAACCGATACGTGGTCTTCTTCGCAGTCAATCAGGAAATTCATGAATTGACTTTCAGCAGACTTTGCAGGTATTGCTTGATTGACATAAGTCAGTAATCTTAAAAACTCCATTCTCTTGATAGTAAGCTTCATTATTTTTTTGCTCCTTGGATATTTAAAATCAACTGCTAATATTATAGTTTATTTACTAAGCATATAAAAGGAAAAAAGCGCTGAAAATGAACTATTTTACGAAGAGGAAAAACATCTATTTTTATTAATTCTTTTGAACCTTCTTTTTCATTATTTGTTTCCGGCTGATATTTCCCATTAGGTCATATTCTAAGAGTAATATTTAAGAATTAGGAATAATGATAATAATAAGGGGCGGTGGATTTGTGGATAACTCACTTAAATTATGTAGAAAGTCAAAACTAATAAAGACGAAAACAGCCTAAACAATCGAAAGAAACAATGAAGGAATAATTATTCAAATAAGGAAACTTGATTAAGATTTATTCACAATCGCGGTTGATAAGAAAGGACTTATCAACCGGCCTTGTGGATAACTTTGCCAATAAAGAAGAAAAGAAAAATCCAGGAACTTAGCCAAGCTTCCTGGATTTAATTGTTTTATGCGCCTTTTCTGATCGTATTAGTAAGCTCAGTCAGGACCTTTTTCATAGAAGGATCATTAGCCTGAGTCTTCTCAATTTTAGAGACGTTAGCTAGGACTGTCGTATGGTCTTTTCCAAACTGTCTTCCTATCTCCTGATAGGGTAAGTCAAGGATGGAGCGGGAGAGATACATAGCTATCTGTCTAGCTAGAGCTATCTGACTGGTTCGGACTTTGGATTTAAGCTGTGATTCGGTTAAGGAGTAGTATTGAGCGACTTCGGTTATGATCTGACTGATATCGACTTTACTGGATTTTGATCTTCGGACTTCATCATCTTCGAAGACGGATTTTGTAAACTGCAGTGTGACTTTACCTTCGGGCTTATGGATTGTAAGAGCAAAGAGAAGCTTTGTGAAGGCTCCTTCCAGTTCTCGGACATTCTTGGAGTAATTGAAGGCTAAGTATTCTAAGACCTGAGGTTCAAAGAAATTGACATCAAGATTGTTGGCTTTGATCTTCATTTTCAGTATTTCAATCAACGTATCTTTGTCAGGATTAGAGATGCCGATTGATAGTCCGCCAGAGAAACGGCTAACTAAGCGATCCTGAAGGCCTTTTAGTTCACTAGGTGAACGATCAGAGGTTAAAACAATCTGTTTTCCCTGAGATACTAATAAATTGAAGACATTGAAGAACATCACCTGAGTATCTTCCTTACCGGCTAAGAATTGAATATCATCGACTAATAAGAGGTCAACAGTTGAGAAAAAGTCTTTTAAATTCTCTGAATCCTTATTGCCTTTGATATAACGGACAAATTCGGAAACAAAGTCATCAGTAGTAATAAAGAGGACTCTAGCATCAGGATGCTTCATCTTATAGGAATTACCAATAGCCTGAAGTAAATGAGTTTTTCCTAATCCGGATTTGGAATATAAGAAGATAGGGTTGCTTTTACCAGGATTTTCAACTGCAAACAAAGCAGCCAAGTAGGCATCCTTATTGCAGGGACCAGTAACAAAATTATCGAAAGTATACTGAGAAGAGATATGACAGTTTTGGAAGAACTTGGTATCAGCCTGATCAACGGCGTTCTTTCTCTTCAGGTACGTCATCCTATCAGTGATCTCAACGGTGTATTTGCTTTCCGTGATGTCGTTTAAATCATTAGTGATCAGTGTTAGGAAGGCACTTCTGATCATAGCGGCATTGGATTCAGAATCGGCTACGAAAACCGCCTTACCATTATCTAAGGATTTCAGCTCAAAAGAATCCTCAGAAAACATCGTATCAAAAAGACGTGGGTCAGTACTATCTCTGAGACGTTCTAATAGCTTCTGGTAGATATCATTTATCTGCCGATCTTTGATTGATTCATGCATATCCGTTTTCCATTTCTAATTTGACAATACAAATTATAGGCTATCAAACCCTAAGAGTATAGAGAAAAATGAGAACAAAAAAAGTTATCCACCAAAATAAATTTTCTTTTCTCTTTCATATAAAAGAGGAAACAAACTTATCCACCGACCGTTAATTGTGGATAACTGGTGGATAAGTTAATTGTGGATAACTAAAAAGTGGATAAGTTGATAACTACTAACAATCTCCAAAGTTATCAACAACCAAAAATGCCGATAAATACTATATTTATATTACTTATCCACCTAGTCAAAAGTAGTTATCCACCGGCTGTTAATAACCGTTATTTAGGTGGATAACTGGTTGATAACTCATCAAATTCATCCACTTACCCTCAAAGTTATTAACATACCTTATTAACTAAAAAACCAATAGCATCTAATATAAAATGCTTTGAAAAAAGTAGAACTTTTCATTTTTTTATTTATTGTGGATAACTTTTATTGTTTGTCAAAAAAAGTATTTTTTGGTCTTTCTAATCAAGGTTTGAATGTTTACCTTAACTGCTTTTTTACAATTGTTATACTGGTTTATTTTTATTTAATTAACAAACCTCGTATAATATTCCCATCGTGTTTCAAAGGAGTCATTTATGACTAAGAATCAAATTCAAAAGTCTAATGAGAAAGAACAGGAGAAGAGTAAAACCGCTGCCCCTGCTGAAGCTACTTCAGTTACGAAAAAAGAAGAAGCAGTCAATTCTCGGAACATCCCGGTCTTTATTGAAAAATATAATACCCAGGGATGGTTTAAAAGTTTCCTCTTCGGAATAATTCTAGGTATTGCTATCGTTGTTCCTGGAATCTCCGGTGCTGCTATTGCCATCATCTTCAAACTGTATGACAAACTTCTATATGCAGTTGGAAATATCTTCAAGAAATTCAAACTCTGTTTCCTCTTCCTGCTTCCTATTATCTTAGGAGCAGTCATTGGTTTCATAGCTGGTTTCTTCGCTGTTCAGAAGCTGCTTGATTTGATACCGTTCGGAATGATTATGTTCTTTGCTGGATTGATGCTAGGCGCCTTCCCTTCGGTCTATCAGGAAATCAAAGGAACGAAAGTCGACGGTAAGAGAATTGTTCTGCTAATCATTGGATTCCTGATTCCGATTGCGATTGCCGGTTTGACTCTCTTCTTATCTAAGGATGCGACCTTCACTTACAATCCTAATGCTGATACGAGTGAGCATGGAGCTGTAGCTACTTCCGTGTTTGGTGAAACTTATCCTATCTGGCTCTACTTTGTCGCTTTCCCGATTGGTATGGTCTTAGGTATTACCCAAGTAATTCCTGGCTTATCTGCTACTGCCTTCTTGATGATGATTGGTTATTTCTATGGCTTTGTTGATTCCGTTCATGGAAGCTACTGGTCTTCTCATCCGGAAATCTGGATTGTCTATGTCATCATGGGTGTTGGCATGTTAGTCGGTTACTTCCTGACTAGTAAGATTATGAATAAGCTCTTCGCTATGAACCGTAATCTGACTTATCATGCTGTTGTCGGCTTATCAGCTGGTTCCATCATCACGATGTTCATCTCCACTGATATGTTCAAGCAGGTCTATGTTGTATGGGCCAATGCCGGTATTAAGACTCTTGATCTTGTCTTAGGCTGTATCTTGATTTTTGTTGGCTTTGCTATTTCCTTTGGTCTTGTTATCTATATGCGTAAACGTGATCAAAAAGAAGCCGCTGCTAAGTAGCAGACTTCTTCTTTGATTATCTATTCAGTTTCAGCACTGTGTTTTTATCTTGCTTTGATGTCACTAGTTAAGTCAGTCACGGCAGCAGTGGCTAAATTCAAAAGAGTATTCTCTTCAGAAGAAAGTTTATTTTCTTCGTCCTGTTGAATTAACGGGACTTCATAGTTGTCGGAGATGTAATCGCAGACAGCACTATAGTTTTCGTTTGCCAGTTCTTTGAGTTTCATTTCAGGAAGTATTTTTGAGTTGATGAACTCAATGATGTGGATACAGTTTTGTTGGTATGATAGTCCCAATATAGCTAAACCAAATTGGCAAAAGCGTAGAACTCTACAAAAATTGGCTATACAATTGAATGTATCTATTCTTTTCCTCACCACGGCTAGAAAGGATTCTTTTCTTGATTATAAAAAAGACCGGTTATCAGCCGGTCTTTTTGCTAAACAATGGAATTGACAGTGAAGGAATAATTGCAGGCTTTCAGATGATATTTGGTTCTTTCAATATTTTCGTAGACCTTAGAATCCAAAGCCCCATTAACAAACTGGGATTTGAAGTTAGCAACTGAGAAGGTTGATTTAGCTGCAAAGAGAGATGAAGGGGTCGCCTTATTGCTCTGACTCATATAAGTACCATCAGCACTGATTCTTCTAATCAAGTCACAGGTACGATCTTCCTTAAAATATTCAGCATGA
>Ga0172377_10003822_pt1 | contig 15494 bp, 9 predicted proteins | sample Pumphouse3metaG_FD_119749 | JGI IMG/M metagenome (GOLD analysis project Ga0172377, IMG submission 119749) | Leachate microbial communities from a municipal landfill in Southern Ontario, Canada - Pumphouse #3 metaG | ecosystem: Engineered > Solid waste > Landfill > Unclassified | place: Canada...
CTTTTTTAATCGGTTTTTGTTGTTCGTACTCTCTTCTGTTTAGTTTTCAAAGACCTGTTTTTCGCTCTCGCGTTTTCTTCGCGCGCTTTTATATTCTATCATACCTGTTTTTGGATGTCAACTAATTTCAACCTGTTTTGCGCAATAAAATTCATAGCCAAAAATTAAAAAAAGAAGAGGTTAAAATAACCTCTTCAAAAGCATGTTATTCTTCAAAATCAGCGTATGGATCCTCTTCATCGACAACCGGAACTTCATAGTTGAGGGCTGTGTGCCGAAGAATTCCTGTGCCTGCTGGTATCAATCCACCAATAATGACATTTTCTTTTAAGCCGAGTAGCGGATCGTACTTGCCTCGAATGGCTGCATCAGTCAATACTCGTGTTGTTTCCTGGAAAGATGCTGCCGAAAGGAATGAATCCGATCTTAATGACGCCTTTGTGATCCCAAGCAGTACCGGTTTTGCTACAGCTGGATGTTTTCCCGTTAATAACGCTTCCCGATTGGCTTCGATGAATTCGTTAATGGAGATTTGTGCTCCTGGAAGCAAAATGGTGTCGCCTTCAAGCATAACATTTAATTTTCTTGTCATCTGCCGAATAATAATTTCCAAGTGCTTGTCAGAAATCTCGACAGCTTGTGAACGATACACTTTTTGAACTTCTTTTAAAATGTATTGCTGAACAGTTTCCATATCGCTAACCCGAAGCAATTCTTTTGGATCAATGGCACCCTCAGTCAACTGCATGCCAGCACAAACATCATCATCTTTTTTTACTAGCGGTTGAACATTGGAATTTGTTTCATATTTCTTGGTTTCAATGTCATTGGAGACCGTGATAATGTAACGTTCTTCAACCTGTTGAATTTCCTTAATGGTACCGTTAATTTCGGAAATGATCGCTTTGCCTTTCGAAGTTCGAGCTTCAAATAATTCTTGAACCCGTGGCAAACCTTGAGTAATATCATCACCAGCAACACCGCCGGTGTGGAAAGTTCTCATAGTTAATTGGGTACCTGGTTCGCCGATTGATTGAGCTGCGATTGTTCCTACTGACTCACCAACTTCAGCTTTTTCACCTGTAGCCATGTTTTTACCATAGCACTTACGACAAACGCCAACTTTGGAGGTGCATGTCAAACAAGTGCGAATCCCCACGGAAATTTCTTGCATTTCTGAAGGATTGTTGGGATTTACTCCCGACTCCGAAATGGCTCTAGCAATGTCTTCAGTAATATAATGGTTGCGATATACTAGTGTTTCACCGGTATATGGATGCACGTAGTCACAGGATGCATACCGACCATGAATTCGATCAAATAAATTTTCAATTGGTTTGCCATCGCGATCAAGTAAGGCTTTGACGCGCACGCCCTTATCGGTGCCACAATCTTCTTCAACAATTACTACGTCTTGACTGACATCGACAAGCCGACGTGTCAAATACCCTGATTCAGCGGTCTTTAATGCCGTGTCAGTTGATCCTTTTCGTGCCCCATGGGTGGAAATAAAGAATTCACTCATTGTGAGCCCTTCGCGGAAGTTGGCTTTAATCGGCAATTCAATGGTTCCGCCTGACGGGTTTGCCATTAATCCCCGCATTCCGGCTAACTGAGTAAAGTTGGATGCATTACCACGAGCACCTGAATCACTCATCATATAAATATGGTTATCTTTTTTTAGTTCTTTTAACAAGCCTTCTTGAATTTCATCTTTGGCTTTTTCCCACTCTTTAATAACCAATTTCCCTCGTTCAGAATCGGTTAAAAGTCCGGTGTTGTAAAGATCGTGAATAATGTCGACTTGTTTGTCGTGCTGATCAAGAACTTCCTGTTTGTGCGAATAAATTTTTACATCACTGGCAGCAACGGTAATTCCGGAAATTGTCGAGTACTGAAACCCGATGTTTTTTAATTTATCAAGCATTTTTGAAGTTTCATTGATCTTATACTTTGCAAAAATTTGAGCAATAATCATCGATAAAAATTTCTTCTTGAATGGATCAACAAGTGGCATTTTCTGAATTGCTTCCGGAATGTTAGTTCCCATTGATAAAAAATATTTTTCTGGGGTTTCGTGTTCAAGATTTACTTTGGTTGCTTCATTAATGAAGGGAAAAGATGGTGGTAAAATCGTGTTAAAAATCATTTTCCCACAAGTCGTAACTAAATAACGATTCAGTAAGTTTTCCGGAAGTGGCCGTCCCAATGATTCGGAACGGACAGCGATACGTGAGTGAAGAGTAATGTTTTTATTTTCATAAGCAAGAATTGCTTCATTATAATCTTTGAAAACTCGACCTTCACCAATTTCACCGGCTCGTTCTAAGGTAAGGTAATAGTTTCCGAGTACCATATCTTGTGAAGGAGTGACAACCGGCTTTCCATCTTTAGGGTTCAGGATGTTATTTGATGCCAACATTAATACGCGGGCTTCAGCCTGAGCTTCTTCAGACAACGGTACGTGGACCGCCATTTGATCGCCGTCGAAATCAGCATTAAATGCCGTTGTGACTAGCGGATGTAATCTGATAGCTTTGCCTTCAACGAGCTTAGGCTCAAAAGCTTGGATTCCTAAGCGATGAAGCGTTGGTGCCCGATTCAAAAGTACTGGATGTTCTTTGATGACATCCTCTAAGACGCCCCAGATTCGGCCATCAAGTGTTTCGATTAACCGCTTGGCACTACGAATATTTGAGGTTATATTGCGGCTGATAAGCTCGCGAATCACAAAAGGTTTAAATAATATGATTGCCATCTCTTTTGGCAAACCACATTGATACATTTCGAGATCCGGTCCGACAACGATAACCGAACGTCCCGAGTAGTCAACGCGTTTTCCAAGCAGATTTTGGCGGAACCGTCCTTGTTTACCCCGAAGCATATCCGATAATGATTTCAAAGCCCGATTCTTCTCAACAACGACTTTCCGTCCGCGTTTGGAGTTGTCAATGAGAGCATCGACAGCTTCTTGCAACATTCGTTTTTCGTTTTTCGTGATTAGATGCGGAGCTCCTTGTTCAAACTGACGTTTTAACCGATTATTCCGGTTAAGAATCCGCCGATAAAGATCATTTAGATCGGTAGTGGCAAAACGTCCACCATCAAGTTGAACCATCGGCCGTAAATCCGGGGGAATAACCGGCAGAACATCGAGAACCATCCATTCTGGTTTATTATCAGAGTTTTTAAAGGCTTCAACAACATTCAGGCGTTTAATAATTTTTTCTCGGCGTTGCTTAGAAGCGGTTTTCAACTCTTTACGTAAATTGATTGCTTCTTTTTCTAAGTCGAGTTTTTTAAGTAGATATTTAACGGCTTCAGCACCAGTCAAAGCTTTGAAGCGACTTCCGAATTCAAAGTAATATTTAGTATAGTCAGCTTCAGAAATGATTTGTTTGTATAGTAACCCCGTATCACCGGAATCAACAACAATGTAAGAAGCCAAGTAAACAACTTCTTCTAATTCTTTCGACTTTATATCTAGCAAAATCGCCAGTCTTGAAGGACTGTTGCGAAGATACCATGCATGAACAACGGGAGCGGCTAATTCAATATGACCCATTCGTTCGCGACGAACTTTGCTTTCGGTGTATTCAACGCCACAGACAGGACACTTCTTGCCGGGATGAGTACTGCGTTTAGATTTATTACTGCAAGCACATTGATAATCTTTGGTTGGACCAAAGATTACTTCACAAAACAAACCGTCCTTTTCTGGTTTCAAAGTCCGGTAGTTGATTGTCTCATGTTTTTTTACTTCGCCATAGGACCAACTGCGGATTTCTTCAGGAGAGGCTAATCTGATTTTCAGATGCGAAAATTTTTGACTCATTCTCTGCTCCCCCTTCCTACGATTGGAACCCGTATTTGGTGATGTAATCTTCTACATCATCGTCAACGAGGCTTCGATTGACTTCATTGATACCAGTTTCTTTACTAATTAATTCAACATAAATTCCTAATGATCGTAATTCTCTTGTTAAAACCCGGAATGATTCTGGCAAGCTTGGGTCCGGAATTGGCTGTCCATCAACGATTGCCCGGAAAACTTTATTCCGTCCGATTATATCATCGGATTTAACCGTTAGCATTTCTTGAAGGGTGTAAGCGGCGCCATAAGCTTCTAAAGCCCATACTTCCATTTCACCAAATCGCTGACCGCCATTTTGAGCTTTACCACCCATCGGTTGCTGAGTAACAAGGGTGTATGGTCCAACACTTCTTGCATGTAATTTATCATCAACCATATGATCGAGTTTGATCATATACATAACACCAACAGAAACACGATTGTCAAATGGTTGGCCTGTTCGTCCATCATATAAAACGGTCTTCCCATCGTCATCCATACCGGATTCTTTCATAATTGCTTCGAGATCACTTTGCTTAACACCATCGAAAACTGGAGTGGCAATATGAAGTCCTAATCGTTTAGCAGCCATACCTAGATGAATTTCTAAAACTTGACCGATGTTCATCCGGGAAGGGATTCCCATCGGGTTTAACATGATATCAATTGGAGTACCATCTGGCATGTAAGGCATATCCTCCGATGGTAAAATCTTTGAGATAACACCCTTGTTTCCATGCCGTCCGGACATTTTATCGCCTTCGGATATTTTCCGTTTTTGAACAATGTATACCCTTACAACTTCATTGACTCCTGGGGCAAGTTCGTCTTCATTTTCTCTAGAAAAAACTTTGACGCTGCGGATGATACCGCCACCGCCATGAGGAACTCGCAAAGAGGTGTCACGAACCTCGCGAGACTTTTCACCAAAAATAGCTAGCAGAAGTCGATCTTCCGGTGTTGGGTCGGTTTGACCTTTAGGGGTTACTTTACCAACAAGGATGTCGCCTTCTTTGACTTCAGCGCCAGGAATGATGATGCCTTTATCATCGAGATATTTGCGTCCATCTTCACCAACATTGGGAATTTCTCGAGTTATTTCTTCTTTTCCAAGTTTAGTATCGCGAGCTTCAAGCTCGTATTTTTCAATATGAATTGATGTATATACGTCTTCTTTGACTAACCGTTCATTCATGATAACAGCATCTTCAAAGTTGTATCCGTTCCATGTCATAAAAGCAACAACGACGTTGCGTCCAAGAGCGAGTTCTCCTAAATCCATCGAAGGCCCGTCGGCGATAGTGTCGCCAACTTTAATGATTTCGCCCATTTCAACAATCGGTTTTTGGTTGATACAAGTCCCTTGATTGCTACGCATGAATTTGGCAAGATTATAAATATCCAAATTTCCGTCTTCACGACGAACCTTGACGGACAATCCGTCAGCACATTCGACAACACCATCATGGTGAGCAATAACGCAAGTCCCCGAGTCATGAGCGGTTTTATATTCGATACCCGTCCCGACAAAAGGAGCTTCGGGCTTTAATAATGGAATCGCTTGCCGTTGCATATTGGCTCCCATTAAGGCTCGGTTGGCATCATCGTGTTCGAGGAAAGGAATACAAGCGGTGGATATGGATACGATTTGCTGGGGACTGACATCCATATAATCGCATTTTTCCCGATCGAAAATTCTTGTTTCGCCTTGATATCTGCCAACAACACGTTCTTCTGCTATCGTCATGTCATCATTTAGTTTAACGTTAGCTTGGGCAATGATATGCTTTTGTTCATCGTCAGCAGATAAGTAATCCAATTTGTCGGTAACTTTTCTCGTTTCTTTATCGATTCTCAGGTATGGTGTTTCCATGAAACCATATTTATTGACTTTGACATAGCATGCCAAAGAGTTAATCAAACCAATGTTTTGACCTTCAGGGGTTTCAATTGGGCAAATACGACCATAATGAGATTGATGAACGTCACGAACTTCAAATGATGCTCGATCTCTTGTGAGTCCGCCCGGTCCGAGAGCTGAAATCCGACGTTTATGAGTAATTTCGTCAAGTGGATTCGTTTGTTGCATGAATTGTGAAAGCTGGCTGCTCCCGAAAAACTCCTTTAGCGAAGAAGTTAAAGGTCGAATATTGATTAAATTTTGCGGAGTCATATCTTTTGATTCTTTAGTTGACATTCGATCTTTAACATTTTTTTCCATTTTTGCTAATCCGATTCGGAATTGATTCTTCAATAATTCACCAATCAGACGCAGTCGCCGATTTCCTAAATGATCAATATCATCTAGCGAACCAACGCGGTCAAAAAGATTAAGATAATATGATATGCTGGCGATGATATCCGAAGTAGTGATATGCAATCGCGATTCAAATGAGTTATTTCCGATTAATTTGACGACTTTGGGTTCCCCATTGAAGCCCACAGTAATCGTTAAAGATTCGACAAAACAATCACGAATAACCTTTTCAATATAGTTTTCGTTAAGATTTTCTGTTGGCGCTTCTTTCCGCGCTTCACGATCAAGATGAATCTGCAACTCAGATTCTAAATCCTCGTCAAAAATCACTCTCGAAGTTATTAATCGACGACTTGCGGCTAATTGATCAAGAAGCGTATCGTCAATAATTTGCTTGTTTGTAAAAACGATTTCGCCAGTTTGATTATCGACAATGTCATCTTTAAATCGAACTTCAAGTCCCTTTTCGATAAGTTGTCTGATTCGGGTAATAATATCTAATTTTTGGTTGATTTTAAACCGGCCAACCTCCGCCAGATCATAGCGTTTTTCGTCGAAAAGTCGCGAGACAAAGAATGATCTCGCTCCTTCAGTAGTTGCCGTTTCACCTTGACGGATTTTAGCATAGACTTCTTTCATTGCTTCTTCTGCGTTAAGTGTTAAATCCTTCTCAAGAGTATTAGCCAAAAGTTGGGTTTCACCGAATAAATTTAAAATTTGGTCTTTTGAAGAAAGGCCGAGCGCTTTAATCATCGTTGACATATAGATCTTTTTTGAACGATCAATCTTGGCATATAATAAATCTTTAGAGCCGATTTCATATTCAAGCCAGGCTCCACGAGTTGGAATAACTTGCCCGAGATATCGTCTTTGTAAGGTTTTTTTGTCAATTTCTTCTGAGAAAAACACTCCCGAAGAACGGACAATCTGTGATACGATGACCCGTTCGGATCCGTTAATAATAAAAGTTCCAACAGGAGACATCACAGGAAAATCGCCCATAAAAATCCGTTGTTCCTTAATATAATCTTTTACAATTACTTCACCCGTTTCTTTATCGACTGCATCTTTATTTAAAAGACGAACAGTAACTCGAAGCGGACGTGAATAAGTAATGTCTTTTTCTTTACATTCGAGAACGGAATATTTCGGTTCTCCGAATTCGTAATCTCCGAAATATACTTCCAAATTCTCGGTAAAATTAGTAATTGGCGATATATCGGCAAATAATTCTTTAAGTCCGTTGTTGACAAACCATTCAAACGAAGAGGTCTGAACTTCAATTAAATCTGGCAATTCAACATTTGACTTGACTTGAGAATAATTTCTTCTTTCTCTTTTTTTGCCGTATTTAACAGTCTTGTAATCCACAAAATCACCTCAATTGAAGAAATAAGTGAAGCCCGGAAAATGTTTAAATCCAAAATTTTGAACTCAAAAACACAAAAATGCGCATTCTATCGCATTTAAATATTTTATCATAGTCGTGTCAAACAGTCAACGAAATTTGACAACATATCACATAATACCCGGATTTTTTAGCAATCACTTCAACTTGTTGATAAATCGTCCGCAAAAAAACTAGCGCTGTTTCAGCACCTTGATCTTTGTTGATGACGATAATAAGTCTGCCACCAGGTTGTAGGTGATTTTTTGCCGATTCAAACAACCCATAGATGATTTGTTTTCCCGCCCGAATCGGCGGATTAAAGAGGATTGTGTTGAATAAATCAGTAATGTTGGCAAAACCGTCGCTTTGAACGACGGAAAGATTTACTAGATTTTTTTTAGCGTTTTCCATCGCCAGTTGGACAGCCCGATTATTGATATCTGACATCACAACGTTAACGGAAAATAATCGTGCGATGACGATGCCAATTGGCCCATAACCGCATCCCAGATCCAACACATTCACGTTGGAATCGAGTTCGATGTTATCAAGCAGTACACGAGTCCCATAATCGAGCCCCGCTTTGGAAAAAACGCCTTTGTCGGTCTCCATTTCAAACAATTTGCCACGAATGACAAAACGAATGGTTCGCCGATTGCTGGCGAGCAAGTCATTGTCTTTAGTGAAATAATGACTGATGATGCTCACCTCCTTCGAATAGCCAAAAGCCCGAGAATTTCTCAGGCCAAGGTTTCGAATGATTTTTTACTTAATTTCAACCGTTGCTCCGGCGTCTGTAAGTTTTTTGGCGATTTCTTTTGCTTCGTCTTCTTTAACTTTTTCTTTGATTGCTTTTGGAGCAGCATCAACAAGATTTTTAGCATCGATTAGTCCGAGTCCAGTGAGTTCGCGGACAACTTTGATGACCGCAACCTTGCTAGCACCAACAGCAGTCAAAATAACATTGACTTCCTTTGGTCCTTGTTCTTCTTCTGGGGCGGCCGCCGCGGCTGCTGGGGCTTGCGAAACTGCTGATGGATCGATACCAAATTCAGCTTTCATTGCATCGATTAATTCTTTGACTTCGAGAATCGTCATTTCTTTTAACGATTCGATAAATTCTTTTGCATTAATTTTTGCCATTTTAATTTCCTCCATTATATACTTTCTTTTTGTTTGTTCAGTAAATCAAGACCAATTGCTAAATCTTTTAACGGGCTGTAGAGCTGGCTGGCTAGCATTGCCAATAATCCCATTTTTGAAGGCAGCAACGCAATTTGCATAATCTCAGCAGGAGTATAAAAATCCCCGTCAATAACGCCCGATTTTATAATCAATTTCGGGTTTTTTCGAGCAAATTCCTGCAATACTTTTGCTGCAGAAACCGATTCCTTAAAAGCAACGACAACGCCGTTTGGACCCTTCAAATCAACATTAATTGCTTCGAATCCACAAGCTTTTGCGGCGCGTTTAGCGATATTGTTTTTCGCAACAACAAGTTCACATCCCTCTTTTCGAAGGGAACGCCGTAATTGTTCGGTCAATTTGACTGTTAGTCCACGATATTCAGCCACAACAACAGATTTTGCATCTTTCATTTTGCTGGCAAGTTGATTGACTTCTTCTTGCTTGACACCGATAATAGCTTCTCTAGACATGTTACACCTCCTATTAATCTCTTTAAAAACAAATCCTCTTCTTCGCGAGAAAAAGAGGAATAAATAAAATGCATTTATTGTCCTTATCTCGGCAGGATTATTAAGCATATGCCCCTGCTGTCTCCGAATTGGTTTTATTATTTAATTGTTAAAACTCAATTTTGACGCCAGGTCCCATAGTTGAAGAGATAGCGGCGTTTTTAATATAAATGCCTTTTACGGTTGAAGGCTTAATCTTATTGATTACGTCCATAACCGTTTTGATGTTTTCCGCCAATTTTTCCGCCGGGAACGATACTTTACCCACGAGAGTTTGAATATTCCCGTTTTTGTCAACACGGTATGTAATCTTACCGCCCTTAGCTTCCACAACAGCTTTGGTTATGTCTTGCGTTACGGTTCCGGTTTTGGGGTTAGGCATTAATCCTTTCGGCCCTAATACCCGTCCAAGCTTTCCTAAAGCACCCATCATATCCGGGGTAGCGATAATGACATCGAAGTCAAACCATCCCCCATTGATTTTTTGGATCATATCATCGTCTCCGACAAAGTCGGCTCCAGCAGCAACTGCATCCTTAGCTTTGTCGCCTTTTGCAAATACTAAAACCCGTTTTTCTTTGCCGGTTCCGTTTGGCAGCATGATTGCCCCACGAAGATTTTGTTCGGCTTTTCTTGAATCCAAATTCAAATTTAATGCTAATTCGACACTTGCGTCGAATTTTTCAAAAGCTACGGCTTTAACAAGTTCTACAGCTTCTATTAATGAGTATTTTTTTGTCGCATCGACCTTGGCAGTAGCGATATCATATTTTTTTCCTTTTTTTGCCATATTTTTCTCCTCCTATATCTGGTATTAGCGGAAATGTCCTCCCATATATAGTTGTATACAACAACTAGTATATTTAGTCGATAACCTTAATTCCCATGTTTCTTGCTGAACCTTCAATGATTCTTGATGCTGCTTCAACATCATTTGCATTCAAATCTGGTAATTTGAGTGCAGCTATTTCCAGTAATTTCGCGCGGGTAATGGTTCCGACTGTTTCTTTTTTCGAGTTTCCTGCACCTTTTGGAACTCCGGCCGCTTTTTTCAATAAATCACTTGCTGGCGGAGTTTTGGTGATGAATTTAAAAGAACGATCATCATAAACGGTAATTATAACCGGAATGACCCAACCGACTTGTTCTTTTGTACGTTCATTGAATTGGACGCAGAATTGTTGAATATTGATTCCTGCCTGACCCAATGCCGGACCAATCGGGGGAGCTGGGGTTGCTTTACCGCCCGCTATCTGTAATTTTACTACTGTTTTAACTTCTCTAGCCACGAAAGACACCTCCTTATTTTCGTGATGTGGTTATCGGATAAATCCTCCCACTCAGATACGTGCAAGCGCACGCTGAATTATTATACAATAATAGCCTCGTTATTGTCAACAAATATTTACCGAAAATAAGCGAGATTTTCGTGTTTGTTTTTAACGATGGAATTAAATACCTGTGATTCTAAATATCATATTTTGAGTTGATTTCCGAAGGCGTTTTCCGCAACAATGTGAAGATGGGAATCAAACCAAAGATAACATTCATTGTGTAAATTCCTGCCAATCCAATTACGAAGAGGTAAAAGGGAAAGTAAAAAAACGCATCCATTCCCGTTAGCATGTTTGTCAGTTCGTTCAATTGGCTTTGAATAAAGTAAACGACATAGGTCATAAATAAATATCCCGGAAGCGACCCGACACTTGTAAAAGCAACAATCTCCGAAAAGAAAATTTTATAAATATCTTTTTTTGTGGCCCCGATTGACCGGTAAATACCAATTTCTTTAATTCGTGAAAGCATGCTGCTGCGCATCATAAAGACAATATATACTAAGGTCACTCCAAGCCCGATGTATACGAGAATCAAAGTTTCAAAAATCGAGGATATGTTTTCAGTCTTTAGTTGTTCGACCGAATTCAAAGCAGTAAACCCTTGGGCATTTATTTCGCTAATAGCCTGATTGATATTTTCCGCATATAAGTAAATGTAATCAGCACTGGTTGATAACCAATCTGAACCCTCATGACTAGAAATCGTTTCTGCTACCATTATTTGTTCGAAAGCGGCATTAGAGACAACGAAATTGAACGGAGCATCGTTGCTAAAAATACCGACCACAGTAAATCGCGTCTCCGAAACCGTTTCATATGAGCCCAACGAAAGATTCGAATCTTCTGATACTAATATCTCATTGTCATCAGCGATTTCACGGCCTGATTGTAAGGTATAATTATTTAATGCAGTACCTAAAGCAGTACATTCCTTTTCCGAAGTAAAATAGAAACGGTTGTCATCTGTTAAAATTACTACTGGTGAGTTAGTCTCAAAAATTCCAACGATACTTAAAGCCGGCAGTGTGGAAAAATTGCCTAAAAGATTAACACCAATAAGATCATCATAGCTTTCCACACCCATATTGATAAACATTTCGTTGGCAAGCAACTGGTCAGCAATCCAAACATCAATTGCTACTTGCTGGTTTGTTGTTGGTAATGACCCGTTGATTCGTTTACTGGCATCAACCTGATTGACAGATACAGGAACTGGGCTTTTAGCATAGCCGCCAACAAAAGTAATCAAAGCTGCATTATCGCCACTACCTTGATAAAAACTCTCATACGTAAACCGATAATACTCGTCTCTGGCGTCGGGGATTATTGAATCCGTTTGTGTGTCTTCGATAATTGTGGCAATATCGGCGTATGTCATATCGTCAGTGATTTCTACTTGAATGAAATTGCGTCCAACGGTCAAATAACTGCTTTCTTGAGTAAGCGCAGAAATCCGTGCTAAATTAAAAACAATGACACACGCCACCACAAAACAGACAATCAGGAAAAATTTTCCTAGTAATTTTTTTCCGCCGAGAAATTTTTTAAAGCCATCTTTTAAAGTATCGCGGAACCGAATGAACGATTTGCGTTTTGTATCGTTTTTAATCGTCCCAAACTGATTAAGATCGAACAGATATTTCGAAACATCATCGGTTTCTGGTTTTTTATAATGGTCATCAATTAAACGAATCTCGGTTTCATCGGTGAGGTATTTAATTTTGGCTCCACCGTCGGCTTTAACATAAAGCGTATTATTCAAATATATTAATTTGATGTTTGCACTAACCAACGGTTGATCAACATAATAATAGTCGAGTTCAAGCGGATCAGCGATATTCTTTTGTTTCAAATCTTTTAAATAAATATTACGATCGTCAATGTGTTCTAAAGTTCGATTTCCACTGTTTTCATAATCATTGATGATTTTACCATCACTAATCTCAATGACTCGATCGGCGTAGAAATCGACTAATTCCCGTTCGTGACTAACCAAAATAACCAAACAAGTTTGGCTAATCTTTTTGATGATTCCCATGATTTCAAAAGTGTTATTAGCATCAAGATTCCCTGTTGGTTCATCAGCTAAAACGACTTTTGGATTTTTGGCGATGGCTCTGGCGATAGCGACGCGTTGTTGCTGCCCACCTGAAAGTGCCATGGTATTGCGCCGGCGATAGTTATACATTCCGACACTTTTTAAAACATAGTCGATCCGTTCTTCAACTGCCGAATGTTGATATAATCCGGCCATATTGAGACCAATCTCAATATTATCGTAAACGTTTTTATCTTCAACAAGGTTATAATTTTGAAAAATATACCCAATTGATGCATTACGAATTTTATCCCATAATTCTGGTTGATAAGAATTAATTATCGAACCATCGAAATCAATTGTTCCGCTGTCAAACTTATCGAGTCCTCCGATTACGTTTAAAAGCGTCGTCTTTCCGCACCCCGAAGGTCCTGTCAAAGCCACTAATCCTTTTTCCGGAAATTCTAATGTTGTATCATTAATGACATGAATTTCATTTGGCTTGCCTTTGTTAAACTTTTTTTGGAGATGGTTAATTTTTATCATATTATCATCCCCTAACCGATCTGCTTCAGAGTTTTATTTACTGATTCTTTGAAAACTCGCCGACTATACCTGCGGGAGTTAATCATGGCAATCAGAAGCACAATTCCAAGTAAAACGAAATAATGGCCGAATTGATAATAGAAAAACCCATATAAAACACTTTCTTCGGTAACCGTATATTTTAAATAGATTGCTAGAGGTAAGAACAAAATAAAACTTGCGAAAGTAGTTATGATGTTTTCAATGGTAATGAACCTTTTAATAATGGTCTTATCCGCACCAATGGTTCGAAAGATGGTATAGTCGCGCATTTTGGTATTAAATATTAATTTCAAGATTAGATAAGTAACGAGAATGGCGATGGCAACGATAAAAACAAACGACACTAACGATGCTAAATAACTAAAGAAATACAAAATACTGCCAATACCCAGAGCGGTTGTTTGCGCTTGCTCGAAGGGGTAAGCAACAATATATTTATTAGCATATGTCAATCCTAAAGTCCAAAGCGCTAAATTGACTGCGGCATCGTCTTCAGCAAAAAGAGAAACTTGATAGATATCATTGGCATAGATTTGCTCATATAATGCTGAATTCATTGATGCTTTCATCGTGTTTTCCGTAGAGTTATATTCAATCGTGATGTTTGGCAAGTCGTTAGAATAATAAAAATCACTAACCGAAAGCGTTCCTACGACTTCGGTAATACATGTGTCTGTATAGATACTTCCTGTACAAACACCTTCAAATAACGCCATATTCCATCCCTCAATGACTATTACGTTATTGGCAAGACTGTCATCAATTGTGACAGCGTAATAATCAAGAAAGATATTTGTATCAATTTCCACAGGTTCCAAATCGGCACTAACGCCACTGAAGGTTGCGTTAGTAATCACATTGAAATATTGTGTTTTTATTAGTTTTTCGGTTTCGGTTTCGGAAAACATCAGAAAAAATTGCGGAGCTGAATATGATTTTACTGTCTCAATTCCCAGATCTTGTGCTGAAAACACCCCTACTACATCATATTCGATGCTTAAATCCCCATCACTTAGATAGATTTTAATCGTCGAGTCGAGAAAGTAGGAATAATTTTCTACATATTCCTCTGTGAGTATCAAAACGATTTCATCTTCTGCATCCGGGAGTTCTCCGGCAAGTAGAAGATTGGCGTCATCTTTATACTGATCATATGAACAGTAGCCTACATAATAACTCCCCGGATCATTTCCGCCGTAATTAAGAACGATTCCGGTAGTTTGATCCAAAATGTAATCATGATCAATTATGGTTTTAACTCCGGAAATATCCGAAAGTTCTTGAAGGTCGGCATCGCTTAAGATTGAGCCATCTGTTTTTCGAATAACAATCCGATTTTTACTGATATTGATGAACTGTGATTGATAATAAAGGTCAGAAAATTCAGCGTTTTCAACGGTAGAACGGCTGAAAGAACCATATTCCCAGGCGATAAAAAAGGTCGTTAAAAACATGAGAAGTAATAAGAAAATAGTTTTTTTAGGTTGCGATAACAAGTTGGCAAATGACATTTTGACAATGTCAAGCCATTTGATTTTCGTTTCTGAATCATCGATGATTGGCAACGGCTGTTTATTCGTAGTTTTCACGCTAATATCTTCGACAATTTCCCCATCGTAGATGCGAATTTTGCGAGTTGCATATTGTTTAATTTGATCATAATCATGAGTTACGACAATTACTAATTTGTCTTTGGAAATTTCATATAATAATTCCAAAATCTGTTTTCCAGATTCGGAATCAAGATTTCCTGTTGGTTCATCTGCCGCAATAATCGGGCAATCTTTAGCTAAAGCTCTCGCGATGACTACGCGTTGCTTTTGCCCCCCGGAAAGTTTAGTCGCTTTATGGTGAATATGATTTGATAACCCGACTCGTTCGATAATCTCCAAAGCCCGTCTGCGGATTTCTTTACGCGGATAGCCCGCCAAAATCATCGGCGCTTCCACGTTTTGAAGAACCGTATAGCTATCGATGAGGTTATAGGTTTGAAAGACAAAAGCAACATACTTTTTTCGGTAGCTTTCCATCTCTTCTGTTGTATAGTAAGAAGTCTCTTCGCCATTGAGGTAGATTTCGCCCTCTTCATAGGAATCAATTCCACAAATAACATTCAAAAGCGTCGTTTTACCTGATCCAGATTCCCCGACGATAGCAACGAATTCATTGGTGGAAAGCTCTAAATTGGCTTTTCTTAAACCTAATGCAATAATATTATTCGAGCTATAATACTTCGAAACATTTACTAGTTTAATCACATACTTCACCTCACGTGTAATGGTATTATATCATGATAAAAACGAATATGCCAATCCACTATATTGATTTTTAGCC
>Ga0172377_10003823_pt1 | contig 15494 bp, 11 predicted proteins | sample Pumphouse3metaG_FD_119749 | JGI IMG/M metagenome (GOLD analysis project Ga0172377, IMG submission 119749) | Leachate microbial communities from a municipal landfill in Southern Ontario, Canada - Pumphouse #3 metaG | ecosystem: Engineered > Solid waste > Landfill > Unclassified | place: Canada...
AATATTAATTCCAAGTGATTAAATTCCCGATGTTTTAGTTTAGAAGGACACGATGGCGTTAATACTATTGTGAAACCTGCATATCTTAATTTTAAATACGGACAGTAGTAAGATAAAAACACGTTGGAAAGTTCTACATCTAGATTTTCTTTATAGCGAATAAGAAGCTTTGACAAAGGCGGAGCGTAAGGAGCGAGACTCATGATTTCATATCCTTCAAAGGTCGAATGAACGAAAGAATAATTCATAGAGTTAAAACAATCTTCGCACAGTGGGGGATTCTTACTGAAGAAAGTTATAAAGCTTTTTCTCTGAATCTCTTTAAAGCAAATTTTGCATACGGGCCTTGGCATTAGTATTTGTGATTTCTTTAATACAAGCTGTAATAGAGTCATTGATATATTCTCCTATAAATATAACATTCCCATAGGGGTTTCTTATTTTCCGACCTACTCTCCCGGCTATTTGAATCAGCGAAGCGGAAGTGAAAAGTGGGTGATTAGCGTAACAGACTATAACTTGAAGATTGTTGATAGTAATCCCGCGTTCAAGTATGGAGGTAGTGACTAAATATTCTAATTCCTTGCGTTTAAATCTCGCCACTCTTATTTCTCTATGCACTTCTTCTGAGTTTACTATTTCTCCTTTTGGATATATGAAATTCACATATTTAAAAAGTTGCTGAGAAAGAGTTATCGTTGGGCAAAAGACCAAGGTTGGCTGTTTGTTTTTTAAAAATCGTCTTAAGTATTTAAGGCAACTGAATATTACTGATATGTTAGCCTTTTCAAATACTGGTACGGGAAGAGGATGCCTGTGGTATCGGGCGGTTACTTCAAATATATTTCCGCGAGATTTTATAGACTCGATATCGCTTTTAGAAGGTGTTGCGGACAACAAGATTTTATTGCCTCGCACTGAATCAAGAAGAAATCTATTTAATACAGCATCACCACTGTAAGGAAAAGCATCGATCTCATCGACGATAAGTAAATCGAAATATTTGTGATATCTATATAACTGGTGAGTGGTCAGCAACACGATATCTCCTTCGAGCACTTTAGAATGTCCCCCGACAACATAGGTTACTTTAGCGTTTGGAAAAGCAGAGAGAATTCGAGGAAACAAATCAATGACGACATCCCTTCGCGGAATAGAAAAACCAACGCTTTGTCTGTGCTGCAAGGCGTACTCCATAGTGGCGTATACCAGTTCGGTTTTTCCAGCGCCTGTCACGGCTTTTATCAGAGAGTCTTTGTGAGAAATATACGTATCAAGCACTTGCTTAGATACTTTTTGTTGAATGGGGGATAAGGTGTAATCCAATTCGAGAAATATGTCGGGATTACGCGCGATTTGTTTGGCTTCTCTCCCTGCAAATCCAATGCATTTACGACAGTATGGCTTACCATTTCTATAGCCGATATATTTTGGATCGCTATTGCCGCATCTAGGACAAACGTACGAGCTTTGTTTCATGTAGTTATATAGATTATCTAATGGATGAATTTAGGAATGAATAGAAAAAGTCACGCGGGTTAGCGTGACTGTATTCCATGATGGTGCCCGGGGCGGGACTTGAACCCTCACTAGAGGAGTCAGAGAACTAAAATTCATCTAATCTATTGCTATGCTGTTTGTTTTGGAAAAGATGGTTTATCCCAGCAATATTTTGTTATTAATCAATTTAGTATGAGTTTTAAATAAGGACAATATATAAAATAGATGAGATAATTTAATATGAAATTAGTTTCGAATTGAATTTACCTGGTTGTCTGAAATATCCTAGAGGGAAAGGCGCATCTCCTTTTTTAGTATTCCATTTAATCGCTAAATCTTTAAGCTCTTTTGCGGTGATGAGGGTTATAACTGTATCGTTCAATAACTGATATTTCATTGCTTCGTCAATAGATTGATCTGTGAAAGAAGGTCCAATTACTAAAAATGAGGCCACATTCTTTTCACTTGATCTTATGTATCTGTCAAACTGCAACATGTGATCTTTTAAATTTACTTCAACCTCTTTTGATTTATTATCCCACATAATCAGCTTATCGTTGAAGGATAAAATTCCATCGGGGTGTTCATTGCCGATTAAATCTAAAGGTTCATTATTTAGCAATGTATCAAATATATAGTCAGTAGCTTTTTCAAACATTTTTTCACATTCCAAATCTTTATCTATCACTTGAAGTTTTCTCAGTTCTTCAAGTTTTCTTGCAGCCAGCAATTCATAATTATTAAACCATACTATTCTTTCATCATCAGTTATTTCGATTTTTTCTTTATAATTATCATAATACTCAATTATTTTATATATCCTAGATTCTTTTGTGCCACTAACTGGTAAGCCCAAAGACTTAACCCATTCATATATATCATCGTTAGAAAGCCCATCTTTTGGACTAAAGCCTCCAAGCAAGACAGATGGTTTTATATTGTTAACAATAATTTCTTGTAACTCAGTATTTTTCAAGTCACTTGAAATAGTGATTCCGCTTCTAGTTATAATATCCAGCATATATTTTTTTGATTTAACTCTTTTATTATTTATTAACTGAAAATATCCCTGTTTTTTGATTTCCACGCCATATATATCTCTTAATGTATTTACAATCTCAAATGGAATAATATCAAAATCAACACCATCACTATTTCTAATTTTAAATAATATTCCCATTCTTTGGAGCTCTCGTTTTGCATCTTCAATTTCATCGTTATTGTGTATTATGTTCTTTTTCTTAGGAAACTTACCTAGTTTTGATTCTAAAATCATGTACTCTTCTTCTGATATACCTAATTTCCTTTGAATTTTCACAATTAGATTCTTTTCATCTCTTGAAATCGAATCTTCACTCTCCCAAGCAATATTTAAGATAAAGGAGAAAAATTCTAATTTTTCTTTCCTGGAATTTTTGTGAGAAATTGAAAATTCATTTGATTTTTTTACAATTAGCTGTTCAAATTTTATAACTTCATCATTAAGTTTTTTACTATCTATTTTAAAATCGTCTTTATTCAGTAAAATATGTTTAACAATAATCGGGGTAAGAGTTCTAATATTGCGATTATTATGGTACAAACATTGTTCCAAAGAATCCAACAAATTTTTCTTATGGGAATATTGCGGAGCTGTCTTAATCAAAGCTTCAACTAGTTCGTCTTTAGATAAAGACTTGAAATCTATGACATAAGCATTCGCAACTCTTTTCAACTCATTATTTGTTGAAATATTTTTGACTACTGTATTAAAATCCATACAATTCTCCTTAAAATATATACGAAAATAGCAAAATAATTTTTTGTTTTTCCCTTACATGGTTTTCTTTCATCTCCTGATTATATACAAATACAAATAAAATGTACAATAGCTTGATCTAATCAACTAATTATTTCAATAGAATATTTTTGATTTATTTATCTTGCAGTCTATATATATTTATCTCAGTTTATTCTAAAAATTTGTAGTAAATATTATCTTAATAGATCACCAATATACATGCTTTGGATAAGTATAAAATATGATATCTAAGCAAACTTAATGTTTTTCAACGATTTGACTTACCATCTTTAATTTTATATATTGGATCAATATTACCGCATCCAGGACAAACGTACGAGCTTTGTTTCATGTAGTTATATAGATTATTCCTAGGAGATATTTAGGAATGAATAGAAAAAGTCACGCGGGTTAGCGTGACTGTATTCCATGATGGTGCCCGGGGCGGGACTTGAACCCGCATGGCCGATGAAGGCCGCAGGATTTTAAGTCCTGTGCGTCTACCAATTTCGCCACCCGGGCGGGTGCGATTTTCGACATAAGAGATTATATCATTTTTGTTTTTTTAATGTCTAGAAAAATTCGCAAATAATCAAAATATATAATAAAAGTGGTATTTTAATGACAAAAGATTTCCATCGGGGGAGTATAAAATAACACTTTGAATTGTGTTACTATATTTAAGAAGGAATTACATATGTCACAGATTACTAAATTTGCTATTGAAGAAGCTTTTAAAAAACAATTGGAAACTAAATCCATTGATAAAATAACTATATCTGATATTACAGATCTATGCGGTATTAATCGCATGACCTTTTACTATCATTTTAAAGATATATACGATCTTATTCAGTGGTCTTTTGCGCAGGAAGCGAACAAAGCTATCAATGGTAAGAAAACTTATGAAACCTGGCAGGATGGATTCCTAGAAATTTTCAATGCTATTTTGGATAATAAAGTTTTGATAGAAAGCGTATACCACTCAGCAAGAAGAGAACAAATTCAAATATATTTGTACGATATTACGTACAATTTTCTAATAGGTGTAGTTCAGGAAGAAAGCTTTGGAATGGAAGTTAAAGAAGCTGATAAAAAATTCATTGCCGATTTTTATAAGTGTGCTTTTGTTGGAGTCATTCTTGAATGGATTAATGATGGAATGAAACAAGATCCTAAAATAATAATTGATAGACTATCTGCATTAATACAAGGAACCTTTAAACAATCGCTTGAGAATTGCAGGCTCGATAAATAAATATAATTTATACATATCGCTCGATTTGATAAAATTTTTATCAATGGTTTTAAGTTGTATATATATATTATTTCACATTGTATTTAGTATGAAATTGTAAGAATACAAAGGAGAGAAAATATATGTATTATTCTAGTGGAAATTATGAGGCTTTTGCTGTAGCGAAAGTACCTGAGAATGTCGATAAAAAATCTGCCTATATAGTTGGTTCTGGTTTAGCGGCTTTATCCGCAGCCTGTTTTTTAGTTAGAGATGGTCACATGAAAGGCGAAAATATTCACATTTTAGAAAAGGATCCGATTCCTGGCGGTGCTTGTGATGGATATGAATACGATAGAGTTGGCTATGTGATGAGAGGTGGTAGAGAAATGGATAACCACTTTGAAGTCATGTGGGATCTATTTAAGTCTATACCATCTATTGAAAATCCTAAAATATCTGTATTAGATGAATATTATTGGTTGAATAAGGAAGATCCAAATTCTTCTTTAACAAGAGCGACATATGGTCAAGGTATAGATGCTCAAACCGAAAATAAATTCAACATATCTGATGAAGGTGCTAAGGAAATAATGAAGTTGTTCTTTGCGCCTGATAAATCTTTGGAAAATAAGAGCATTGATGAATTCTTTGATGAAAAAGTATTAGATACAAACTTTTGGATGTACTGGAGAACAATGTTCGCTTTTGAAAATTGGCATAGTGCTTTAGAGATGAAGCGTTACATTCAACGTTACGTACATCACATTGGTGGACTTCCTAATTTCACCGCTCTTCGTTTTACTAAATATAATCAATATGAATCTATGATTCTTCCGATGATCAAATATCTTGAATCTTTCAATGTGAATTTTGTTTATAACACTCAAGTTATAACAGTGAATTTTGATATTACAAAAGATAAGAAAGTCGCGAAAGAAATTGTAGTTAAGAAATCGAATAAACAAGAAAAGATTAAGTTAACAGAAAACGATTTAGTATTTATGACAAATGGTGGCTGTGTTGAAAATTCAACCATAGGTTCTCAAAATGAAATTGCTCCGTTTAACAAATCAATTAAACCTGGTTGTGGTTGGGATATGTGGAGAAAGATAGCTAAGCAAGATGTTAGCTTTGGCAATCCAGACAAATTCTGCTCGGAACCTGAAAAGACAAACTGGATGAGCGCTACTGTTACTACATTAGATAAAAAGATTGTTCCTTATATTCAAAAGATTTGTAAGAGAGATCCTTTCTCTGGCGGCGTAGTTACAGGTGGTATTGTTACCGTGAAGGATTCTGGATGGCTTATGAGTTGGACATTTAATAGACAACCTCAATTTAGAAATCAACCTAAGGATCAATTAGTAGGCTGGATTTACGGATTGTTTACTGATAAACCCGGAAACTATATTAAAAAAGCTATGAGAGATTGTACAGGTAAAGAAATTTGCGAAGAGTGGTTATACCACATCGGTGTACCTGAAGATCAAATTGAAGAATTAGCAGAAAACAGCGCTAATACTGTTCCTGTTATGATGCCCTACATTACGGCTTTCTTCATGCCTAGAGAATTGGGAGATAGGCCTAAAGTAATACCCGATAACGCGGCGAACTTTGCTTTCATTGGTCAATTTGCTGAAACAAAGAGAGATACAATTTTCACAACGGAATATTCTATGAGAACCGCTATGGAATCTGTATATACATTGCTTAACGTTGACCGTGGAATTCCTGAAGTCTGGGGAAGTGTATATGATGTTCGCGATTTACTAAATGCCTCAGTTCAGTTGCGCGATGGTAGAAAAATCACTGACATGAAAATGAAATTTACAGAGAGATTTGCTTTGAAAAAGGCATTAAAAGCTGTTAAGGGAACCGACATTGAAAAATTACTTAAAGAATCAAAAGTAATATAAAAATGAACTAACTATTTCTTCAAAGGAATATTTAGCATATTTAAAAGATATCTCTTGTAGAACCGTTTGGATAAACTCCTTTTGATAAAACAGTAAGGCGAGAGATATTTTTATTTTGTATAAAATCGTCCTGTAATGAAAAATATATTGGAATTTAATAAAAAATACTTTGTGCGAGTTTTAAGGCGTAAAAAAAACTTGATTACACCTAAGTGAAATCAAGCAATTCTATCAATGGTGCCCGGGGCGGGACTTGAACCCGCATGGCCGATGAAGGCCGCAGGATTTTAAGTCCTGTGCGTCTACCAATTTCGCCACCCGGGCGGGTGTTGTTGTAACGCACTATTAACTTTATCATTTTTGTTATTCTTTGTCTACCGATAGCGGAAAATAGTTGTATATTAACTACATATTTCAACTGATTGAAAGTTGATTTTATGATTAAAGTAAGAAGAAACTCATTTTAAATGGAATATGATATGTATTTTTCGATATTTTTTTATATAAAAATCGATTTAAGCAAAATGAATATTTTAAAAATGTTTTACTTTTATGCCGAATATTTTTCAGAAAAAAAGCCAACAATTTATATTCTTGGCTTGAATGATTTTTTAGTCTTCGTTATATTTTTGATTCAATTGTTTAACTAGTTTAATAGTGTCATCTAATATTTTAGCTGTCGCATTATTTTTATCAAATGCTGGATTGTATTCAACTATATCTATCGAGTTGACTTTACCCGTTTTAAATAGTGTTCGCAGGGTAACTTCGAGTTCTTTTACTGTGAACCCATTTGGTACAGGAACACTTACACCGGGGCAAGCAATAGGATCTAATACATCTAAGTCAAGAGATATATGTATTCCATCTATATCGTCTGAAAGACGAGTGTAAGATTCGTTTAACGCGTGTTCAATATTTTGATAAGTTAAGTGTTTTGCTGGGTAGTAAGCAATATTATTTTCTTTTATGAGTTCTTTTTCTTTTTGATCGAAGTCTCGAGAGCCGAACATAACTATATCGTTTAAAAGGACTTTAGGTCCCGGATAAAAGCAGTTTACAAGTTTAGTATTTCCAAAGCCAGCCAGGGCTGCGAGAGGCATGCCGTGGATGTGACCGGTTGTCGTGGTTTTTTCGGTATTGAAATCTCCGTGAGCATCGATCCAATAGACAGCAATCTTTTTATCTTTGGATACACCAGCAATAGTACCTAATGCTACAGTGTGATCTCCTCCTATAGTAATAGGAAAAGTCCCTTTTTTGGTGAGTTGATTAGTGATTTTTGCCAATTTTTCGCAGTATTTTGCTATAGGATCTAAATGCTTCAGGTTTGCAGTGTACACATCCTGGTTTACCTCGACCGTAACGGTTTGGATTTGAGAGTAATAACAGTTATTATAACTGATAAAAGCCTTGATACTTCTATCAAGTCCATCTATATCTGCACCCAGTTTTAAAGGAGCTCCTATTAGTTGAAATGGCATAATGTCCACCTTTTTGAAAGATGTAAGTAATCTTTCTTTCTTTCTTTCTCTATTCTAATACTTTTTGAAATTTAATGTCGAGTTATATATATTTAAGAAAAAATAATCGGAAAAAATCCGATATATATTGGAGTATAATCATTTTATTAAAAATTAGAAAATCTATTATTTTTTAGATGATAGTTTTCTTTCCTTTTTGGATTTGATTATATATTTCTAGGATTTTCTCTCTGCTAGAAATATGATTTGAAAATGCAGTTGCTGATCCAGCAGCCATACCTAAATCAAGCGCGTCTTCATAGTTGGCATATGTTAGATATCCGGCAATGAAGCCTCCAATTAAAGAATCACCTGCACCGACAGAAGACTTTAATTTTCCCTGAATAGCTTTTTTATAATAGATATGACCTTCAGCATCTATCATGATTGCGCCTTTTTCTCCTTGCGAGATGATAACGTTCTGAGCGCCGAGTGCTATAAGGTGTTTTGCTCCTGCTAGGACAGCACCAGAAGTATTTAACTTTTGGCCTTCTAATTCTTCTAATTCCTCTTGGTTTGGTTTAACTAAAAACGGATGATAGGGAAGAGTCTCTAGAAGTAAATCTCCTGCTGCATCGACTATTATCTTTATTTTTTTAGATTCAACGACCTTCATTACTTTCACGTATATATCTTTGGGAAGAGTGGAAGGAATGTTGCCGCCTATGGCTAATATATCGCCTGATCTTAACTGATTGAGTTTGCCCAACATTAAAGATATGTCTTGATTGCTAATCTCGGGACCATTTGCGTTTATTGCTGTTTCGGTACTGCTGTTAATTTTAACGTTGATACGCGAATTTCCGGAAGTGCGAACAAAATCTGTTTTCACTCCATTTTTCAATAGTATTCTTTCAACTTCATCTCCGGTAAAACCAGAAATAAAACCAAGAGCAACGGAGTCTCGTTGCAATTCTTTGAGAAGCAAAGATACGTTGATACCTTTGCCGCCTGCGAGGTAGCGCTCTTTGACAGCTCTGTTTATTTCGCCGGGTTTAAAATTTGCTACATCTAAGTAGTAATCTAGCGATGGAGAAAATGTCAAAGTGTATATCATATTTATGCCTCCACTATTTCAGCAGCTGAGTATTTTCCATCCTTATCTTTGTAATTGGTAATAATGATTTTATTTTTAATGTCAGCGAAGGAAACGACGGAATATTTATTAAACTTAGAAGCGTTAACTAAGAACACGCTTTTCTGAGAATTTTCAATAGCCACAGTTTTTATATAAGCTTCTTCAATATCAGGAGTGGTAAAACCTTTGTCGTAAGACAACCCATTTGTACCGAAGAAACCATAGTCAAATGTGAAATTCGATATAGCTTTAGATGCCATGGGGCCAACAGCGGCATCGGTATCTAGTTTGATCTGACCGCCAACTAGATAAGTGTTTATATGATTTGTTGTCAATATCTTTGCGATGCTGAAAGAGTTGGTAACTACCGTAATTGTCGAATTGTTCAACTCTCTTGCGAAGAACAGCGTACACGAACCGGCGTCGATGTAGATTGTCATATTATTTCGTATTAGTTCTGTCGCTTTTAAAGCGATTCTTTTTTTAATGGGAGCATCGATTCGTTCGCGGGTTAATAAGTCTTGATCTATTTTGAAAAAGCTGTTTGCTTCTAATGAAGAAGCACCTCCGCGCTCTTTAATAATCTTTCCTGTTGCGGATAATTCATCAACCACTCTGCGAGCTGTAGACTAGGAGCATTTTAGGAGTTCACTTAATTCTTTGTATGTAGAGTATCCTTTAGAGTTTACTGAATTCAATATACATTTAAAGGCTTTTGATTTTATCATTTGATAGACCTTTCGTTTTTTAGATTAACTTAAATATACATCAACAAAATTTCTAAGTCTAGCATAGGGATTAGCAAATGATTTCGTCTACTTTTCAAAATATTCGCGTTTAAGCAACATTTGCGCTTGGTAAATCTACCCAATATGAATTTGAAAAGTTTTGAAATCTTTTTCAATTTATTTTAACATTCTGCGTGGGATAAAAAAAGAACAGGCGCATATTATTTATGCTTACGCCTGTTCTATTGGTTATATTGAATCTCGAATTACATTAATATTTAATGTCTTTTTTTGTGCGATTGTTCGCTCTGCCGGGTTTGAATTCTAATTCACCCATGGAGATAGCTCCAACAGGACAAACAAGTCCACAAAGCATGCATCCGACACATTTGTCGTGGTTGCAAGAAGGTTTTCTTGTTTCTTCATCCCATTCCATAGCTTGGTGAGCACCATCGTAGCACGAGATAACGCAGCGTCCACAACCCACGCATTTATCTTCGTCGATTTGAGGATATATTTTGTAAGTTCTGTCGAGTTCTTCTGCTGGTATGATGTTTTCATTAGCAATGCCAACTAAATCGGATAAGTGTTCGACATTGTTGTTTTCCATGTAGTGAAGCAATCCGTCTTTCATATCTTCAACAACTCTGTAACCATATTGCATGATTGAGGTTGTTACTTGTAGATTGGAAGAACCGAGCAAGATGAATTCTAACGCATCCTCCCAAGTTTCAATTCCACCTATACCGGAAATAGGCACATTCTTTAATTTTTCATTTGTTCTCAATTGTTGAATAAATCTTAAGGCGATTGGTTTAACAGCTTTACCGGAATATCCAGAGATAGATGATTTTCCATTTATTATTGGCATACCGATATGTCTGTCCAAATCGAGATTGCAAATAGACTTAACAGTATTGATAGCAGAAATAGCAGTAGCTCCGCCTTCGATTGAAGCGATGGCGGGACCGCACATATCAGTAATGTTCGGCGTCATCTTTGCGATGATAGGAAGTTTAGAACCGCGCCTTGCCGCTGCGCAGTATTTGTAACAAAGTTCGGGAGAACTACCGACATCACTACCCATGGCGTGAGAGGTCATTTGCGGACAAGAGAAGTTGAGCTCAAGCATATCTGCTCCAGCTTTTTCTGAAAGTCTAGCGAGTTCTTCCCACTCTTTTTCATTCGCACCCATAATGGATGAAATCAAAACGTTATTAGGATAGTCTTTTTTAAGTCTAGCAATGTCTTTTAGATTATCCTTTAAAGGATGCTCAGCAATCTGTTCCATATTTTTGAAACCTACAAAGGGAGTATCTTCCTTTGTTAAGATATCAAATCTCGGCGAAACTTCATCAGCGATGAAGAAACCGATGGTTTTAAATACTACTCCACCCCAGCCGATATCGTAAGCCTTTTTACACATATCGTAACAGTTGCCTACAGGGGAAGCTGACAGACAGAAGGGATTGGGAAATTTGACTCCACAAAATTCTATTGAAAGATCTTTTTTCATCTTATTTATCTCCTTCTAAAAGTACGTCGATAGCTAAAGCTACTTCTTTACCTTTTTTAACTGCAAATACTACAGTCTTATCGCCCTTAGCGATATCGCCGCAAACGAAGACCTTGGGGTCTTTTGTCAAATATTCATCGAGGGTTTTAGCCTCGCCTTTTTCAAATTCTAAGCCCAAAGTGTTTTCGCCTTGATACTGACCAACAGCTAAGATGATCATATCGGCTTCGACAGTGAGTTCAGCGTTTATTTTTCTGTGTTTAAATGTAACTTTATTTCCATTTACTTCTGTAGGTTTATATCCATCGATGATAGATGCTCCTAAAGCTTGAGCAGTTTCCAATTCTTTCTTTGATGCTCTGAATTCGTCGAATTCTTCATATACGACGTCAGTTACATTTTTAACTCCGAGAAGTTTACAAGTAGTAACAACATCCATAGCAACATCGCCGCCGCCTATAACAAGCACGTTAGCGGGAAGTTTGACGTCTCCATCAGCAACTTTAACTCTCTTTAAGAATTCAGTTGCGACTTCCACTTTATCGCTGTTGTTAAACATCGGCAATTTTTTACCGTAGGAATAGCCTATTGCTAAGATAACAGCGTCGTTATCTTTCTTCAATTGATCGAGACTTATATCTTTACCAATCTCTTTGTTACAAACAAACTTAACATCGAGATCAGCAATGTGCTTAATCTCAGCATCTAGAACTTCGTTAGGCAATCTATACGTGGGAATACCGTAGCGCAAATATCCACCAACTTTATTTTCTTTCTCATATACCGTTACTGCGTATCCCATTACCGCAAGACTTGCCGAAGCTTGTAAAGCGGAAGGTCCTGAACCTACAATAGCAATTTTCTTGCCGTTTGCTGGTCCTTTTTGCAAAATTTGCATATGTAATTTTTCAGCTTGATCCGTAATGTAACGTTGGATTCTACCAATATCAATCGGATCATCCAATCCTGCTCTTACGCATCCTTTTTGACAGTATTTTTCTGTAGGGCATACTCTAGCGCAAATTGCACCTAAAGCATTGTTGATTCTGATGGTAGTTGCAGCGCCTTCAAAGTTTCTAAATCTCGCACTTCTAATAAATTTAGCGGGATTTGTTCCTGCGGGACATTCTTTCGAACAAGGAGCATCTAGACACAACATGCAGCGAGCTAACTCGGATGTGATGTTGATAGGTGTGAATCCTTTTTCTAGAGATTTCTCATATTTTTTAGACATTTATATACATCTCCTTTTTAAACCTCTTTACGAGTGTTAATCGTAAATACCTATTCTAGCATTTTAAGTAACCGCTTTCAATACACCTGTAAATAATACAAAAAACCATTCCTGAGCAAAGAGTTGAATCCGCGCTTGTGGAATGGCTTAAATTGTAACGAGTATTTATAAAGTAGACTTGCTTAATATATTTAGAAAATTGAAATGAGTGGAATATTGCGAATTTTTAAAAAAATCCAAAGAATCCAAAAGGAAAACTAACCTGGAACAAATCTGTTAAGGTAAGTCCAAGTTGTATTACCGCTCCAATGATCGCTCCTATTCCGGCAGCTTTTGCATATCTTGGGTTAGTGTATTTCCAAGCTAAGAAAAGTATTAAACCGACTATCGGGACGAAAAAGCTTAGGATACCTAGACCTACTGTTCCACCATCGGTTTCGCGGATTTTATGCGAATGCCTATTTGAAGAATAATCTCTATTAGAACTTGTAGTGTAGTTGTTAGTGCTATAATTCTCTATTTTACTTCCGCAATTAGGGCAAAATGTCGCATCATCGTCAACTTCTTGACCGCAATGTTTACAATATTTCATATGTTTCTCCAATTGAATTAATATTCATCATTGTTTTTATTATACTACAAATTAATCTGTTGTTTCTATAGGTTGGAAGAAGTCACAATCACCGTATAGACCTGCATCGTATAAATTCTTTGTAACTGTAGATAAACTATCAGCATCTTTACAAATGAAGAACTTTGTATTACCAGTGGGAACACACATATATAGCGAACTGTCGAATCCACCCAAGGCGTAGTCGTTATAAACCCAGGTTAATGCTTCCATAGGAAGTCTACCAGGCAATTCAACGATATTTTGATCAGCGAAATAAGATTGAATGACTGTGTTTGAATCGAGCATAGCAGCGGGGTGAGGTTTGAAAGCAAAGTTGTAATCATCGCCGTACTTAGCTACTATTTGATCTACTACATTTTCGAATTCCTCATCGGTCAAACTACCTGTTACTGGATTAGTTCCGGTGATTATGAGATAGGGTTTATCATTTGTTGCTGTAAAGTAAGTGGAGTCATATGTATCTTTATCTAGCGAGAGAATCGTTCTGAATTCTTCCTGTTGATCTTCAGTTAATGAATTGTACATAACGTCAGGTTTCGCTTCTGTTATATTAGCCGAATCAATTTCAGCCTGTACTCCAGGATCTTTCGAAGCGATGTATTCAGGATACTGCAAGAGGTATTCAAAGTTATCTCTTTGCGCCATAGCAATAGTTGAATTATAGTATGTTGAACCGTTGTAAACTGCTTCGCTTGCATCGAGTTCGCCATCTCTAGCACTTTGTACCAGCGCTAAATAGGCATCTTTGTTTTCTTCAAAGGCAGCGTAGGAATCAGCGCCTGTATAACTTGAAATAGCTGAGTTATATGACCACGACCCATCCGGTACCATCTTTACTTCATATCTATCTTCAGAAATTCCTTGGCTTAAGAACATGTATAAGTCCAAGTCGGATCTTACGTCATCTCTATATAAAGTGAATCTTGAATATGGATCTTCTGTACCTATTTCTTTCACTTTGTTCAAAAGTTCGGTAAAGGTGGAATTACACAATTCTGCATCGCTTTGCGAAGCTTCCCAAGAAGCGATAACGTTTGTAGGAAGATTATCAAAATCGAATGTTCCTGTTCTTTCTAGCCATACGAGTGAAGGAGTATCATCGCTTACCAATGTGGGCAAAGAGAAGAGAGGAGGCATAGTAGCGTTAACGGCGAAGACGTTGTAAGGATTGTAGACTTTTATTCCATATGTAGAACCAAAGCTTTCGTAATCGTGGAGTTGGACTGTAAATTTAACATCGTGTTCACCTACTTCAGAACAGGTGAGAAATGTTCCATCTATCGTCATATATTCATCAGAAGTTATAACGAGTTTATCTACATAACTCGAGCCGTAATCATCAGTTATTGAGATGTATTTTGAAATATCAGTCTTTTTATCTTTATCCAAATAGAAATGCTTTATGTCCGTTGTGATAATGCTGCCAGTTTGTACGCTGGTTGAAGAGTTTGAACTCTCTTCCTCACTGTTGACGGAAGTGAGAGTGCAGCCGGTTAAACTAAGAATAGCGAATAAACTCATACTTAACTTTAATACTTTTTTCATTTTCTTTTCCTTTTTTATGAAAGAAATAACACTATGATATATAGGTGCTTTTTTAACTTCCATAAAATATATCATACTACTAATACCATTTTTGTTAAATACGCAAAAATTGCGAGACTTTGACGTTAGTTATCGATTAATTTTTAAGTTAATCCACTAGCATTGTATTACCTCCTCACGTTATTATTGTATGTTCGTAAAAATAAATTAGTAAAGATACTTCTATGATACTTAAATAGTTTTAAGGAAAAACTGATGTAATTTATTGCAAAAAATAATAAAAGCGAACATTTGTTCGCTTGCTTAGATTAATTTAATGTGCTTTCCTTTTATATTTTCTACATAAATTATACAATGACATCAGGTAAATTATGGAAAAATATTGCAAATACTGCATCTACGAAAAGCTGCCGCACGATCAAGTTAAACTATCTCCTCAAGAAAACATATTTTTTGAAGGTTTTGAACTGGATTATGTATATCGCATTGTTGAAGGATTTGTAAAGATGAGCAGAATTCATCCCAGCGGAGATGAAAAAATATTTGATGTTCTAGGGCCTGGTGATTACGTTGCCTTGCTGGCGGTTCTTCAAGGGAAAAAGGAATATGTCGCAAGCGCGATAACTATCAACGAAGTTAGCGCCATTAGGATTTCTACTCAAGATGTTTTAAAAGCCTATCAATCGAATAGCAAATTTCAATCTTCATGTTTGAATTGTGCGGTCACGCGATCGATTTTATTTCAGGACAAATTGTTTCAGGCTTCAAATATTGATGCTAAGGAAAAAATATTGGGAACG
>Ga0172377_10003827_pt1 | contig 15487 bp, 9 predicted proteins | sample Pumphouse3metaG_FD_119749 | JGI IMG/M metagenome (GOLD analysis project Ga0172377, IMG submission 119749) | Leachate microbial communities from a municipal landfill in Southern Ontario, Canada - Pumphouse #3 metaG | ecosystem: Engineered > Solid waste > Landfill > Unclassified | place: Canada...
GGAAAAACTGCTGTTGGAATTCATGATATGGACAATAGTACTCTAACTACAATAATACCAACTTCTATTAGAGATGATATTACTATGCCATGCATGAAATATTCTAGGCTAATTAGTTTATTTAAGAATGCCGGTCAATATATAAAATCTGGTATATTAGAATTACGTGGTGGATTATTAAGTAATAATACTCTATATAATATGAAAGTATCTGCATATGAGCGTCTTCTTGCATCATATATAAATTCAGATGATGATACACTAGCAATATCATATACTAACGATACTGATCAACTTACTAGTATGGATATATTTGCTGAGGGGTACTACAATTTTATATCAAGTGATACTAATACTCTTAGTAAGGTCTTATCTACAAATATAACATATATAGATCCAGATGATCTTAGCAGAAGTATAAAATTTGAAAAGATAGTGCAGGCCAAGGTACACAAAAATATTGTCCCTACATATACATTAAATGCAACAGCTGAATTATCATCTAGAGATACCTATAAAAAGATATTAAATTATGATAGCTATGCTACAGATAAAGAATATTATGATTACCTTGTAGATAGTGATACCGCAGCATTACAATATACAGCTCATACACTAACTAACTCACATGTTAACGATTATGACAGCATTATAGACGGCGGTTATTTTTCATATGTTACAGCTAATAATTTTCTATCATATACTAGCAAAATATATAATAAGATATTTAATGAAGCATTAGATAAAACATCGATATCAGACATATATATAGCCACACTGCACAATAATTTATATAAGGACTCAGTGGAGTTATATGCTACATATGATGACAGTAAGATATATGATAGTACCAATATTACGGATAAACATGTGGAGTATCTAACATATAATGATGATCTTGATGGTCTAAGTACAGATAGTATAACTGCAGTGCTAGACAAAGTGTACAGTAATAATGATAGTACAACAGAAGAAATACAATGGAGGATAATATAATGTCAGATGAATATAGCGATATACTTGTTAGTGTCTCATCTATTACAGATGATACTGACACAGTATTAACAGCATGCAATGACTGTATACAAGCTACAGGTGCCGCAGCATATGCATATATAACTAAATATAAAACATATGTAAATGCTAATATACATGATGCTTCTCTTATTAAAGCTCAGATAAAAGAGAAGATACAACAGGGATTAAACGATGACATCTAGTTCATTGCAAAAGAGTATATACAGAGCTACAGCATCTTATAGTTTCTCGGATAATTATGACCGATTAATTATAAGTTGTGTTCTGTATACATTTCTTTCTTCCATTATAGCCAATGATAGTTCGTATGCTTCGTCAGCAATGAGTACTGCACAGAGCTATATATCAACATACGTTAGCAAATTGAATGTTATAAAAACTACTAAGATATCCTATAGCGTAATGAAGACATATATTGATAAACTTAATATAAGCTCATTTTTAGGATATAGTCGAGATAATATTAGCGATATACAGAGTATGTATGAGGATACAACTGAAATAGTTCCCTTTTCATCACAATACTTTTCGCAATATATGTATAAAGTTTCCAATATTAGTACTACTCTATATGAGCGTTTAAGCAATATACATAAACTAATTATGGTACCTATATTACGATACTATATAGATAACTATGGAGCAGTAGATAGCGATATGGATGTATATTCTGCAGATAGTGCATATACTGATAATCCTGGTAAAGAAATTATATTTTCAATAAATAATATAAATGCCGGAACTATTGCTAGTGATATTGCAGCTAATAAACAAGGAATAAAAAGATACATATATAAGACTATGCTGTATGATGAATATATAAAAATAACTATTAAATAAAAAGAAATAACCATTGGTTATTTCTTTTTTATATTATTTTTTGTAATATCTACCGTCAGAGGTTTTCGTATAATTCCAACTGTATGCAACATCTTCAAAGATATCTATATTAAAATCGAAACCTTCATCTTCTAATAGATTAACAATTTCTTCACGACTGAATGTTTCTTTATCTTCATGAACTAATGCTGGTTTACCTGCTTTACCCCAATCTTTCCATCCGCCATTAAATTTACCAGAATCTTTAGCTTTTATATATTGTGTATAAGCTTTACGTTCTTTTCTAGATTTTTCGGCCGCAGCATCTTTATCTTTTTGTTCTTTACGTTTTTCTTCAGGAGTTTTATATCCTAATTTATATCCTAAATCATCTTTAGCCGCTATGTTACTGGCTGCTGAGACATTCTTCTCAGTAAGTCCGCCAGCTGCAGTTATTATTTGATTTTTCTTAGCTGTTGTAAGATTAATTAGTCCAGCACTTTCAAGAGTTTCAAGTATAGTTACATATAATATAGCATTACCTAATGCTAGATCACCATTATAGCCTCTACCTTCGGATATCATCTTTTCAGCTTCATTAGCAGCTAAACTTTCTAATAATCCTTGTCTCTTAGTATCCGATACAAATTTATTTCTCTTAGATTCATTGACTACTGTGTTAAGTCTGTCAGTGTCTAGATCAATACTACTAGTAGCTAGGCCGAAGTCTATATCGGCAGGATCACCACTAAATTCTGTTGTTGGATCGTCAACTTTTGCATCTTTTTTAGATTGTGCTAATCTGATAATCTCAGCTTCAGCATTTGTTAGACCATCGCTATTTAATACAGCGCCAGTTACTGAATCGAAAGATTCTTGTACACCTATATCTTGAGCTTCGATTGATCCGTCATCACTGCTACCATCTGATGCTAGAGGAGCTCCATCATCACTGCTACCATCTGATGCTATAGGAGCTTGTATTGGAGAGGGAGCGGAAGTAGGTACAGCAGCAGAACTAGGATCTAGAGCAGCTTGTACGGCTCTACCATCATCTGCAAGTGCACTAATATCAGCAATATCAGTGCTAATATCTTCAATACGTTTATTCTCATCTCCTATTAGAGAGATGACTTTTTCCTTAGTGTCTCCACTAAGATCTTCGATTGCTTGTTTTATCTCTCTGCTTGGTTCTTCTTTATTAAATACTGATAATAATTCACTTTCATTAAGGGAACGAGCTAAATCTGAAGCTGGCATATGTTTTGCTACGTATTCCATCAAAGCAAGAGTTGATTTATTAGTAATATTACTATTTAACTCTGAATTTTCTAGAAAACCACGTATAGTATCTTTTATATCAGTTTTATATGAGGGATGTATAGCAGCAAACTCAGATTCATCTAATAACAATGAATTTTCGACTACTGTGCTTAGCATTTCTGTCATACCGATTGTGCTAGAACTATTTGCATATTCAATTTCTTCATTCATAGCTATAGAACGATTCTTCGCTCTAGCTAAATTTGAGGCAAAACCAAATCTTGCAGCACTACTATTCTTAATGTTAGTCTCATTGATCTTTGCATTTTCAGCCTCTCTAGCTTCTTTATAGTGCTCAGAGAGATAAGTGTTAGTCTGTTCTTCTATACGCTTATTTTTATCTAAAGTTTTTTTACCTACAGTTGTAAAGTCATATTTTAATTCTTTCATATTTGGTTCATCCTTTCATACATTAGTATATTCATATATAATTATTTGTTCTATGATGCTATTTCAAACTTAATATCGGTTAGATATTCTTTATCAATATTTAACCATTCTGGAGCATGTAGTTTAACACTTGCTCCCGTAGAATTAATATATTGAGGAGAATATACACCATTTATACCAGTAAAGTCTATATGGTCAATGTAAGTTCCATACGCATCAGTTTGATTTACTAACGATATAATAGATGAAACTCTAAGAGCTCCGCTATCATTAGATTTATCTACAGCACGTCTGATATAATCTCTAATTTCCTTAGCTAATGTACCATCAGTATCTGTAGTATACTCAGACTTAAGATATATAGTTAAACCTAAGTCTATATTAGTAGTTGTTGTATTATAGTATCTACTAGGTCCGTATGTATTATAGAATTTAAGATCGAAGAATGTACTTGTCTCAAGTTTATCTAAATTTTCTTGTAATATTTCTATAAATGTAAATAATTGAGATATAAATTTAGTCTGATTATTAGTATTAGAGAAATATGTATTATGTACTACAGGAACATCCTTAACAGTGACGGATGATACCATCTTTATATCTGTACTGGTTCCACTAACATAATCATCATCTATTAGCGTAGCAACACCAGAGTTAAGGTATCCATCGCTGTAGTTAACAGTAATATCTGAAAACATAATGTTATCTAGATTTTTAAATAAGTTTAGGTATTCACTAGATATCATACTCATAGTTACTTGTGAACTATTAGTAAGACTTACATCTTCAAAATCTAATTCAACTTTAATCTCTTCGGTGGCAGATATATTAGTGTTATTTTTATTAAGGTTTATGTATGTTCCAAAATCACTAGTTGATGAGCTATCGAATTTAAATTCTTCGTCATCTACATCTACGCTAAGAACTATAGTATTAGATATTACACCATCATCGTCTTCAGATATATCTATTGAACTAGCAATATCACTACAAGGATATTCTATTATTCCTATAGGAGAGGTACTGCTATTAGTACTAAACATCTTTAGGCTTATACTATTACTTGAGTTTGCGAAGACTGTTCGTAAATTAACATTTGATTTAATAAGAAAACTAAATGTATAAGTTCCACTTGCAGCGCTAGACTCAATTAGACGTGTTACAGTAACATCATCTGGTGTAAAATATATATCAGTTGTATTACTAGTAATTGTAGGTGTTGAGAGATATGCTAGAGTTGTAGTATCATCAGTAAGATTATATATGTATTTTACCTTCTTTATAGGATCTAATATGATTCTGGTATAAAATGGTATATTATAATAATCATCTGTTGTTGGAGATGAAGTATATTCATAGCTGTCTGTAGTTCCGCTTGTACGTTTTACGGCAGAACCAAATGGTTCGCTAATATTAGACGATATAGGGAATGTTACATCTACAGTATTTGTCGGCATACACTTACTAATGTATCCACTAGTTGTAACTTCTTCATCGTCACTATCTGTTCCGTCTCTCATCATAACATATGCGGTAAATACTCTACGTAATATATCATCACGCTTCTTTATAAATGTAATTTCACCATCACTAACGCTCTCACTAAGAGCACTAAGAATCTTAAAATATTTATTAAGGTCACTCTCAGTAATAATAACATCACGTGTGGATATTTCATTAATAATAGTTTCTTTTATATTACTAAGACTAGGAGCATCCACTCCGCCAATTATTGTTGTAGGTTCAAAGTTAACAACAATAGATAAATTACGTAAATCTGCATCTGATTGTTTAAATGTTGCATCTGAGCTGTACGTACTAGGGACATTACTGCCGTTAGTTGTAAATATATTACAATATAGAGTACTATTAGCACTAGGTATAAAATCATCACTTGCGCTAGAGAACTTTATTTGAAGTTCAGTATCACTATTTAAACTATAATACGCAAAATCATTATCACTATCTACTCCGATATTGGAATAGTATAACTCAATCTTTTTCTTATCGCTATTATTAGTACTGTAATACAGTGTTGCACCAGCAAATTCATTATCGAATGTAAATGTATGTATCTTTGTATTAAGAAATGATGAACTAGCTATTTGCTTAGTTTGTGTCGTTATTTTATATTGATATGCTCTAGCATATATACTAATTAATGAGCTAGAATTATCAACAGATAGGATCTTATTATAGTCAGTTTCAAATTCAGTAGTTGTAGGTTCAGTAGTTATATATTGAGCTGAGTATGTACCGCTAGTAGAAGAGTACTTAATTAATATACTATGCTCTATAGCAAAATAATATTCGCCAGCTATAATAGGACTGCTCTTATCTAATATAAGAATACTTGTATCTCCAAGACCAGTAACATCTGTACCGTAATTAGTATCATATGTACTAGCTGCTTTAAAGTATTCTGTTAGACCATCTGCATCTAGTTGTATCTTTATGGTAGCATATGCAGGAGTAGCTTTAGTAATATTTATGTTAAACATTTTAGCCCAGTTGTATATACTCTTAGGCATAATTGCTGTATTAAGAAAGGACTCATTATATAACATATTTTTATGTATAGTGCTATCTCTCATCATACTAGCATTCATATCTATTATGGCACCAAATAATCCGGCCTTAAGATAATCTGTGTCCGTTATATCTGTAAATTTACTAGCAATTGTTAGTAGTTTTTCTTCAATATCATATTTACTAGGTGATATTCTATTTGTAGTTGTTGTTGACATATCATGTCCTCCTTAATCTGCGAAAAATTCACTAGGGTTATATATGTAAGTATCACCGAATTTATCACTAACAAATGTATTAGTACTTGTATCTAAACCAAAGGATAATATAAATCTATCCTCAGTATTATCTATATTTGATCCTGCTGACCCTGTTTCTAACAGTACAATGGGACCTCTAGACGTGCTATCCACTAGTGAACTATATTCTGCTAGTCCAGTCTTACTTAGTAATTTACTATTTCTTATACTTGCATAATCGTCTGTTATGTCAGATAGTTTACCATAGCCTGATAACTTGAGTGACGTTATATTGAATTCTTCTAATATCTGAGGATTCATATCCTCTTTAACAGTGTATACAAAGGGAATATCTAATTCTGCAATATCATGTTGTCCTTTAGTATATTTAAAGTTGCCATATGGAATAGTTGTAGGCCAACATCCAGTATATTTAGTCCAAAATTTTATAGTTCTTCCATCTGGTTTCACTGCAAAATAATATATACTGCACATATAATCTAAACTTCCGTCTTCTATACATGCTGGATTAGCGTTAAATGTTCCATCCGTTACATTAGCTATATATTCCACCCATAATGCTATGAGTTTAGTAAAATCTAAATTAGCAGTTTCTTCCACACTAATACTAGTGACATTAGCTGCTGTACTTATAGTTGTATGTGTAGGTAATGTTATTTTATATCCTTGTTTGGTATTAAATGAATCATCTTGTTCTAGTACTGTATCTAATCCATCCATGTTCTTACCATTATTAGTAAACATAGGAAGGAAGTTACTATCACTGTAATCTTCATTATATGATAGTATCTTAGGTAGTATCTTATCAGAATTATTTAATCCTTCAGAACTAAGATATGGAACAAACTTTGGTTCCTTTTTCATATTATTATATGCTAGCATTGCTTGCGTACTAGTTGATGTAGGTTTTACAGGTTCTATAAATAAGAGAGGTTTAGTTACGAATATAAAGCCATTTCCTGTAGTAAATGTCTCAAGATATCTGTTATCGAAATATCCAGAAAACGATGTAATATTCTCTATACCGGCTACATCATTATTTATATTAGCATAGTTATCTGTTGAAGTACTCATATATTTCTCCTCTCATATAAACATTATAATATATTGTTCCACATATCTGAGTTTTTCAAACTTAATATTTATTTATTTTATTCATTGTACTTTAAAGTTTTCTGCAATATTCCATATCATAGAACAATAAATTATATACGATATAAAATATTTATATTTCGGAAGGAGATAATATATGAAAGAAAGTAAAGACATATTAAGTGAAGCCTTTTTTAAGAAATCAAGCTATAGCGATAAAGTTGCTAATTCGATGCCAGAATATCAACCGGTAAAAAGTACGGGGTATGGCAGTGTGTTAAACAGAGATAATTATACCGTCACAGACACAGATGAAGTTAAAAAAAGATTAACTAAGACATTTGGTGCAGCTTTTGGTAATAATACTATAAAATCATTAGCTAGTAAGAGTATAAAGACCTTCCCTGTTATAGTATCAGATGACGTAACTCCCGAAACAACAGTTATGTTAAAGAGACTAATGGAAGAACAGTATGCTGAATATATCAATCTTCTTATATCTAATAAAATTATTGACCTTAGTCAATATGATAGAAATGGTGATACTGATATAGCACTACAAGCTGTCGATGATATTAGTGGTAGCGATTTTAGCAGCACTAGACTTGCTAATAAAGCACGCAGTGGAGAAGTATCTACTGATGATGTATTTAAGAATGTACCATTATATAATCTCCTAAGACAAGAAGGTGCAGAATTTTCGCCTGCAGATGATCTAGCTAGAGCTCTCTTTGAAGGTGCATTAGTTATACCTACAGAATATGAAGACTTGCTTACTGAATATCTTAGTGAGAATATGGATGAATTAGCTGCATTAAATGAAGCTACTTATGTTAATCCTATTGATGGATTAGAAGATCGAGTTGGAGTTAGACGTAGTGACGTTCAAGCAGATCCAGTTGATAGAAAACACATGAGTCTTAGTCAATATGTCGCAGATAATACAGACTATGCTAAAGTCAAAAATTCTATAGGTAGTAGAGAAGATGCTAGTTTAGCATTATCTGGTATTACTGTAGATCCTACAACAAATAAAGATGTATACAGTAAACTTACTAATGTAGATATTATAGTTGATGCTGATAAATTAGATAAAGCTATAAATAGATCTGTTGGTGAAATGCTTGCTGATCCAAAAAATGCTGAAATAAGAAATAGATTTGAAAAAGCTGTATTCTTACTTAACAGTGCTAAAATATCTGGCGGTGAATTTATTGATTACTGTACGCTTCGTTTAGGTATACCAATAAGTAAAGCTACAAGAACTGATTTAGTCACAAAGTTTAAGACTAGTGATGTACGTAATTGAAATAATAGTAATAAGAGCATTGGATTAATTGACGCTCAAAAACTTAGAAACAATATAAATATTAGCAAACCAATATTTAGAAAGATTCTTTCAGTAAATTATAAAGCTATAGTTATTGGTGGAATTGTTGGAGCTGGAATAGGCTCTGGTAGTGCTGCTGCAATTATGGGATTAATTATAGGTGGTACTATTATGGCCGGGCCTGTTGTTGCATCTGGTGCGATATTAGGTGGAATTGGTGCTCTTATAGCTCGTATGATATCTAAACACAGAACAAATAAAATGACTAATAAAATTCAGGGTTGGGAACGTGTTGAACAACTAATAAATATAATGATAGATCAACAAAATGGTGTTAGATGTATATATAAGAATAATTCTGATTTAGCTACAATGGTTAAACCTGATGATTCTTCATTAGCTACTGCTGATAGACAAGTTGATAAATTCATAACAGATACTTATAAAGCTACTGCTCCTGAAAAAAAAGAAGAAGATATAGAAGCACTAAAGGCTGAGTTAGAAAAGAATAAAAAGTTGCTAGCTGACCTTGGTATACATGAAAGTGTTAATCCTACATATCATGGTGAAATGATAACTGATGCATATATTTCAGAAGAATATACTGCATATTATCATAATGAAATTATGAGTTTATGTGAAGATATTGCTGCTGATACAGAAGCAACTGCTATGTTAGAAGAAGCAAGTATGTTTAAGAGAGTGTTAGGCGGTGGAAAGAGACAAGATTTCTTTACACTTAAAGCTAGAGATAGAAAGAAACTAGCACAAGGAATAACTACTCCTATTACAGCTCAAAAAATATCATATAACCCAGATGAAGTAAGAATGATGCCAGGATATGCTGCTGCGGAAGACTATGCATATGGTAGCGTAGAGTGGGATCGTAAAAATATCAAAGATAGAAGATACAATCAACCTCTCGTAATAACTGTACATTTTCGTGGAAGATATGCCGATGATAAAACTGCTGATAACGAACTTACTGCAGTTATAGGTATCTTAGGAATTGTTAGTAGAGTACCTAGTGAAGAAATGAAATATATTCTAAAATCTAGTGCTGAAGGAACAACTCTTAATGGTATAATCACTAACGGTGAAGATCCTAAAGCTATGATATCTAACTTATTTTCTACTAATAAGATAGATAAAGATATAAAAAATCTTCCTCAAAGTGCTGATGTATGGAAGAATCTTAGTAAAGTTTCAGTATTAGCTGTAAGTAATACAATTGCTGGTAAAAAAACTGGTAATGTTGCTAATGCCCATATTGTATTCTCTCAAAAAGAAATAGACGAATTACATAATGAGGATGGTATAGATTATCTTAAAGATAAGAAACTATCAGCTCAACTTATGAAACATTATAACGCAGTCACACTTATGATTGCCAATGATATCCAAGAACGAGTATATATATTTGATGATCCTGATACGATCTCATGGAATGTTGTTCCATATACAGCTCTTAGAAGTTCAAGTAGCTCAGATAATTTAGCTTCGGCTTTAACTAAACTGGGAAGAATGTAGGAGGTAAATATGAATAATACAAATAGAATATTAACACAGTATCTTATGGAATCTTCTGATATGACAAAAAATGAAATATCAGAACTCCGTGAGAGTACTAAAATTGAAAGCATCAAAGATATTGCTGTTGAAATATTACGTAATATCAATGATAAACTATCAGAAATAGATACCTTTTCTGCAGATCGCAGTCGTGGTGATGTCAAGCAAATAAAAGAACTAGGAGATCTACAAAATTGTATAACTTCTCTAGAGAAATTACTAGATAATACAACTGAAGGTTACATTGAATGTAAACAATATCTTGCAGTTGTAATTAAGAGTATATTATATCTTAATCAATATGGTAAAGAATTTAAAGATGCTTATAGAAATAAAAAGACTCTGATGATAATGAAGTATGAATCAATAGTATTATCTATTATATCTGCTACATCATATCTTATTTCTGTTATGGTTGATTTTACAGCCTCTGAACCTGTCCTTAAACAGTATGTAGTAGCTGAGAAAATTGCTCCTATATCAACTCTCATTAAATTTAATGAGTCAGTTGAATCTGGTGAGTTTAGAGACATTACTAGAGACACAAATCTAGTAAGAGAATGTTATCTTGAACTATCAGTTGAAAGACTCAGTCAATTAGATGAGGCAAATGATATCATTTCGGTTGTTATGGATGGTATCCAAAATATATACAAAAATATGGACAAAGGTGGCAAACTTACTTCGGTAGTATATAAAGCCGCAGGTGTTGTTACTTTGATATTTTCTCTAAGAGAAATATTTTACGCTATGTATAAAACTAGAACAAAATATAGTGAAATTACAGATAGTATAGCAAACTTTGCAAATGTCTCTAAGACAGGTGCAACTAGCAAACTAATATCATTTGCCAATAAATTTGTTACAGATGCTGAATCTGCTACAGATTTAGCTCATCGAGAGATTGAAGACGAAGATAGAACAGTAGCTGGAGATATTAAAGATCTCTCCAGAAAACCATCATTTGATGTAGGAAATGTTTCTCCTGAAAAAATAGAAACTCCTGTAGCAGCTGGTGGATATAATGGATATAATTTTGATTTCTAAATAAAAGTAAAATAACTAAGCGATGCTTAGTTATTTTATTTAATTTTTCTTAGTTAGCTTGTTTTAATTAGCTTTAGTATAGTACTTGCATTAAAATGTAAGAAATCTGAAGATGACAGTATATACGATACTTCACCAATAAAATACTCACCATTCACGGTATCTGAAGTATCTCCAGATATCATTGCTTTTGTCATAGGGGTAAATATTTCAGGATTTATATTAGGTATACTAATAGCACTAGCCTCGGCTAGAGCGTTAGCTGAAAATTTATTTTCGGCTATAGCATTTGATCCTGTATTCCAATAGTATCGATTTTTTTCGTATCCCATATCATATGTCTCTCCACGAGTAACTAAATTATAGTTTTCATCATATGAGTAAAATACTGTATTTGTTGCTATAGTATCGCCAGTAACCTTTTTAGTTTCTACAAAACTTGGTACTGCTCGCTTATATACACGTATATTATTGTCATCATCTAATTTAGCGTTAGTATATATATCGTTATTAGATGTTTCGTTAGATGTTTTAATATATATTTCTAGAGTATTGCTATAATAATCCCTGTTGGCTTTATTTAGTGGATATACATACGACTTAGTATTATCTAAAAATATTCCTAGATTTTCATTATATATGCCATAGAAGTTATCAAGATACTTAATAGCTGCTATTGGTGATAATGGAGGAATAATTATATTTTCATAGCTAGTTCCATTATCAGATGGTTCTATCAATATATCGCTAGTATCTATATCAGACAGTATATTTACTAGTATGTCATTTATAGTAGCACCGTCATATATAGTGTTTATTATGCTCTTATTTTTTATTATAAGAGATTTAGGTATTCCAGACACTGTATATGATACAGTATTAACAGATTCTTTAATTCCAATGTTCTCACTATCCTCATTATCTTCGTCATCTTTAACATCAGATACATCATATGGTTTTTCATATGGACGAATGATTGTAGATAATACTTCATCAGTTGTTACGATATCTTCACCGTCAGTTTCTTGTACATCGCTATCCAGACTATTGTAGGCTTCTACACTTAATGATATCTCTATATCTTCATCTCGTAATATATCTCTATTTTCAACTGTTACGTTAAATGATATCATGCACAGCGGAAAAGAAGCAGATATATAATCTTTCTTTATACGAATATCACTTATCATTTTAGAGCAATCTATATAGTCTCCACTAGGACGTAATATGCTAGCAGTTAATAGAAATCCCTGTTTTTTATCGCTATATGCCATTATAAGATACCTCTATAATCAACATTTTCTCCAGCTGCTGACTTTCTTTCCATCTCTGTTACAGACATCATTTCCTCAGCAGATATACCATCGCTGTACTTATCTATAAACTCTTGATAATTACCAAAAATTTGATCTTTAGTAAGAAATATGCTATTAAGATGCGCTAATTCATGTGTTGTCTTAGTAAGAGAGACCAGACCAATTTGATTAGCATAATGACAATTCATAACTTCTTCAGCTATGGTAAAGCTATTAAACTGTCTATTTTGTATAAGATCATGTGTCATAATAATCTCTATTATTTCATATAGTGTGAACGGATAATGATGAAATTCCAGGCTGGCATCTAAATTGCTTATATTATGCAATATAGTGTCAGTATTTAGCACTCCAACGTTTGTACGAACAGCTTCAATATATGTGCTATATTCATGAGAAGTCCGTATAAGACGTTCTACATTTTTTATAAATGATTTTATAGCTTTATCGTCATAGTAATCAATAAAGTAAAAACTTTCGGAAAAGGGATCTTCTTCAGCCTGTATAGCTAAATTTCCGTCTTCATCAGTCTTACTAGTTATATTACCTATTACTGTGTTATCTTTTTTTTCCATGTTATTTACCTCTATATAATAATTTGTTTATCTATATTTATTTTTATAGATTTTATAAAAATAATATAAACTGAACAAATTATTATATGATTGAAGGAGAAATAATATGACAAATAACAACTTTTTAGTAGATAGCGAATCATACGAAAAATTTAATAATATTTCTCGTTTTGTATCTAACAGTATAATAAAAAATACAACAAATTTAGATGAAGGAGAAACTACATCTAGTAAATACTTAGATAGTTTCCTTAAAAGATATTATGACAACGGACTTACTGGTGCTGAAACAGCAAAATTATACAATTTTATTATGGCGTATAATACTGCTATAACAGCAAAATTAAGTAATTCATATTATAGCTCAGTATTAGAGTTTTCATATGATATGAGCGATACATCATTTTATAACACATATCTAAAAAAATATTATGGCAAAATCGATACACTAATAGCAGCATTTGTTGCCGATACAGGTATATCACAAGATCTATCTAGCCTTAGCCGTGGGGATATAACAACAATATATATGTCTGCAACTAAAAAAGCAGCATATACTACAATCAGCAAATACTATACTCTTATGAAAAATAGTAAGCAATTTGAATTATTATCTCTTATGAAATTAACTAACTATATAACCAAACTCGGTGTAAACAGTGTCGGTCTAGATTATACAGTAGAGATTAGTAAGAAATCCTATAGTAAGAAAGTGCTTACATCTGATGGTTGGTACTATGGACAAGCTGACGCAAGCGGAACAAAGGATACAACTGCTGTTGTTACTGCTATACGAGATTATCTTGGTAGTAATAGTGATAATTCTATAGATGTTGGTAATAAACTTATATATGCAACTTTCAATATAAAAAATTTAGATAGCGGAGATGCTATATATTCTATAGATGTACCAATCTTAGAGTATGCCGTAAACACTACAGATTATTCATACTATATAGTAACTAATTATTTTTCGTCAGATGACGAGGGGACAACTATAGACAGTACAACCCTTAATTCAGCTATTAGCATATTTGATGATAATGATGATATAAAACCTATGATTAATTCTAGTACTGTAGTCTTCCCAAACTCAGTTGATGATACTAATATAAAACGATATATTACAGATAATATAGATAAGTTCTTTAAATATCTATGTTATAGTGATGATGTTATTGCAGTACCTAGTATTAGTAATTTCTTGACAACATCAACTGGAAGTCTAACTATATTTAATGGTATAGATAATACACTTACTAATGGAGCTGCTACAGTTGATTTTGAATTATTTTCATATATTAACTATGAAAAGTTTAGATTTCAGATATATATCAGTACAACAGAGAATGGTTATACCAAAAACTCTGCAAGCAGCCAAGAAGTTTCTTGGGCTAATGATAAAGAACCCGTTACATTCTTTGATCTAAAAGATATTGATGTAACAGACTGTGGTTTAGCGGATAACATAACATATAGTAATAGTAGTAGCGAAACTGCCACAGCTAAGACTCTCTTCTCAGTGGTTATATTTTTCAAAGATTTAAATCCTAACTATAGAACTACAATGAACTCCGATATATACGATAGAATATTAACTAATATACTATACATATATGAAGTTAATTCTGATGATAACAATATTATTACACTAGGTTCAAATACTCTGTTTACTAGCCTGCAAGATCTAACAATTACAGATGATATACAGAATATATATAGATCATACAGTGATGGTACTGGTTACATTATACACACAGATACTACAGAGATATTATATCCATACTTCTATAGCAATGCCTATCAAGCTCACAGAGCAGATGAAAGCGAGATTATAGGATATTATGCTGGTGATGATTATATATCTAATGGATATGGTGTAGATACTATAGATAAACTAGAAATAGCTAACTTCCTTAGTATATATAAGACAACACGTGATTATTATTACATGGTATTACTAAATGAAGCGTTTGTTAATGACAGTGAATATAAAACATATGAAAAATTTTTTATATGTTTCTGAAGTATAGAAAGATTTATCAGTAGCAAGATTGATAATATACATGATATTGACTATTTTGATAGTACTGATGTTCATAATTTCCTGGTTAGTTATGGTTTAAATGCCCTAGACGAAAGTGAAGTATTTTATGATCAACTAGATATGAATAAACAGGTATTACAGTACTTTAA
>Ga0172377_10003829_pt1 | contig 15481 bp, 16 predicted proteins | sample Pumphouse3metaG_FD_119749 | JGI IMG/M metagenome (GOLD analysis project Ga0172377, IMG submission 119749) | Leachate microbial communities from a municipal landfill in Southern Ontario, Canada - Pumphouse #3 metaG | ecosystem: Engineered > Solid waste > Landfill > Unclassified | place: Canada...
CGACAACCCGACCGAGGGAAAGTGACTCGATATGCACTTAATTCAAGATCGCCCAGGTCATACACCATTAACGTGTTATCGGCACGGCAATGACGTGATGTGAAACACCCGACCTCACACTTAATGTTAAATGCGTTAAGGGTGCGAGAGTCGGCAAACAGCGATTTTACCTTGTGAATGCCAATTTGCTTTTGCCACGCATCGTAATCTGATGCCTTGGCTTGCTGACCTATCCCTAGTACAAAAAGCAGAATAATTAACGCTTTTTTTAATATAGCAATCATGCTTCACCCCCCGGATTGTAAGTAAATATCTTCTATGCTTGTCGCCCAAAGCTAAACGCCCGTGCTTGGTTCAGCAAACTGCCAATCCAGTGGCCGATTTATTAACGCGGCCACGCTATCACCGCTTGTATGAAGTTTTTTGTTTATGTACTCACGCTTTAGAGCATTCACTCTAAAAGTCATTGATGTGCCGGCTCTTATATGAGCCGGTTGCTTGCGGTGAGTATTCCCTTTTAGCCATTCATAATCACGCATTACGTTAGCATCCCCAACCCGAATTCCGATTCCCCTCCCATCCCATCTACATACAGTGAGTAGGCTTGTTGCTTGGTGCATTTAATGGTTAGATCGAGTCTTACAGCCGCGAGGGTAAATGTCTTTCCACCCGGTTTGCGAACAGAAAAAGTTTCGCTACCGGTAATTATGACATCCAGTATTCCTATATCAGTTAAACCAATTGCATCGAAAGCTGATTTAAATCTGTGTTCATGAGCGCTAAGCGTGTCGTATGCGTAAACATCATCCTCAATCTTGGTGTTGACGCTAACCAATCCCTCGACCACGAGAGTATCCCCATCGTTATGATCAAACTCAAAACTCTTCTCTCTAGGCAAGCCTAGCGGCTCACTGCTTCGAGTTACGATCACTGAGGATTCGCCACCTTGAGCCTCCACTACGTAAAACCGGTAACTAGGCTTGCCGGCAGGATTCATCTTTTTCACCCATTCAGAGAGGTGAGTGCTTACCGCCCAGATGTTTTGGGGATTAAGCCCTCGCACAAGATTTATTGATTCGTAGAATCGTGAATTCAAGTTATAACCCTTTTAGTAGTTAATATTTAGCAATACGTCGTCTTCCAAAATCCAAACTTCGAGTTAAGTGTGGCGGTTTTTTATTGAAATATCAATACATCCCCTCTTCTTAAAACCCTTCTGATCACGACAACAAGTGCCATAAATAAGTGGGCTTTAAGCTAATTCTTATTCGCTTATTCAAAGATATACGTTGACCAACGAAGCCCCGCTTTCTCCCTAAGCATTACATCGAGAAAATATTTTTAATATCTGCCTGCGAGGCAACCGAAGCACTATATTCTGTCATATTGAATCCCAACCAACTTTTGCACAAAACAGATATAAATATTTTTTAAATGAATTTAATAATTCCAACCTAAGATTGCAAATAGGCGTTTTAACCTGATTGATGCATTTGGGTTCAATCACACTAGGCCTGTTTTTGTCGTAGAATATTCAAAAAACTCGATCATCCCATCACCAGGCCTGGTAGTTTTTGATAGAGGATAAACAAGCCCATCAATACTAGGAAGCTGGCGAAAATTCGACGTAGCAGTTGTTGGTCAAATTTGTGGCTGACTTTGTGCCCCAGCCAACCGCCGAGAATACCGATGAGGGTAAATTTAATAATAATGCCCCAATCTAACGCTAAATCTTGCGCCGCCAACACATCCAAATAAACCGCAAAACCGGCGAAGGATTTAATCGCAATAATCACTAAACTGGTGCCAACCGCCAAGCGCATCGACAAACCGCCCAATAACACCAGCGCGGGAATAATTAAAAAACCGCCGCCAACCCCCACCAGGCCTGTTACTGCGCCGACGACCAAACCATCGGCGACAATTTTATAGGCGGCGCGTGGTGCTTTCGGCGGTGCGGATAAATCCACTGGCTTAAACATGAGATAGGCTGCGCTGAGCATCAAGGCGGCGAAAATCAGCATTTGCACCACGCCATCAATAAAGTGCGCCAACCATGCGCCGAATATGGCACCCACCAGGCCTGGTAATCCAAACCAAGCCACCATGCGCCAATCAATCGTTTTTTGGCGTGCATACGGAATCGCAGAAATCAGTGAAATCACACCGACAATCATTAATGAACCGGCCATCGCCACTTTTGGGTCTTGGCCGACCAAATACACCAACACCGGCACGGTCAGAATCGAGCCGCCTGAGCCTAATAACCCCAAACTCAAACCGATTAATAACGCGCCTAGCCAAGCGAGAATCATGCTTTAAACCTCATGCGGTTTTCCTGACGAGCAACACGCCCGATTCGATATGGTGACTATATGGGAACTGATCAAATAACGCCGAAGCCACCAAGTCATGGGTTTGCAGTAGCGTTTCCAAATCCCGCGCCAGCGTTTCCGGGTTACACGAAATATACAAAATATGCTCAAAATCCGCCGCCAAGCTGCGGGTTAAATCGTCCAAACCGGAACGCGGAGGATCAACAAAAATCGTGCGGAAGTGGTAGTCACTTAAATCAATATCTGCCAACCGATTAAACGCGCGCCCTTGCAAAGCTTGCGCGACTTCTTCTGCCGCCAGTTTAATCACTTGCACATTCTCGACCTTGTTTTGTTGCAAATTAAACTGCGCTGATTTAACCGAGGTTTTGGAAATTTCCGTCGCCAACACGCGACCATACAAATCCGCCAACGCAATCGAAAAATGTCCATTGCCGCAATAGAGTTCCAATAAGTCACTGCTTTTATCCGCATTGATGCGATGGCTTTGTTCACGCGCCCACGCCAACATATTTTGCGCCATCTGCGCATTCGGTTGCGTAAACGAATTTTCGATTTGCTGAAACCACCAGGCCTGGTGGTCAGCGGCTAAACGCTCATTGACCCAATCCTGCTCTAATAGAATCTTTTGCTTGCGACTGCGACCGATAATGTGATTGATTGGCAAAGTATCACGCAGGGTTTGGGCGGCGGACAACCAGGCCTGCTCGTCGAGTTTTTTGCGATAAATTAACGTCACCAGCATTTCGCCGCTGAGCGTGGCGAGAAAATCAATTTCAAACAAACCGTTTTTTAAGGTGTCGTTAGCCGAAATGCTGGCAAGCAACGGCTGCATTAAATCCGCAATCGGTTTCGCTGCCATCGGACAATATTCGACTTCAACCGGACGCGAAGGATTGGCCGGATCAAACATCGCATAAAACAGACGCTCAGCGGTATGCCAAATACGAAACTCGGCGCGCTGGCGATAATGTTCCACCGGAGACGCAAAAACCTGCAAGTTCGCCGCCATTTGCGGCATTAAACTGATCAAACGCTGCTGTTTGTCCGCCAGTTGATGTTGATATTGCTCCGGAAAAACCTGACACAGCACGGCGACATCCTTTTAATAAACTAAAGCGCCGTTGCGCAGCCATCAAATACGAGTGCTTCGCGCGCAACGGAGTGAAAAACCGCTATTATACCGCGTAACGCGCGCGGGTAAAAAAACGCCATCGCAAAAGCCTGCGCCGGGTTTGCTATAATGCTCGCTTTGCCTTAACCGATATTCATTCTAACCACATGGCGTCTTTTTCTTTGGTGCATCAACTCCAGCTACAATACAGCCCGTTTGAAGACAGGCTGATCCTATCCACTCATGGCCACGATGCGCGCACGATTCGTTTATTGATTACGCGGCGTTTGGCGTTGCCTTTGTTTGAGCGTTTACTCAGCCTTAGCCAAGAAGCGAATTATTGGGACGAACCTTTAGCCACACAAGCGCCATCGGCCGCATTGGACTCACAGCAGGCGAAGCACGCAACGCAAGCCTCGGCGCGACTCGAACACGAAACCGAGCACCCAGCCGAATCCGCAACCTCGGCGCTTGACGATGCGCTTGCCCAGATGTATTTAGCCACGCAAGTCCACTTTGAGCAGCAAGGGGAGCATTTGGCCGTGGCCTTTGAGGGCTTGGTTTTGCCGGATGCGATGCAACAGCCGCAACCCCACGTGCCGGTATTTGCGTTTCAACTCAATGGCGCCGATCTGCATAAAATCACCCATTTATTTAACCGTGAAATGGAGCGCGCACGCTGGAATGAAAGCCATGCGCTTGCGCCGCAATTTAATACATCGGCGTTGCAGTAATCAAGGAGTAGAGCAGATGACATGGGTTCTCGCCTCAAATAATGTTGGTAAACTGCGCGAGCTATCTGCGCTGTTGCAAGGTTGGGATATTCAACCGCAAGGCGCCTTTTTCAACGACGAAGCCGAAGAAAACGGACTGAGCTTTATTGAAAACGCGTTAATAAAAGCGCGTTTTGCCGCCGCTAAAACCGGTTTAGCGGCGATAGCCGACGATTCGGGACTCGAAGTAGCGGCGCTACAAGGCGCGCCGGGCATATACTCGGCGCGTTATGCGGGTGCTCAAGCAACGGACGCGGAAAACAACGCCGCCTTATTACACGCCATGGCGCATCTTGTCGGCGAACAACGTCAGGCCTGCTACTATTGCGCGCTGGTCGCGGTACGCCATGCTCACGACCCCACGCCGATGATTGGCTTGGGGCGCTGGTGTGGACACATTTTAACCGCGCCGCGCGGCGAGGGCGGCTTTGGCTACGATCCGCTGATGTATTTTGACGATCTGCAGGCCAGCGCTGCCGAACTCGACCCGGCGCTGAAAAATCAACGCAGTCACCGCGCGCAAGCCTTGCGTGCTTTGGTCGCGCAACTGCAGGGCGAATGGCCGCGATGAGTCTACACTTTGAGCAACCGATTCCGTTGAGCTTGTACATTCACTACCCTTGGTGTGTACAAAAATGCCCCTATTGTGACTTCAACTCGCACCAAGTAAAGGCCGACTTTGCCCAGCAACAACAGCGTTATCTACACGCGTTAGTGCAACAGTTGGAAAACACCCTGCCGATGATTTGGGGGCGCCCGATTGAGTCGATTTTTTTTGGTGGCGGCACGCCCAGTCTTATGTCTGTAGAGGGGCTAGATTGGCTACTTTCGCACCTGCGCGCCTTGCTCGGCTTTTCGCCGCAAACCGAAATCACCCTTGAAGCCAACCCCGGTACCGTTGATGAAGCGAAATTTATCGGTTTTCGTCAAGCCGGTATTACGCGGCTTTCGTTGGGTATACAAAGCTTTAACCCCGCCCACCTACAAGCATTGGGGCGCATTCACGATAATCAGCAGGCCTGGTCGGCGATAGAAGCGGCGAAGCACGCCGGTTTTGAGCGTCTGAATTTGGACCTCATGTTTGCATTACCGCAACAAACCCTCGCGCAGGCGTTGCAAGATATCGACGCTGCGCTGGCAGCCGAGCCTACACATATTTCACACTACCAACTGACACTTGAGCCGAACACACCTTTTTACCGTCAACCGCCAATTCTCCCCGACGAAGATCTCGCCTGGGCGATGCAATTAGCCTGTCAAGCGAAGTTAGGCGAGGCCGGCTATCAGCACTACGAAGTGTCTGCGTTTGCGCGTCCGGGCGAAGCTTGTCGCCATAACCTCAACTATTGGCAGTTTGGCGACTATCTGGGCTTGGGGGCCGGCGCCCACGGCAAGCTCACCTTAGCGCAATTCGGCGAAGTCTGGCGTTCGCAACAACCAGCTAGTCCCGGCGCCTACTTGCAGCAATTTCCAGCGCCGCGTTCGCAAGGCCAAGGGCGTGATTACGGGCGCTGGCAGCGCCTAGAGCAAGCCGATCTCATCTTCGAGTTCATGCTCAATGCGTTGCGCTTAAACGACGGCTTCGAGCTGGCGCTATTTAGCCGACACACTGGCTTAGCGCTCAGTCAAATCAGCGCTCAACTGCAGCAGCTACAAACGCAAAACTGGGCACATCTCATCGACAATCGGCTAGAATTAACCGCGCTGGGCAAGCAGTATCTCAACAGCGTCATCGCAGTATTTTTAGACTAATTCCCTACAGGTTTAATATTATGGTTAGACGACTAAAAACCACTCTTAAAATCGCGCTGATTGTATTAGTCGCCTTGCCAACGCTGATTGTCGCGGGCTTTAGTGGGGCGATTTTATGGCTAGACTTTAATCAATATAAGCCACTGATTGAGGAAGAAGTTTTCGCCAAAACAGGGCGCCATTTAACCATTGAAGGCGAAATTAAGGCGCGCCCTTGGCCGCTTGAATTAACCATTGGCGAAAGTCGATTGGCCCAGCCGCCGGGGTTTGATAACACCAACGCATTTTTATCCTTCGAGCAACTTAACTTGCGCCTATCCTTAAGTCGTCTGATTTGGTCGGGCGAGCTGCACCTGCTTGGTGCCGAAGTGTTAGCGCCCAAGCTACATTTGATAGAGCAGGGCGCTAAGCAAAACTGGTTGGATGGGGTTGCGTATACTGGCCAAAACGCACCTTGGCAAAAGGTGAGTGACGCGCCCAACCCCCCCGCGTCGAACTGGTTAGCGTTATTGCGTCAGATAAGACTCGATGCACTATCGATTCACCAAGGCGAAATACACTGGCAACGCGGCGAACAACGCTGGACGCTCAGCCCGTTCGAGTTGATTGCGTTTGATGTACAGCTTGGCCAGCGCATGAAATGGCAGCTTGACGGCGAATGGCATCGCCAAGGCGTGCAGTATACATTCCAACTCCCCAGCCACGTTACGCTTGCGCCTGATCTGCGGCGCATTGAACTACACGATGCGCGGTTGAATTTACAAGTACGCGATAGCCGCGAGCACATTCCCACCTATCGGCTTCAACTTGACCTGCAACATCTCGACTGGCAGCCTACGGCGCAAAACCTAGCCATAAGCTTTGCCGAAATCGCCTTGCTTGGCTCGCGCATAAACTTAGAGCTAAGTGGTCACTATGGGCAAGAATTGGATTTAACAGGACGCGCCGCGTTAAGCGAATTCAATGCGCGCGCTTGGTTGCAACACTGGCAAATCAGCCATCCCGATTTTGTTAAAGCCGATGCCCTAACGCGCATTAATGGTCAGTTTGACTGGGCGTTGACGGCGTTGGGATGGCGTGTGCATAACGTGTTGTTAAATGTGGATAACACCCAAGTCAGTGGCTTTGTTGCGCAACGACAGCAAGACTACAGCTTCGATCTGCATTTAGGTCAACTTAATGTAGATAACTACGCCGCTAAAAAACAAACCACTACCGATGCCAACACGGATGCCAACGAAACCTATTTGCCGATTGCGATCCCGATTCGAACCCTACGAGAATCGGCGTTGCAAGGGCAGCTTGTCGTTGATCACCTCACGCTATGGCAAACGCACTACCAAAACCTGCAGCTCGGCGTCAACAGCGCGTATGGTCAGCTTGATCTTGCCCCGCTGGATGCCGATTTATATCAAGGACAGTTGCGCTCATCGTTACGCCTAAACGTTAATCAAGATGTGCCGAACTTTGCGTTTAAAGGGCGTCTAATCGGATTGGATTTACAACCCTGGCTGGCCGATAGCCTCGACTATCGCGATCTGAGTGGACGCTTGATGGCCTGGTTTGATTTACGCAGCCAAGGAACCAATAGCGCAGCCATAAAAAGTCATCTTAATGGCCAATTTAGCGCCGAACTGCGCGAAGGGCGGTATTTTGGTGCGGCTTTATCCCCCGATATCGCCACGCCGCTTGATTTTGCGCAGATGACTGTGCGAGGCGAAGCATTGAATGGCGTGTTTCACCTACAGCAAGCGCAGCTGGATGCCGCGCAACTGAGTGCGCAAGCATTCGGTCAAATAAACCTTGCGCAAGCGCAGGCCCAAATGCGCCTACAAATACGCCCAGCCAGCGCGCCACAAGCCGCGCCTATCGCGTTGCAGATGCAAGGCAGCTTGCGCGAACCGACATGGCAATAACGGCGTTGTTCGCCCTCATCACACGTCCTGAAAAAAGCGGCAATCATTAAATCAGCAGGCCTGCTTAAAAGCCTACCTGCTTAAAAACCTTATTACGCCTTAGGCGCTTTAGGACGTCTTGAAACCGACGAAGGTTTCAACTTATCGCGGCTTGGCCAACGCGTGTTAGGCGCTTTAGGTTTGTTCGCTGGTTTGTTCGCTGGTTTAGCCGAGTTGGCGGCGTGCGTGCGAGGCTTACGCGCCAAAGGGGTCATCGGCAACTGATGCTTCACCTCAAAGCCGGCTTCCTCGCGACGGTTCAACACCCGCCCAATCAGTTTTTCAATCCCGTCCAATAATTCGACCTCATCCGCACTGACCAGCGATAACGCCTCGCCGCTCGAACCCGCACGCCCCGTGCGGCCAATACGATGCACATAATCCTCGGCGACATTCGGCAAATCGATATTAATCACGTGCGGCAACAAATCAATATCCAAACCTCGCGCGGCAATATCAGTCGCGACCAACACCCGAATACGATTCGCTTTAAAATCACTTAACGCCTTGGTGCGCGCGCCTTGGCTTTTATTACCATGCAACGCCGCAGCGCTAATACCCGCCTGATTAAGTTTTTCGCAAATGCGGTTCGCGCCATGTTTAGTTTTGCTAAACGCCAAAACCTGCTGCCATTGATTATCTGCCACTAAATGAATTAGCAGCTCGGTTTTGCGCGCCTTATCCACCGCAATAACCGTTTGAGTCACCAAATGTGTGGTGCTATTAGGCGGGGTCACGGAAACCTGTTGCGGCTGATGTAAAAACTGCAGCGCCAGCTGGCGAATGGCATCGGAAAACGTCGCCGAAAACATCAGCGTTTGCCGCTTTTTTGGCAACAACGCCGCAATACGTTTTAAGTCATGGATAAAGCCCATATCCAACATCCGATCCGCCTCATCCAAGACCAATACTTCCAGCTGCTCAAACTTCACCGCGTTTTGCTGATACAAATCCAACAAACGCCCCGGTGTCGCAATCAACACATCAACCCCACGACGCAACTTCATCATCTGCGGATTGATGCTCACGCCGCCAAATACCACGGTAGAACGCAGGTTTAAATGACGGCCATAATTATCCACGCTCTCGGCGACCTGCGCCGCCAACTCCCGTGTCGGCGTCAACACCAACGCACGGATATGATTCGCCTTCACCGGCGCCCCCTGCGCCAAACGGTGCAGCATCGGCAAACTAAAGCCCGCCGTTTTGCCGGTACCGGTTTGTGCCGCAGCCATTAAATCGGCGCCTTGTAACACAATCGGAATCGCTTGTTGTTGAATCGGTGTCGGCAGGGTGTAACCCTCATCGGCGACAGCTTGGACGAGTTCGGCGCGAAGGCCAAGTTGAGCAAAGGTCATAATAATCTCATAACTAGATGGCGACCTGACCCCAAACAGAGCAAATCGCAAATGGAAAACCCAAAAGCATATCCTAGAACAGCGCGAAAAGCGAGATGAAATACACAAACTAACAAAATGTCGATAAAGCAAAAGCGGGCATAAACCAATCAGTAGGGCTCGCTAATCTGAACCAACGCGGCAAAACTTGTTGATGTTATGCCGTTGTACCCGCGCCTGAATGAAGCGCGTCAGTGCGCTAGCGAAATTGTTTAGCAGGCCTGCTAAACAAGGCTATTACCAAACAAATCATCACTGATAATAGTGCGAGAAGCCGTCAGGCTAGCCACGCCTTCACCGAAACTACCGCCAACCGGATTATAAATTTCGAGTAAAAACGTTTCATCGGTTTCCTTATCTGTATCGCCGATAACCTCAACCGCAATCACCGCATAATCTTGTTCTGGGTAGAGCTTAAGCGTGCCGGACACCGGTAAAAAATCAATCCCCGGCGTGGCCGGATTTGCGCCCTGGCTATCTATTTTAGTACGATAATCCACGCTTAAAATCGCATTCGGGTTGTCGCGCACGCCCTGAAACTCAACGAAAAAATACACCAACGTGGTGCCGATATCGCCTTCAACAACACGAGTGATCACCTCTTGGCGACTCTGTGGGGCATCAGGATACAGCGATTGAAGGGTTTCATCGATCCATTGTTGATGATAGCTGACGCGCGTCCATGCCGCTAATTCGCCATAAGAACTATCCAACATATCCGGTGAAATATCGGGTTGAGTGAAATTGCGATACAGGTTCATGCCATAGCTGGCAATGCCCGCAACCTGCGGTACGCCAGCGTAGGAAGGATTAATAAACGCTGGCCCGCCGCTATCACCTGGGGTAATCAACCCTTCATCATCGCCCAAGCCTAAAGGGTCGTATTGATAAAACAGCCGCCCAAACGCATCATACGCGTTCGGATCTAAAGCGTTAGCATAATCGAAGTCCGCGACCAGCAGCGAGCCGACTAACGGATCCCAGCCCAACCAAGCCGACATGGTTTGGGTAATCAAGCTAAAATCATCTTCAAACGTATTCGACGCGATTTGACGCAATATTCCGCTATCCGCTTCTGAAACCCCGGTCTCGCCCGTGCCAGGCTGACCAAAGCCCACTAAATCAAAATCCAACGTATCGCTCACCTCATTACTGTCGCGATAAAGTTGATAACGCGGGGCGTCTACCGGCGCCGCTTGCGCCAGCCAAATAATAGCTAAGTCATAATTAATATTCGCCGGATCGTAAAGCGGATGGACTTCAAATGCCGAAGCAGATATATCCAGCGGCGTACCGCTCCCATCCGCCCCGACCGTGGATTCGGCATAAACCGAAACACTCACCTCGTTCGCCTGCGTGCGGCGATCAAATAAGTGTGCGGCGGTTAAAACCGCCCGTCCACCAAATAACAAAGTGCCCGTTCCGCTGCCACTATCTGTCGATACCGCGACGACTCCGTCGTAACCGCTACCGATCGCCACCTCGTTCAGGCTTCGGCTGCTACCATCACTTAATGTACCAACAATCGCAACCATCTTCACATCCTCTAACTGACGACAACCTATTAACCATGGAGTTTAAAACGCCGTGGCGGCAAGAGTAAAGCAAATTTTGCACACATACGCTTCGCGCCGTAGTGTTTGTGTGGTGCATTTTCTCGCTTCTGCGTGAGAATGCGATATTATGAGTGTCCTTTTAGTTTTAGGCTGGTTTTACCAACCAATCGCTGGCGTGTTGATAAAATACCGGGCTGAGGTGGTAGCCGTCGATGTGATGTTGGCCGTGGCTTTTGCCGGTGGTTTCATCTAAGGTAGCGGCATAAACGTCCAAAAACTGAAAACCGGCGTTAAGCGTATGATGTTTAAGCTGGGCATTGGTGTAACGAATCATCGCCAAAAACTGCGGTGTGTCGATGGGGTCTTTGGCATCTTTAAAGGGATAGTTCGGTGCGGGGATGCCTTGAATCGTGATGCTGGCAAAGGTTTTGTCCTTCAGTGTTTGTTTTAAATAATTAATGTAACCGGTCACTGTCGCGTCCACCACCGGTTCATAGGGTTTTTGTTTATGGTAGCTGTTTTTCCAAATCCCCTCATCCGGTCGGGTGTCGATTTCACCGATGGTCAATAAAAAGTGCGCATGGTCAGGTACTTGGTTGAGTTGCGTTTGGAATAACACATCGTGATAACTTTTATCCGTTTGCGCCAAGTGGTACATTTTTACACCCATAATAAAGCCGACTTGGCCGATAAGCCGTTGTTGGTGGAACTGAAGTTTTAAATGCGACAGGGTGAGGCTGTGGCTTTCACCTAGCACCCATAAGGGCGCATAGCCTTGGTGTTGCGCAACGAGTGGGTCATGTTCAAACAAATTCCCATTGTGTTGCCAAGCCACACATAGACTCAACACATAGCGGAAAAAGATTTGTGCGTTTTTGTTAATCTCGGTGGTAGGCAGGTCTTGATAAGCATGATAGGTTTTTACCCATTCGTAGCTTTGTTTTATCTCCCCTTTTAACCATGTGCCAATTAAGCCATAGCTGGCGAGGGTGCCTTGTGAGATAAGATCATCCGGTGCACATTGCATCGCAAACGCCACACGTTTGTCTAGGCCTGCTAAACCTTGAGGCAAGGAGGTGCTTAAGACCAGCCATTTTTGAATACTGGTCATGTCGATAAACCGACTGGGTGCGAGAGCATCCATAACGTATAAGGCTTCGTTTAGCCGTTTATCCACAAACAATCTGTTGGCAAGTCGATAACCGATAATATTAAATAAATTGGGTTTTAGGGTATCTAGCAGGTCAGATTGGCATAGTGCATCAGTTGTTTGCAAACGGTTCGGGTCAATGTTAGCCATGTGTGCCATCGCATCATAGACACTTAAGGATTGGATGCGAACGCCGAGGGCTAATATCAGCGGATGGGTTTGTGTGGCATGTAACCAGGCCTGGTCGTTAATCAGGGTTTTTAGCGGTTGAATATCGGCTTGGTGATGGTCGAGGGATTGTAACAGGGCGACCGCTGCCCAGTCTGGTAGTTGGTTGTGTTTTTGAATCAGGCTGCGAATGAGCTGGATTTGTTTTTGCGATTGCAGACTGCGCCCGAGATATTCCAGCTTTAGCCATTCGCGCATCCACAAGGGCATTTTGGTGGGTTGACGTTTTTCAAGTGCTTTAAGTGCAGGCAAGTCGCCTTTGGCGAGCAGCGCATAACGACAGCTAAAGTGTACAAGCGGGTCAGTTTGTGCGCTATCGAGAAACGTTAATATTTCATCAATTAAGTGCGGAGATTGCCACCAGCTGGATAAGAGCATCGCCTTGATTGCCAACAGTTGCTGTTTGACTTTAAGTGGAAAGTTGTCGGATGTTGGGGTTTGCAGCGTAACCGTACGCACCCCTTTCCAGAGTTTGCCCCACTGGTAGGTTTTAAGCAGGTCGAGCGATTGTTCAATTATAGGGTGTGCGTTCATGCCGGTCTAATCATCTTTTGCAAACGGAAAGTGGGTGTCCTTTTTTGTTTCGATTTTTTGTTTATCCGTTTATAAAAAACGTCGCTCAATCCAATGTTGTGTGGAATCGTAATGGTGAACTTGTGATAAAGCCGCCTGAATAATGGGTAAGGCTTGCCCAAGCGTCATGTCAGCATAATTTTGGATGTCGGTCTGTTGTGCTAAAGCTTGTGCGGCTTCAAAGTAATTGCTAGCAGAACCCAGCATGTTGTTGTGTTTTTCATTTAGCTGGCTGATTTCCTGTGATATTACACTAAAATCAGGCAGTCTCTGATCGGATTTTTCTTTGAGCGATGCTGCAAGATAACTTTGATTTCCATGCATTTGCGGCTGAGCACCGTATTCTAGGATGGCACCAATAGTAGGTGAACCCGTTTTGAATCCGGCTTTTTCAAGTGCTCTTATACCGGCAAAAGGATCTTCATCAGGATTGAGGCCAAGTGCTTGAACAGCTTGGTTATATTCTGAGGTGGGTACACCTGTTATTTGTGAGCGCTGATGAATGTGATAAAAGTCCTGCAAGGCTTGTGCAAGGTTATTGGCCTTATGGTCTGGTGTTGCCTCATTCTTATGGGACGGTTTCAGCTCGAATGTGTGAGTGGTCGATACTTGTCTTTGCAATGCATTAGAGGGTGTGGTTAGGCTTGCGACCTTGGAAATATTCATGATGCGATTAACTCATTTTTAACAACATGTTGAAAAAAAGCAAACTACATGCCATGTAAAAAATAAAGGATATGTTTTCCATTGTATAAAAACACGCGGTATTTAATCAGGTCATGCGTTTATAAAATGAAAAACCCCCAACCGAAGTTGAGGGTTCTTTGTTGCTTTGCTTTCAACTGAAAGTGGGTGTCCTTTTTTGCCAGCGCAGGGGTTGGGTGACGGCTATTTAAAAGTGGGTGTCCTTTTAGTGGCTTTTAGTGGACACACTGACAAGTATCACTGTTATCTGCATAACGTACATTATCGAAATCAGACCGTTTTTCATGAACTTCTGCCATTGCTGCCTTACGTTGAATGCACAACAGCGACTTTTGAGGCGGATATTGCCAAACTCCGAGCGACACATAGCCCGTTTCACTGGGCGTTATTGTTTCCCGGCATTGCATTGATGGCGCTTGCCATTATCGGCTGGCTTGGATTGCTTGAACTTAACAATAAAAACAGAGGCTCACTATGATAACAACATTGATTGTAACGCTTGTGCTATGTGGTCTTGTCACGGCACTGTACCTTTTTTTGATCTCAGTCGATAACGAGCACAAAAGGCGGAAAAAGGATGCATCTGACACCAAAGGAGATAAGATATGACCCCCCTTGCTTGGGCGATGCTCAGTTTATTTTTATTTGTTGTGGTGGGGAATTTAGTTCACAACTTTTGGGATGCGTACTTGCGTAAAAAATCTCGGCGTAAAGCACATTTAAATCTGCACGACACCGATCAATCTGCGCCAGAACTCAATGAAAAAATGCGCTTATACGTTGAACGTACCTTGTCTTTGAAAGGGATGGTTGACGCCGACCAACTAGCTGAAATCGCCCACGATATTGGGCTAACCGAAGAACACATCGCCACCGAACCCTGCGGGAAGCATTGCGAGTGTAAGAAGGTTGGCTTTCCAGTGGTGTGCCGCCGATTAAAAGGTTAAGCTTTTGTTTTATATGAATGCGTTATGCGGTGCAAGGCTGTGCGTGGTGTGTACCCAAAAGCCGGATGGGTTTTGGTAGCGTAGCGTTGGGCTTAGTAGCGAAGCGTTGAGTTTAAAGGTTAAAAACCTATGTGTTATTAAGTTAGCTTGGCGTAAACAGGTGGCACATATCCCCCATTGTTTTCGCAAGCTTGATATCCGCTGTGACAAGTACACTGTCAACCGATTGAGCGGATGCCATAATAATCGCATCCGGTAACTTCACTGAACTTTTCACTCTGATTGCTGAAATGGCATCCAATAGACGATTATCTGCCATAGTAAGGTCAATCACATCAACACGAGATATAAACTGGTCAAACATCTGCTTGTCATGTTCTGTTAGCCCAGAAAAAGCAAAAAACTCAAGTCGACTTATCACCGAAATGCCAATAAACTCAGCCTGATGAGCCAAACCAACGATATCTGGATGCCCTTTGAGCAATGCCACAATCGCATTGGTATCAAAAAAATAACGCTTACCACTCATTGCGTAAAGCGTCTTGCTGCGCTAGAGCATCGCCCTGCCATTCCAGTTTACCGACAAGGTCTGAGAAATTATAAACAGGCGATAAACCAGCTGTTTTCTGAGTGAATGATGTTTCCATATTTTCAGCCAAAACAATCACTTTCACATGTTGATTCTTGAGCTTATCAAATTCAGGAATGCGCAGATATTCGCTATTTAAATCCGCTTCAAATTCAATCGCATACATAAGCAATGACCCTTGATTTTTAGTGTTCGTTTAATTATACGCCAATCAGGTTTTGAGTTGGCTAGGTTTGCATCCTATTTAAACTTGCCCCGTGTGAAATACATGGCAAATAGGCATTACGCAAACACCCTTTTAGCTAAACCTTGGCCTTTGCTCGCTCGGGTGTTTTGGCGGTGTTGGTTGAGGTCGGTGGGATTACCTATTGCCGAACCGAAGCTTTTGAGCAGTTTGCCTTGGCAA
>Ga0172377_10003831_pt1 | contig 15481 bp, 10 predicted proteins | sample Pumphouse3metaG_FD_119749 | JGI IMG/M metagenome (GOLD analysis project Ga0172377, IMG submission 119749) | Leachate microbial communities from a municipal landfill in Southern Ontario, Canada - Pumphouse #3 metaG | ecosystem: Engineered > Solid waste > Landfill > Unclassified | place: Canada...
ATATGCAAAAGACGGATCTTCCGCAAAATGCCACTGGATTTACATCACCCTCGGCGACATTCCCGGAATGGAAAAGCCCGTCGCACACAAAGAATCCGGTCCCATAAGCGTCCACGTCTTTCAGATAAATTCATTCGCACCATGGGACGGCAAAAGAAAAATCAGCGCGCTCGAGCGCTTCGCCTTATTTTTCAGGACTGTCAAGGAACTGTACGATACCGCGAAAGAGATGCGGAACGCGCCCCGCTCCTAAAAGAACATAGCGAAGTAAACAGGCAAATAAACGATTTTGCCGATCTGCTTTATTTCCCGCTCGTTCGACAGGACGAAGGCGTGCTGAATCTGATAATTTTTATCATTCACAAAACGACTCAAGGCGCTATGCACCATATAATCTTTTCCTGATTTTATCTCCAACGGAGCCACGGACAAATTATCATAATCATCAATCAGATAATCCACTTCCCCCTTGTCCCGGTTGTCATAATAATAAAGTTCATGTCCGTGGGCGGAAAGTTCGCACGCCACGGCGCATTCATAGACGCTTCCCAGATTGATACTTTTTACATCATTTAAAATGGCGTTGACATTCGTCCTGTAAAGTATGCCGGTCAAAATTCCGGGGTCGTTTAAATACAACTTCATCAAATTCTTGCCGCTGGATTCTATAAGCGGGAACACGGGCGCGGAAATCGCCTTGACATCCAAGGCAATTCCCGAATGAATCAGATATTCGAATTCATCGGCATAGTCGGCAGATCTTTTGCCTTTCTTGTTCTCGATTTTCTGAATGACGATGCGTTTCTTTTTGTTTTCAAGCGTGGACGGAATCATTTCATAAACACGGCCGATTTTCAGTTTCCGTTCTTTGTCATATCTCGCGGCATCGATGGCGTAAAAATGGTGGATGTCTTCGTGTATCTTGCGCACTTTCACGATGTTATGTTCCGCTACGTAAGAATTCACGGCATCCGGGAGACCGCCCACGAGCAAATATTTCTTGAAAAGATCCAGCATCTTATTATGGAGTGATTCTTCCAAACTTTCACGCGCTTCAAATTTTTCCTTCAGTGCGCGGACAGCCATTTCCCCGACTCCGTTCGCGTACAGGAATTCTTCAAAATCCAACGGATGCATTTTCAGGAGTTCAACGCTTCCCATCGGCACGGAAGTCGTCTCCGCAAGCGTCACTCCCAACAAGGAGCCGCTCGCGATATATGTAAACCGATTTTCCTCCTTCAAAAATTTCAGGAGTGTAAGCAGATGAGGATATGCCTGTATTTCATCCAGAAAAACGAGCGTATTTTCCTTCGCCTTCATTCTATTGCCGGCGAGCACGCTCAGCTGCAAGTAAAAATCAGCAGGCGTCCTGGCATTCGCAAAGAGGCGGTCCTTCAAAGAGTCCTCCAGCAGATTGATTTCTATGAAATTCGGGAAAAACTCCTTCCCGACGCTCCGGATGATATACGTCTTGCCGGTCTGACGCGCGCCTTCGACTATCAGGATCTTATTCGCATCGCTTTTCAGAAAATCAGCTATTTTTGCCCTTATTTTGCGAAAAAGCATGTCATCCTCCACTTTTCAATATAAAAATACAATAAAAACTCACACTTTTCAATATAAAAATAGGGTGCAAAACCACACTTTTCAAATTGACACGAAAAACGCCCCTCCGGAGGAGGGGCGTCTGAATGTCATCTGCGCGCGAGCGCGTACAAATTAGCCGAGAGTGACTTCGACCTTGTGCGTGCCGCTCGTGAAAATCGGAGCGACGTTGCTGTCGATTTCCTTGCCGTCCACGGCCATCTTCGCGACGCCCTTGCACACGTGCTTCGGGTTCTTCACGACGATCTGGTACGTAGCGCCGCGGAACTTGCGGGTCGCTTCGAATCCGTTCCACTTGGAAGGAATGCAGGGATCCACGACGAGTCCGCGGTAGTTCGCGCGAATGCCGAGGATGTACTGCGTCGCGGCCTGATACGTCCAGGTGGACGTGCCGGAGAGCCATGCGTTGCGGCCGAGGCCGAACTGCTTGTGCTCATCGCCGAGGATGTTCTGCGGATAGCAGTACGGTTCGGATTCGAACTCGTCGAGCTTCGTGTTCTTCGCCGCCGGGTTGATCTGGCAGTAGTACTGGAACGCATTGTCGCCGCGTCCGAGAATCGTTTCGGCGATCATCACCCACGGATTCGTGTGGAGGAAGATACCGCCGTTTTCCTTCGCTCCGGGAGGATAGGTGGAAATGCCGCCGACCATCGGATCGAAGCCGCGGTAGCCCGGGGTGGAGCTCTTCACGCCATTGCTGGTGTTGAGGAGTTTGTTCAGGCTGTCCATGCCTTCGAACGCGCGGTCGCCGGTGGCGATGCCGCCCATGATCGGCCAGGACTGACCGTTGCAGTAGATCTTGCCGTACTTGGCCTTGTCCGTGCCATAGCCGTTGCCGTCCTTGTCGAACCAGCGGACCCACCACTTGCCGTCCCAGGCGCTGTCGTTGAACGCCTTCTTGACGTCTTCGTACCAGCCCTTGTACATTTCGACGGCCTTGGCGTCGCCGAGCTGTTCTTCAATGTCCATCATCTCAAGCAGAGCCTTCGCATAGAGGGCGGTGTTGAAAGTGGATTCCGCACCGAGCGGGAGGTTCATGCAATCATTCCAATCGGCGAAGCCGAGGAGCGGAAGGCCATGCTTTCCGAGGTGCGTGCGCGTGAAGTTGAGGCTGCGCTTCAGATGTTCGAGAATCGTGCCCCTGGCGCGTTCGGCGTGCTTTTTGCCCTTCTCATAGAACGGAATTTCTTCCTTGAGAAGATCCATCTTGCCCGTTTCCTTGAGGTAGCTCGCCACCGTGAGGACGATCCAGAGATGGTCATCGCCGTACCAGTCGGCATAGAGATGATTGCCCTTGGAATCGACGGCGGAAGCCTTTTCGCGGGAGTCGCCTTCGTTCGCTTCGCTGCCGGTATCTTCGGCGAGGGCGAGCGGCGCATACTGGTGCATCGCATTGCCTTCCGGGCGCTGCACGGAGAGGAGATTCTTTGCGAGTTCAAGAGCTTCTTCCGGCATGTGGCTCATCACGCCCATCAAGTCCTGCGTGGAGTCACGGTAGCCGATGCCGCGGCTCGTCCCGTAACCGAGCTGGTACAGGGAAAGGTAGCGGCTCCAGTTCTTGGTCGTGTGGCACTGCCGCGGATTGTGCACGTTCACCATCGTGTTGAACGACGCGTCCGGCGTGTTCACCTGGATCGCGGCGAGATACTTTGTCCAGAATGCGGCGAGGTCCGCGAAAGCCTTGTCCACGTTCTTCAGGTCGCGGAACTTCCTGATCGCCGGAGCGGCGACCTTGAGGCTCTGTTCCTGACCGAGCTGCGTGCAGGTGCGGAACGTCTTGTTCGCGGAAATCTTACCGGCGTGAATCATCAGGGCGGCAATGTTGTCACCGCGGTCGCATTCGCTGTCGCCGAGTTCCTTATTGCCGAGGGAAAGCGGGCAAGCCCAGGATCCCATCTCGTTGTTGCCGAGGAACACGCGGCGGTCGCCGTCAAAGCTCGAGACCTTGCGGTCGCAGGTGACGTAATTCACCGCGTAGTCGCGCTTCATGTAGGCGTACTGTTCGAGGACGAGGTGACCGTCCTTTTCAGGGTGGGCCTTGAGTGTCATCGTCTGCGGAACCCAGTCCGCGTTCGTGAGCTGCTTCTCGGCTTCGAAATGGCTGAATTCATAAACCGGAACGATGTCCACGTCCTTGGCGGCGCCCTTGAGGTTCGTCACCTGGATGTCCTGGAGGAGCGTGTTCGAGCCCTTCGGGACGAAGATCGTCACCTGCACGCGGAGGCCGTAAGCTTCGGCTATCCAGCGGCTGTAGGAAAGACCGACGTGGCATTCCCACTTGTCCATCTTGGTGAGGGTCGGCACGTAGAACGGGGAGAACACCTTGTATCCCTTGCCGTCCTTGATGCGGATGTACACGGTGCTCGCCTTGAAATCAGAGCAGGGCATCTGGGCGATGTACTTCGTAATACGGTTGAGGGCCGGGTCGCCTTTGCAGATAAGCGCGCCGCCCGTCGTATCGACGATACCGCCGAAATCGAGCGTCCCGACGTAGTTGCACCACTTGATGGGTGTTGCGGGGGTGGTGAGCACGTATTCCTTGTTAGCATCATCGAAATAGCCGTATTTCGCGGAAGCTTTCGCCTTCGGAGCGGTTTTCTTCGATTGCATTTTCTTAGTTGCCATTGTTTCTCCGTGAGAGGGGGTTAATGAACTATTGCTTGTTAAAATCGCGGGAGCCGAAATTGATGTAGAAGTATCCGCCGAGCTCCCTGTTCTTGGAAGGATCCTTCAGAATGGAAATCGCAGCACGCGCGTACTTGAGTTCCACTTCAATGTGGTCGCGGCTCATACAGTTGAGGAACGGTCCTTCGGGGTAGAGCGTCGGGCGCGGTTCTTCGGCGATCATCTTGTTCAGGCGTTCGATTTCCTGGAGGAGCTGCTTTTCCTGCGCTTCGAGGGCGCGGACCGCATCCCGCGGATCCACTCCGTAAAGGAACGCGTAGCCGAGGGTGCGCGGGTCGTCGTTAAAGCCGGTCAGATGGCGGAGGACTTCCTTGCGGAGGAGTTCCCTGCCCTTGTCCTTGATGGAGTACATCGTGCGCTCCGGACGGTTGCCGTCGCGTTCGGCGCGGCCCTGGATGAAGTCATTCTTTTCCAGGCGCGTGAGACGGTTGTAAATGGTGGACGTGCTGATTTTCGCCCAGCGGTCGAGTTCGCGGGTCTTAATTTGCGTCACAATGTCATAGCCGCTGCATTCATGTTCCAGAATGAAGCCGAGAAGCACTAAATCATAACGGTTCATAGCGTAGTTCCTTGCGTAATATTCCAAGTTGGAGTACTATCACCCCAAATGTACCTTATTTTTCCGGGCAACGTACCGCAGGCCCGCGGTTTTCTATCTTTGGCGACAAAAACTTCAAGCAAAGAATATCTTTTGCCTACCGAAAATCATAGCCTCCATAATGCACTACATCAGGTGCGCGTCGATGCCGGGCGATTCCACGCCGAGGGATTCTCCATTTCCGGACTCGCATCCTACCTGCAGTTCCCGGAACTGGATTTCGTCGTGGATATGGGGGAATGCCCCGTGTCGGCGGTGAGCCTTGATCACGTGTTCCTCACCCACGCCCACGGCGACCACAGCCGCTGCCTCATGCGGCACCAGAGCCTCCGGAAGATGATGGGCATTCCTTCCGATTCCGTCTACTATATGTCCCCGGAGCTCGTGGATCGCGCGGGGAACTGGATCCATGCGGAAGCGCTGTTCGAAGGCGTTCCGGATCACCGTTTCCAATTGCCGAAGATCGTTCCCGCGGTCCCGGGCGAAAAGGTTCCGCTCGCCTACCGCAAGGACCTCTCCCTCGAAGCGTTCGCCGTGAAGCATTCCATTCCGGCAATGGGCTGCACGGTCTTCCTTTTCAAGAACAAATTAAAGGAAGAGTATCTGAACGTGCCCACGGAAGACATCATTGCGCTCCGCAAGAGCGGCGTCGCCATTACGCATCCAGTCTACGAACCAATCCTCACCTGCATGGGGGACATCATCGGCGAAAGCCTCTTTGAGCAGAAGCATATATGGAACTCCGAAGTTCTCGTCACCGAATGCACCTTCCTCGATGACGGCGAAGAGGAAATGGCCCGCAAGAAAGGCCACACGCATATTTCAGAGATAGTCCGCGCGCTCGAAACATTCGGCCCGGACATCCACTGCAAAAAAATCATACTCAACCATTTCTCAATGAAGTATTCGGACAGGCACATCCGCGAAGCGCTGGAAGCTAAAATTCCGGAAACGTTCCGCGAAAGAGTCATCCCCTTCATCTAAACCCGCCATACGGTAAAAGCAATGGAAACGAACGAAAACGAAGAGATCTCCGAAAAGGAAGACAAAGTGGTCATTCCCGAATTTTACCGGGACCTCAAGCGCGACGAGGGGCGCCCCGGCGTGTGGCACTACGCCTTCCGCACCGTCGCAGGGACGCGCAAGCCGATTGCAACGCCGGACGGACTTCCGCACAAACTCCCCACCGCCTGGGAAACGATCTTCGGAAATGCAAATCCGAGAGTCGAGATAGAAGTCGGCTCGGGCAAGGGCGGCTTTCTCGTCGAATATGCGGCGAAGCACCCCGAAATCAACGTGCTCGGCAGCGAATGGGACGCGACGTGGGCTTTTTTCGCGGCGCGCCGCATGGTGAAGCACGACCTTCTGAAGAACTCGCAGATGCTCCGCGGCGATATTTTCTATTACCTGCGCGACTGCGCCCCTGAAGATTCCGTAGATGCGTTCCACATGTATTTTCCGGACCCGTGGCCCAAGGAGCGTCATCACAAGAACCGCCTCCTCCGCCCGGAATTTCTGGAACTCGTGCTCCGCGTGCTTAAGCCCGGCACGCATCCCTTCTACTGGGGCACGGACCATGCGGAATACAACGAAATAGCCCTCGATGTCTTTGATCATTTCAAGGGCGCGGAAATCGTAGAGCGCAACACGGCCCTCCCCACGGAAGGCATCATGACGAACTTCGAAAAGAAGTACCGCAAAGAAGGCCGGCCGATTTACCGCAGTGTCATTTCGTTCACAAAATAATTATACTTTGCACGTATGCTCACTCAACTTTCCATTCACGACTTCGCCCTCATCGCGGACAGCACGGTGCATTTCGGCCCCGGGTTCACCGCGATAACGGGCGAGACGGGCGCCGGAAAATCGGTGCTGATGAAAGCGCTCCGCGTCGCGTGCGGCGAAAAGACGACCGCGGCAATGCTCCGGAACGGGGAATCCAAAGCGTGGGTGGAAGCGACTTTCGATATTTCAATGCTCCCGGACGTGAAGGCGAAACTCGAAACGCTCGGCGTTGACACCGACGACGAACTCGTGATCCGGCGCGAAATTTCCGCAGGCGGGAAAAGCCGCGGGCGCGTGAACGGAGCCGTGGTGACGGTCGCGGACTTACAGGAAATCGCGGATGCACTCGTGCAGATGCACGGGCAGAGCGATCAGATTCTCCTCCGCGACGTACGCACGCAGCAGAGGATGCTCGATGATTTCTGCGGCAATGGCAAGCTCCTTGCGGGTTACGCACAAATTTATTCAGAATGGACTTTTCTTAAAGAGAAGCGCACAAAAACGGAAGAGACCGCGAGGAGTCTCGCGCAGCAGAAAGATTTTCTAACGTTCCAGCGCGATGAACTCGTTAAGGCCGCGCTCAAGGAAGGCGAAGAGGAAGAACTTGAAGAGAAAACTTCCGCAGCCGCTAGAAGCGAGTCGCAGACATCCCTTTTCCGCGAACTCCGCGGAATCCTTGAAAATGAGAACGGACTCCTCGACCAGTTCCGCCTTTTCCAGAGCAAGGTCCGCGGACTTTCCTCCCGCATCCCGGAATATGCACCCTGGAACGAAAAACTCGAAGACGCCGCGACACCTTTGCAGGAAATGGACGCTGCGCTCGAAAAGACGGAGAACCGCAAGGAGATGAGCCCCGAAGAAATTGACCGCGCCAATGCGCGCCTCGCCCTCATCCAGCGCCTGAAGCGCAAATACCGCACCGACGTGAACGGACTCATCGCCCTCCGCGCCCAGCGCGAAAAGGAACTCGGCGGTCTTGAAAATCTGGACGCGGACCTCGCCGAGCTCGACCATCAGATTCAAAAAGCCGAAGCGGAACTCGCGCGCATCTCGCAGGCGCTTTCGGATTCGCGCAAGAAAGGCGCATCGCAGCTCGATTCCTCCGTGGAAGCGAACCTCCACGAACTCGGAATGCCCAAGGCCAGCTTCCGCACGGGCGTCGAAAAAGGCGAATTCTCGCCCACCGGCGCGGACACCGTCGAATTCTACATCGCGCCGAACCCCGGCGAAGGCGAAAAGCCGCTCCGGCTCGCCGTCTCCGGCGGTGAACTTTCGCGCGTGCTTCTCGCGTTCAAAACGGTGCTCGCGGACCTCGACAAGGTTCCGCTCCTCGTCTTTGACGAAGTGGATGCGGGAATCAGCGGGGAGATAGGCAACAACATCGGCGAAGCGCTCCGCCGCATAGGCCAGTATCATCAGGTGCTCACGATCACGCATCTGCACCAGGTCGCAAGCCGCGCCGAAAATCATCTCGCCGTTTCCAAAAAGGAAATCGACGGACGCACCTATTCTTCCGTCGTGGCACTCAATGCGGCGGAACGCGTACAGGAACTCGCCCGCATGCTCGGAGACGCAAGGTCCTCGACCGTACAGGCACATGCAAGAGAACTTCTGGAGGAAGCGAATGCCTCTTAGCGAATCACTGAAACTCAGAATGCGCGGGCGCGTCTGGCGCCTCATCCGCACCGCTATATTCTTTCCCATCATCTATTGCATCTGGACGGAACACAGTTTGCTCGCGGCATCCTGCATCGCCGTCGCACTCATCATGGGCTGGCTCAACATGTACGAACTCCGCGTCCAGGAAACGGAAGAACCCTATTACCAGCTCTGGCTCTCCGTCGCGGAAAGTTTCCTTTCCTTTGCCGTCCTGACGAGCGTGCTCATCCGCAACATCATCAAATTCGATGAACTGGAAAAGCTCCTCGCCGTAGGCTGCGTATTCCTCCTCATCCGTCTTGTCGCCTACACGTTGCTTTCACTGAGCATTCTGCGCGAAGGGAAACTGCTCCACGGGAAAGGCGCCTGGGCTAAATTTGCAAACTTAAGCATCATGATCACCATGGGCGTCTACGTGCTGAACCTCGAACCCTATATGCAGATCTGCATGGTCGCGAGCATTCTCCTGATGGCAGCCTCCGGAGCCGCGTTCACCTACTGGTTCTACCGCGACCCCGAACACAGGAAGCCACTTTCCGTCGCAAGCCAGCTCACGATGACGCGCATCGTGCTCACGCCCGTGTTCCTGTGGGTGTTTTTCTACGACAATGACCTTGACTACAGCAACAACAATCTCGTCTTCAAGATTCTAGCGCTGTTGATGATCCTCGGATTCATGCTCACCGATTACCTCGATGGACACCTCGCCCGCAAAATGGGGGAAGTTTCGACGCTCGGCAAATATCTTGACCCGTTCTCGGACAAGATATCCAACATGACCGTGTTCCTCTGCTTTATCGCGACGGGCTACGCCCACGTATGGATGGTCGCCCTCATCTATTTCCGCGAAGCAAGCGTTGAAACGCTCCGCACCCTCGCAGCATCGGAAAACATCATCATGCCCGCACGCATGAGCGGCAAAATCAAGACCGCAATTCAAGGCATCGGCATCGTCATCATCCTGACAGGCGCGCTCAACCCGCTCCAGACGATACCGGCTTTCCGCCAAGTCTGGGAATACCTCCCCACTACGGTGATGGGAATCATTACCATAGTGACTCTCGCAAGCGGAGTCGATTACTTTATCGCATCGAAGAATATCCTTAAGAAATTCGTATAATTCGTTATATTTGTATAAAAAGCCAAAGTACCCTTGCAAACGCGGGGGCTTTTAGCTATTATATAGGCACACTCCGACGCGGGGTGGAGCAGTTGGTAGCTCGTCGGGCTCATAACCCGAAGGTCGCAGCGTTCAAGTCCTGCCCCCGCTACTAGAATAAAAAAAGAGGTTTCCGAAAGGAAGCCTCTTTTTTTGTACCCTGAGACGGCCGGGAAACAGAAAAGCGCCCCATAACGGAGCGCTAATTTGCAATGAACACGGAAGGAAATTAAAGCGGGAAGTTCACCGCATCGTCAAGTTTCACGGACGCGATGCGCGAAATGCCCTTGATTTCCTGAGTCACGCCGTAAAGCATATCGCAGGCGGCCATCGTGCGCTTGTTGTGCGTCACGATGATGAACTGCGTCTGCCTGGAGAAATTGCGCAGCAGTTCGACGAAACGGCCGATGTTCGCGTCATCGAGAGGACCATCGACTTCGTCCAGAACGCAGTACGGAGATGGCTTCACCATATAGATGGCGAACACGAGCGCCACTGCGGTAAGGGAGCGTTCGCCGCCGGAAAGGGCGAGCACGCCGCGCATTTTCTTGCCCGTGGGGCGGGCGTTCACTTCGATCACCGCCTCGAGCGGATCCACGTTTTCTTCGAGCGTGAGCAACGTGCTGCCGTCGCGCATGATCCTCGAATACACATCCTGGAAATTCTTCTGAATTTTATGGAACGTATCCAGAAAATGATCGCGGGCGATGATATCGAGCTTATGGATGGTGCGTTCCAGGGATGCGCGGGCGCGGTCCAGGTCGTCGAACTGCTTTTCGACTTCCGCGAGGCGCGCCTTTTCGGCATCAAAGTCTTCCATGATATCCGTGTTGATCGGTCCGAGCCCCTTGATCTTGCTCTGGAGCTCGGTGATTTCCTTGCGGGCTTCCTTTTCATCGTATTCGACGCGGGTTATGTTTTCCGGAGTGTCGAGGTTCACTTCCCATTCCGAGAAGATGCGTTCGCGCATGCGGTCGATGTTCGCACCGAGGGAGTCTATGCGGCGTTCGATGTCGTTCAACTGATCCGCGCGTTCGAGAAGCGACTTGTTGATGTCGCGGACTTCGGAACGCCATTCCTCGATGTCACCGGAGACGACGCTGTAGCGTTCCCGCGCGGCGTCGCGTTCCTTTTCACGTGTGCCGAGGACTTCGTTCTTCGCTTCAATGCGGTCTGAGACGTCCTTCACCTTCGCGTCGAGATCGCCGCGCTGCGAAGCGATGCCGTCGAGATCCTTCTTCCTGTTCTCGATGAGATCCGTATGGAACTTGAGCTGTTCCGCAATGGACTGAATGCGGGAAACGCTCCCCGCCATCTGCGACTGCGCGGAACCGAGTTCCTTCTGCAAATCGCGGACCGATTCGTCCTTGTTTTTTAAAAGCTGATCCTGCTCGTTCAGATTGTCGAGGATCTTCTGATATTCTTCGTCAAGGCGTTCGACATCCGCTTCCGCACCGGCGAGTTCCGCGTCGGAATTGCGCTCGGACTGCGCCTTTTCAATGCGGTCGGAAGCATTTTTCAAATCCGTTTCAATGCCCGCAATGCGCTTCTGTACGTTCGCGAGATTGCTCTTGTGAATGTTCTCCGCGGCGGAACCGGCGCGCGCCTTGTCCTGCGCTTCACGGAAGGAATCTTCCGTTTCGGAGAGCATCGCCTGGGATTCTTCCAGCCGCCCGGCGAGTTTTTCCCGGGAATCGTGCTGCGTCTCCAGCGATGCCGTCAACTTGAAAAGTTTGTCTTCGGTCGAGGAAATTTCCGCGCGGCGACTGAGGAGGCCCATCGAACCGGCCTTCCCGGCACCGCCACGGACCAGTCCCGAAGTATGCGCCGCGCGCGCTCCGGGAGCGACGAACCACCAATCCCCCGTGCTGAATTCACGGGCGAAGGCGAGGGCTGCGTCAAAATCATTCACAAGGATCCAGCGCGAAAGCAGACGCTTCACGAGCGGAAGGATGTCCTCCCCCGCCTTTACGAAATCCACGGCGGAACCGATGATTCCGGGGCGCCCCGCAAAAGGAAGCGGCGCAGGAGCTACAGCGGGAACGCCTTTCAGAAGCAGAAGAGAGCTGCCCGCGCCCGCCTTGTCCAGCGAGTCCAGAAGCGATTTTACAGAATCCGGATTCCTGGCGATGACCGCGCTCACGGAATATCCGAGCGCAAATTCCACTTCGAAAACGTAGCGCGGATCCACATCCAGCGCCTGTCCGAGCAGACCTTCGACTAGACTTTTCTGATTTTCGAGAAGCCAGTGCGCACCGTCGGCCCCGGCGGAAGCATCCACGCTCTGCAAGGCTTCCACGCGGGAACCGAGGCGGGTCTTTTCGTTTTCGGCATCCTGGAGCGCCTTGTCCGCGAGGGCGAGCTCCGACTTGAGCGATTCGATGTCGGAAGTCTGCACGGAACGGCGTTCCTCAAGGCTTTCCGCTTCCCGGCGGGCTTCCTCGATACCATCCGCTATCGTAGCGAGCGTCGCTTCTATATCCTGCTTCTGCTTCTCCGCTTCTTCAAGATCTTTTTTATACTTCCCGATGTTTCCGCGGAGCATATCCGTTTCCGCATCGATGCGCTGCCAACGGCTGCGGAGCGTGTTCGCCTTGTTCGTCGCATTCAGGCGATCATCGGCAAGCTTGCGGCTCTGCGTGCGGAGATCATCGCAGGTATCGCGGAGCACTTGAAGCGCTTCCTGTTCCACGGCGAGTTCGCGTTCGCGCCGGTCCATCGCATCATCGGAACCGAGGCTCGCGATCCGTTCTTCCAGACTCTTCTTCTCTTCGCCGAGGACCGCGCACTTTTCCTCGGATTCCTTGATCTCGCCCTTGTACTTTTCCTCGTTCGCGGCAAGGAGGGCGAGGGAATCGCGGTAACGGGCGAGCTCATTATTCATATCGTTCAGGGCGAGCTCTTCCTGCTTCACCGCAGATTCAAGATCGCGGAGGGAATCTTCGTCGCCGGCGATCGCAAGGCGTTTTTCCTCAATCTTCGCTTCAAGCGTCGTGAGGCGAGTCTTGTCCGCTTCCTGCTCGTGCGAGACACGCGTGCGGGCGTCGTTCAGTACCTGCATATTGCGTTTGTTGTCCTCGTGCTTATCGAGGCTCACGGAAAGGTCCAGTTCGCGGAGGCGGGCGCGCAGGCGTTTCCATTCATCCGCCTTCTGCGCCTGCTTCTCATACTGGCGCACGGCGCTGCGTTCGTGGTTCAGGTTGTCTTCCACGCGCTCCATATCCATCCGGATACGGTCCAGCTGGCGCACGGTATCCTTGCGCTGCTGCTTGTATTTGCTCACGCCGGCGGCCTCTTCGAAAAGTACGCGGCGATCCTCCGGTTTCTCCGAAAGCACGGCATTGATCATCCGCTCGTTCAGCTGGGAATAAGCGCCCTTGCCGAGACCGGAATCATAAAATAAGTTCTGAATGTCCTTGAGGCGGCATTCCTGGTTATTGATCAGATATTCACCGGTGCCGTCGCGGTGCGCGCGGCGCGTCACCATCACTTCGGAATATTCGGAAGGCAGATCGCCGTTTTCGTTGTTGATCACAAGCGAAACTTCGGCCATGCTCATCGCTGCGCGTTCTTCCGTGCCGGAAAAAATCACGTCCTGCATCTTCCCCATACGGAGGATGGCTGCTCGCTGCTCGCCGAGCACCCAGCGGATGGCGTCCATAATGTTGGACTTGCCGCATCCGTTCGGACCGATGACGGCGGTGAGTCCGCTCCCCGGGAAATTGATTTCCGTTCTCTGGGCGAAGGACTTGAATCCAAAAATTTTAAGTTTCGATATTCTCACGGCGAGTGCAATAATAAAATTTTAAGAAAGGCCTATTTCACGTCAAAAAACCATTTTCCGTCTTTTTCGGAGATACGGACGAACACGCTTCCGCCATCAAGCGATACAGAGGTGAATTTCACCTTCTCCCAGGTACCCGTCGCCGAATCCAGCACGGAAAGTCCCAGATCGAACGTACCGACCCAATCCCCTGTCTTCACCTTGGAACGCGCACCCGGAGCGAGCGTATCCGCGATCCACACGGATTCTCCACCACCATCCGCGTCCACGGTCAGGCGGGCGATGGACGTTTCCGAATCATTCTCTATCTGCAGGCGGACGTCTGAATCAATGAAGTAATGCGAGCACCCGGCGACGAGCAAAACGGCGGGCAAAGCGAGCAAGAAGCGTTTCATTGAGCCTTCTCCCTGCGGATGCCCTTGGCGGTGATTTCCTTCGCCCCGGATTTGTCTTTTGATTCCTCATTCAGTGTGGCAGCCGTCTTTTTCAACTTCTGCGTAGTCAGATTTTCTGTATCGAGCGGAGCGCCTTTCGCCGCTCCGGGCGAGAACAGACGGTCGCCGGAAGCGCCTAGCGCAAAATGAATCTCCGCAACGAACGTCCCGCTGCTTCCGAAGAATTCATCGATATCCGAAGCATTGTTGTACCCAAAGCGTACGACAGGAAGCGTGACTCCACCACCCCACACGAGGCGTCCGCTTCTGCGGCGCAAACAGGTCACCTCGAAAGCGATGACCCGGGACGGATCAGGATAAAGTTCAAGGGCCGCGGAATGAAAGCGCGCGGAAGGGTAATCCCCCGTTACTTTCGCATAAACTACCTGCTGCACCAGATTCTGTTCCCAGGTCAGGCGCAGGGAATCGCGGTCATCGCCATAGTAGCGCGCGACGGACCAATCCGGCAGGTACGTCGTAATGCCGGAAGACGCGCCGCCCCACAGTTCCTTCGACTCCAGGTTTAAAGACAAACGAATCATCCGTGGATCCGCACCATGGAACAGCGCTTGCGCGGAAGCGAAGCGCGAAGTCGCCTCGCCCCACCAGTACAAAGTATCGCTTTCATCCGGATAAATGTCCGCGATGCGTTCCACATTCTGGTATTGAATGCCGCCCGCCGCGCCGAGCCCGTATTTCGGAAGAGAAAGCGTCGCGCCGGCAAGCTGCTCGCTCCGCACCACGGAAAATTTTCCATAATACGGAAAAGCGATGAAGTCTTCATTATCCCAGCCGTGGCGCTCGGCGAACCAAAGAATGCCGAAATCCACGCCCGTCCTCGCGACGGGAGCCGAAAAATAGCCTTCGAGCCTGTGACGGAAGGCATAACCGTCATGCGTTCCATACTCGGAAGAAAGACGCGTCTGCGTCGGGAGCGGCAGGTACATCATGTCGAAGCCGAAGAAGCCGGACGTCCCCGGTTTGAACACCTGTTCAAAATCCCGGAGCTGCCGGTCGCGGGCAAACGCCCCGCCGCGGGCAAGCGCATCCACCGTGATATCATTCCCGAAGACGGAAGTGACGGCGAACGCGCAGCAAAGACACAGAGCTGACTTTATCTTCAGAGTCATAGTTTGATCACGTCCAAATTAATCGAGCGTGTGCACAAGCAGACCGTCGCGGAGCTTCGGCTCGAACCAGGTGCTCTTCGGCGGCATGATTTCGCCTGCGTCCGCGATAGCCATCAGCTGATCGAGGGTCGTCGGATACATCGCGAAAGCACAGGCTCCTTCGCCGGAATCCACGCGGCGCACGAGTTCACCGAGCCCGCGGATACCGCCCACGAAGTCGATGTCCTTCGAAGTGCGCGGATCGCCGATGCCGAACAGCGGAGAAAGCACGAGCTTTTGCAGAAGCGCGACATCGAGGCTGTCCACGGGACCGAGGTCCCCGAGAAGCTTCGGGCGGAACGTGCAGGAATACCATTTGTGATCCAGGTAGAGATTCACCTGATTCTGCTTCTCCGGATGGCACATTTCCGCGATAGGCTTAATGACGAACACCTTCGCAAGTTCTTCAAGAAGTTCTGCCGGCGTGCGACCGTTGAGCGTCTTGAGCAAGCGGTTGTAGTCCAGTATCTTGAGCTGAGTGGACGGGAAAAGGATCGCGAGGTAGCGGTTGTACTCCTCGTCGCCCTTGTTGTCCGGATTCTGAGCCGCGCGGTACCCTGCGGCACGGGCACCCGCGGCGCTCCGGTGGTGGCCATCCGCGAT
>Ga0172377_10003833_pt1 | contig 15480 bp, 9 predicted proteins | sample Pumphouse3metaG_FD_119749 | JGI IMG/M metagenome (GOLD analysis project Ga0172377, IMG submission 119749) | Leachate microbial communities from a municipal landfill in Southern Ontario, Canada - Pumphouse #3 metaG | ecosystem: Engineered > Solid waste > Landfill > Unclassified | place: Canada...
GGCTTTGCTTCCTTATGTTACCGATTTGATGAAAAAATAAAAGAGGAGACAGATTATGCAACTTATATTAAAAGAAAACGTAACTAGGTTAGGTTACAAAGACGATATCGTTACGGTAAAAGACGGCTACGGTCGTAACTATTTGATTCCACAAGGAATAGCAGTAGTCGCTTCTGAATCAGCGAAAAAAGTGTTAGCTGAAAATTTGAGACAACGTGCTCATAAGCTAGAAAAAATCAAACAAGATGCGCTTGATTTAGCTGCTACCATGGAAGGTGTTACCTTAAGCATTGGTTCTAAAACAAGTTCTACAGGTACTGTTTTTGGTTCTGTTACGAATATCCAAATCGCTGAAGCGTTAAAAGAAAAGGGTATCGAAGTAGATCGTAAACTTATCTCTGTAGATACTGTCAAAGAAGTGGGTAACTACAAAGCTATTATTAAGTTACACAAAGAAGTTACAGTAGAAATTCCTTTCGAAGTAGTTTCTGAGTAATTTTTCATAACTTATGATAATATACAAAAGGATAGTTCCGAATTGGAACTATCCTTTTTTTCTATTACTTTTGCAACCTAATACGTTTACGAATTTCTTATGACAGGTTATTTTCGAAACCATATCACAAACTATTTTATCTGTATACTATGTTTACTCATGGTATGCCCTACGCTTGTAGCTCGCTCTTCACCAAAAGATTTTACCGTGGTCATTGATGCGGGTCATGGAGGTAAAGATCCTGGTGCACATGGACATAGAGCAAAAGAAAAAGATATCAACCTTGCTGTAGCGCTTAGGCTTGGTAAACTTATTTCTTCTGATAAAAAAGTAAATGTTATTTATACCCGTACGAAAGATTATTTTGTAGATTTAGATGAGAGAGCAAATATTGCCAATCGAGCTAAAGCGGATTTGTTTATTTCTATTCATTCAAATTCGATTGTTCGGGCTAATAAATTATGCGGAATAGAAACATACGTACTAGGTTTACATCGGACAAAAGATAATTTAGCTGTTGCTCAACGAGAAAACTCAGTCATTTTACTTGAAAATAATTATAAAACAAAATATGAAGGATTTAATCCTAATTCTACAGAATCCTACATTATATTCGAATTTTTACAGAATAAGCACCTCGACTTAAGTATTGATTTCGCTTCTAGAATACAAAAAGAGGGAAAAAAAATACGTCGGACGAATCGAGGCGTTAGGCAGGCAGGATTTCTTGTTTTAAGAAAAACAAGTATGCCGGCGGTATTGATAGAGTTAGGTTATCTCTCTAATCGATCAGAAGAGAACTTTATTCGCTCCTCTTCGGGACAAAAAAAATTAGCCTCATCAATTTACAAAGCTTTTGTAAGTTATAAAAAAGATTTTGATAACCGTACTCGTTTAACAACGGCTTCTTTGTCTACTGAACGTTCACATGCTACGAAGAAGACTCAATCTAAAATAACGTATAGAGTACAGCTCTTAGCGTCTGTAAAAAAGATACCAACGTCCTCGCATGAATTAAAAGGATATAAAGCCATAAAGGTTGCGAAGGTGGGCAAGTACTATACGTATACTTGGGGGGAAACAACGAGTTATAAAAAAGCACTTCAACGTCGAAAAAGTGTATTAAAACATTTTAAAGACGCCTATATTGTGGTCTACAAAAATGGAAAAAGAACTAAATAAATAATAAAATTAAGATGAAAAAAGGATTTACTAAAGAAGCTAAGATTGGGATAATTACGCTTGCTAGCCTTATACTATTGTATGTGGGTTTTAATTATTTAAAAGGGGTCAATCTTTTGAAACCTACCAATCGCTATTATGTAGATTTTAACAACGTAAAAGAATTGACGTTATCTAATCCGGTCTTTGTCGATGGGTTTCAAATAGGTCTTGTTCGGGATATACAATACGATTATAAGAACTCAGGTAAAATAACTGTTATGATCAGTCTTGATAAAGAAATGAGAATTAGCAAAGGAAGTTATATTACCCTTGAAAATAGTTTCCTCAGTGGTTCTTCTTTACATCTGCATCTTAATAAATACATAAAAACCCCTTATGAGATAGGATCTCATATCGAAGGTAGAACAGGCAACGATTTAATGGGAAATGTAGAAAAAAACTTGGTCCCTGAAATCATCGCTTTGTTTCCTAAAATAGACTCTATTCTGGTTAGCCTCCAAACACTAATAGATAATCCTGCGCTAGCAAAGTCTCTTGATCATATGGAGAAAACAACTCAAAATCTAGAAGTTACATCCCGCCATTTAAATCACATAATAGGAAATGATATTCCTGCAATTACGGCGAATCTTAAAGGTATCACGACAAACTTTAATACCTTTAGCACGAATCTAAATGAACTCGATTTAAAAAGTACTTATACGACTATAAATGAGACATTGAATAACCTGAAATTAACGACAGAACGAGTAAACAGTAAAGACAACAGCTTAGGGCTTCTATTAAATGATCGTTCGTTATTTGATAATTTAAATCATTTAACAATAAATACGGATAGCCTGATGATTGATTTAAAACAACATCCTAAGCGCTACGTTCATTTTTCAATTTTTTAGATACATTCTAAATTTCAAACCATTTTACAGATTTGATAAAAGAAGGCTGTAAATTACTTATTTACAGAATGTAAGGTGCCAAAGATGAAGATCTGTAGACAAATAAAAATACATATATAATAGGAGAATCCTTTATATTATAGGGAGTTATGTGATTTCTACGTCTGAACAAGTAGAAAGCACATAAAGTCCTGATTATAAATCATCTAACTAAAGTCAAAGTTAGCAAGAAAAAAAACTATTTTTTTAATTGATTTTTTTTTTGAACCTTTGTATAGTAATAGATAACCTAGAAAAGAAAAAAGAAAGAATATTGATGGAGAGTAAGTTTAATGATTTATGGGAAAAGTGTCTGAAAGCAATTTGTAAAAATATCCCCGAAAAAGCTTTTGAAACCTGGTTTAAACCAATAGTGCCCCTCGATTTTGAGAAAGGGACACTAACGTTACAAGTTCCATCTAATTTCTATGCAGAATACATTGAGGCAAATTACCTTAATGTACTAAAAGACGCTTTAAATCAGTTTGCAGGCGAAGGCACAAAGTTAAGATATCGTATTCCAAGTGATTCCTCCGTTACAAATCAAGTGACGTCTTCTCCTCCATTATCGAGTAAGAATGAACAAGAGACAAAGACGTTACCGAATAGTGGAACACAAGAAATTGGGTTTAATCCTAACTTGAACCCTAAATATAAATTTGAAAACTACTTTGAAGGAACAAGTAACCGTCTTGTTCGTTCAATAGGTGAAACAATTGCAAGAGAGCCCGGTAGTACAGCTTTCAACCCTTTATTTATCTATGGGCAATCAGGTGTAGGAAAAACGCACTTATGTAATGCAATCGGAGCTCGTATACGTCAGTTACATCCCAATAAAAGAGTACTCTATATCTCTGCTCATTTATTTCGTATGCAATTCACAGATTCAATGCTAAGTCATAAATCAAATGATTTCTTACGTTTTTACCAAAGCATTGATGTCTTAATACTCGATGATATACAAGAACTTGTAGGAATGACTAAAACTCAAAATACATTCTTCCATATCTTCAATCATTTACATCGACTAAATAAGCAATTAATCCTAACTTCTGATAAAGCTCCTGTTGATCTTAACGGAATGGAAAACCGTCTGATTACACGTTTAAAATGGGGTATGACAGCAGAGATGGAACAACCTGACATTAAATTACGTAAACGTATTGTCGAACATATGGCAGAAGAAAAGAAGTTGATAATTCCTTCTGATGTTATGGACTTTATTATTCAAAATGTTACCGATAACGTAAGAGACATAGAAGGAATTATTATTTCGTTATTAGCAAATTCAATTATAAATAATAACAAATCTGTTGATTTGTCTTTAGCTAAAAAGATAGTAAGCCAAACGGTACATCTGAGCCAAAAGAAAATCACCATTGATAGTATTCAGTCTATCGTTTGTGATTATTATCATCTTGATCCTTCTGCTATACAAGGAAAATCAAGAAAAAGTGAAATTTCTTCTGCTAGACAAGTGACCATGTATTTAGCAAAAAAACATACTGGTGCCTCTTTCTCTAATATAGGGAAACTTGTGGGAAAAAGAGATCATGCGACCGTCTTACATGCCTGTAAAACAATCCGTAATCTATTAGAAACTGATAAAGAATTTCGTTCTTCTGTGGAAGAATTAGAAATGCGTCTAAAATCATAATACTTCTATCTTTTCTATATAGAAATTGTCTTTTTAGACCTGTTCCCGTTTGTAAAAGTTTTCAAAAAAGAAAACTTTTACAGTGCTTTTATTGGTAAAAGTACTGTAAATCAATCACTTATAAACTAAAAATGATAACTTTTATCTTTTTCATCTTTTAAAAGTTAATTAATTTGTTTATACTCGTAACACTTCTCATCTTTGTAGAAATTTTTAAAAAAACTAAAAACATATAGGTTGTGAACAATAAAACTTACACGTTTGACGAGGCGTTTAAGGCCTCTACTGCTTACTTTAAAGGAGACGAACTAGCCGCTAAAGTATGGGTCAATAAATATGCCTTAAAAGATTCTTATGGAAAAATCTACGAAGAATCGCCCCTTGATATGCATCACCGTTTAGCTTCAGAAATAGCTCGAATAGAAAATAAATATAAGAATCCACTTTCTGAAGAAAAACTTTTTGATCTCTTTGATCACTTCAAATACATCATTCCTCAAGGAAGTCCGATGACAGGTATTGGTAACAAATTTCAGATTGCTTCGTTATCCAATTGCTTCGTTGTTGGAATAGAAGGAGCCGCTGATTCTTATGGGGCTATCATTCATATTGATGAAGAGCAAGTACAACTCATGAAACGCCGGGGTGGTGTGGGACATGATTTATCTCATATCCGTCCTAAAGGATCGCCTGTAAAAAACTCAGCACTAACTTCTACAGGTTTAGTGCCCTTTATGGAACGCTATTCAAATTCTACTCGAGAAGTGGCCCAAGATGGACGTAGAGGTGCTCTTATGCTCACCGTATCCATAAAACATCCTGATTCGGAATCTTTTATAGATGCCAAAATGGAACAAGGAAAGGTTACAGGAGCCAATGTCTCGGTTAAAATTAGTGATGATTTTATGCGTGCGGCCATTGATAAAAAAGAATTTACTCAACAATATCCTATCGATAGCCTAAACCCTACGTTCGAAAAGAAAGTAAGTGCTTCTAACATCTGGAAAAAAATTGTCCATAATGCTTGGAAATCAGCTGAACCGGGTGTTCTCTTTTGGGACACGGTTTTACGTGAATCAGTAGCTGATTGTTATGCAGATAAAGGGTTCCGTACTGTATCAACCAATCCTTGTGGAGAAATTCCGTTGTGTCCGTATGACAGTTGCCGACTTTTAGCTATTAATCTATATTCTTACGTAAAGAACCCTTTTACGCCTAAAGCCTATTTTGATTATGACTTATTCAAAGAGCATGCAGAAATTGCTCAACGTATAATGGATGATATTATAGATTTAGAAGCTGAAAAAATAAAATTTATCTTAGATAAGATAAAAGCTGACCCTGAAAATGATGAAGTAAAACATACGGAATATTTACTTTGGGAGAAAATCCAAAATAAAACCTTATTAGGTAGACGTACAGGCGTTGGTATTACAGCAGAAGGCGATATGATTGCAGCGTTGAATCTTCGTTATGGAACAGAAGAAGCTACCGATGTAGCCGAAAAAGTACAGAAAACATTGGCGATAGCAGCCTATTCGTCATCGGTTACTATGGCCAAAGAACGTGGTGCTTTTGCTTTATATAATGCTGAAAAAGAAATAAATAATCCGTTCATTAATCGAATTAAAGAAGCCAGTCCTTCTTTATACGAAAAGATGGTAAAATATGGCCGTCGTAATATTGCCTGTCTTACCATTGCTCCTACGGGTTCTACCAGTTTAATGACACAGACTTCATCGGGTATTGAACCGGTTTTCATGCCTGTTTACCAACGTAGACGAAAAGTCAATCCAAACGATGCTGACGTACATGTGGATTACGTAGATGAAATCGGAGATGCTTTCGAAGTATATACCGTCTTTCATCATAAATTTGTCACTTGGATGGAGAGTAAAGGCCTTCCTACGACAAAACATTATACGGATCATGAGATCAATGACCTAATCGCTCAATCGCCTTATTATAAAGCAACCTCAAATGATGTAGATTGGCTACAAAAAGTCAGGATGCAAGGACGTATGCAAAAATGGGTTGATCACTCAATCAGTGTAACCATTAATTTACCTAGTGATGCTTCTGAAGAACTTGTGAATAATCTTTACGTTGAAGCTTGGAAATGTGGTTGTAAAGGTTGTACAGTCTACAGAGATGGCTCTCGATCGGGTGTTTTGATTGCAACCCAAAAGAAAAAGAAAGAAGAGAAGACTTTTATTATGACCAAACGTCCTATCGTTTTAGATGCGGATATCGTACGTTTTCAAAATAATAAAGATCGTTGGATTGCCTTTGTAGGGTTAGTGAACAATAAACCCTATGAAATCTTTACAGGTATCGCAGACGAAGATGAAGGGATTATGCTTCCAAAGAAAATTTCGAAAGGGAAAATTATAAAGGTTTATGATAAAGATGGGTCTCGCCATTATGATTTCCAATTCAGAAACAAACGTGGTTACAAAACGACCATCGAGGGCCTAGATGGTAAGTTCAATCCTGAGTATTGGAACTATGCTAAATTAATCTCTGGTGTTCTCCGCTATGGAATGCCTATCGATCAAGTTATAAAACTTGTACAAGGACTTGAATTAGATACAGAATCGATCAACACGTGGAAGGTAGGCGTTGAACGTGCCTTGAAGAAATATGTACCCGATGGCGTAAAAGCGACTGGACAAACTTGCCCAAATTGTGGTCAGGAAACTTTGATTTATCAAGAAGGATGCTTAATTTGCACAAATTGTGGCACATCTCGCTGCGGTTAATCAAAAATGATCCATTATGCAGATTACTTTTCGAATCAACTTCAAAGCTTCTACTGACGAAAGACTTTTTATCTTTGGTTCGCATACACAAATAGGGAAAGGAAAATTTAATAACGCTAAGCCTCTTGAAAATATAGGCAATGATACTTGGCAACTAAAATTAGATTTTCCTTCGCCACTATTAAACATGACTTATCATTATTTTGTTGCAAACGAAAAAGGTAAAAAACGTTTCGAAGAATGGAATCAACCTCATCATCTTATTACAGAGGGTATAACTGAACAATATATTCTTTTTGATACTTGGTATACAAGGCCTGAAGACCTTTTCTTTTATACAACGCCTTTCACAAAAGGTATCTTTCGTCATGAGCCTATCGTGCATCTCCTTCCACAAAGTGATAAAAAAGTAATCCTGCATCTCTTTGCTCCTTCCTTACCGCCTCATCAAACGATATGTTTTACAGGGAATTCTTCTTCGGTGGGTAATTGGAATCCTTCTTTTGCTATCGAAGCTGATAGTGTTAATTTTCCGCTTTGGACAATTAAACTTGATGCCAAACATTTACCTCCCCTTCTAGAAGGTAAATTTTTACTAAAAGATACAAGACAACCCGATTCTATACTATGGGAAGAAGGAGAAAATCGAAGAATTCCTATCCCCCAACTTCAAACAGGTGAAACGGCTATTATAGAATTGGGCACGTTTAAAGGAGGAAACAAACCTTGGCGGACGGCAGGATCTGTTATCCCGGTATTTTCTCTTCGATCTAAAAAAAGCTTTGGTATAGGTGATTTTGCAGACTTGCGCCTTTATGTCGAATGGGCGGTCCGTACGCATCAACAGGTCGTGCAAACTTTACCTATAAACGATACAACGAAAACACATTCATGGGAAGATTCTTATCCTTATAGTGCTATTTCTGTTTATGCTCTTCATCCTCTTTATATTAGTTTATATTGGTTAGGAGAACTAAAAGGAGAAGAAAATAAAAAAGCTTTTGAAGAAAAAAGATTAGAACTTAATGCGCTCAAACAAGTTGATTATGAACAAGTCTGCAAACTAAAAACAGACTACCTCCATTTATACTTTGAGCAAAGTGGAACATCTTACACACAAAGCAAAAGCTATCATACCTTTATCAAAAAGAATGAAAACTGGCTTGTACCCTATGCAGCCTTTTGTTATCTAAGAGACACGTTTCATACAAGCGACTTTAGTAAATGGGAAGAATATGCTGTATACAACAAAGAAAAAATAAAAACGTTGTGCAATCCGAACAGTAAAGCATGGCCCATTATTAAATTTCATTTCTTTGTACAATACATTGCTCAGCAGCAATTAAAAATAGTTCGTAATTATGCTCGTACTTACGGCATAATGCTGAAAGGTGATTTGCCTATAGGCGTCAATCGTTCAGGTGTTGAGACTTGGACTGAACCTCAATTTTTTCATCTTGATGGACAAACGGGAGCACCTCCTGATGCATTCTCAAAACTAGGACAAAATTGGTCCTTCCCTACTTACAATTGGGACGCTTTAGAGCAAGACCACTTCAACTGGTGGAAGCGTCGACTGCGGGCTCTTGAAGAATATTTTGATTGCATGCGCATTGATCATATACTTGGCTTCTTTAGGATATGGGAAGTTCCCTATGATTACATAGAAGGCTTGTGTGGCCACTTTAGGCCTTCATTCCCCTTAAGTCCTACGGATATTGAAGCAAGAGGCCTTGCTTTCAATAAAGAACGCTTTACGACACCTTTAATACACGAATCACATCTAACGGATTTATTCGGGGATCATATGCATCACGTTTTAACGGTTTATCTAGAACGTTATTCAGCAGATTATTTTAGACTTAAAGACCATTACAACACACAACGTAAAATAGAACATGTTTTTGAGAAGCAAACGGACAAGGTCTCACTTAAAATAAAAAAAGGACTTTTTGCTATTTGTAATGAAAAGCTATTCCTTCCTGATACGGATCAAAAGGGGTACTATCATCCCCGCATTTCAGCCGCTAGTTCTTATGTCTATCAAGAATTATCTAAGGCTGATAAAGAAGCCTTTGATAAACTTTATCTCGATTTCTTTTATCATCGACACACTTATTTCTGGCAAGAAGTGGCTTATAGACGTTTAGCTCCTCTGACCTATGAGGCCGATTTGCTAATCTGTGGAGAAGACCTCGGGATGATTCCTGATTCTGTGCCTACTGTCATGAACAATCTGCGTATATTGAGTCTTGAGATCGAACGTATGCCTAAAGGAATTGGAGAAACGTTTAGCAATTTGCATCATTTACCTTACCGATCTGTCTGCTGTACCTCTTCTCACGATATGTCCCCTATTCGAAGTTGGTGGGAAGAAAATGAAACATTAACCCAAACTTATTACAATCAGAAATTAGGACACTATGGTAAAGCACCGAAACAATGCACAACGAATATAGCGAAACAAATCTTGAAGAATCATCTTTCTGCTCCCTCTATGCTCGCCGTATTTCCTTTACAAGACTGGCTTGCAATAAGCCAAGATTTACGTCTTAGCGATCCACATGCTGAACGAATCAATGTACCCTCCAATCCACATAACTATTGGAATTATCGGATGCACTTGACCATGGAAGAGCTCCTCGCTGCTCATGATCTGAATGAGACTATTCAGCAAATGATTAAAGCAAGTGGAAGATAGAACCCCTATCTTCCTACTCTTGTTTTATTTAGTTTCATAAGAGATCATATTCCCTGTTAGCTGCAACAAGTCTGTATGCGACTCTATTAGACTATATATTGCTTGCAGATTGCTAGTCACTGCATCTAAATAAGAAACTTGTACATCACGAAAATTAAACGAGTTAATGGCTCCACTTTCATACTTTTGTTTCGAAAGTTCTAGATTAAGCTTTGCCGTCTCTTTCTGTTCTTGTGTCAATTTATAAACTTCACGATTTACATTATACGTACTAAGATACTTAAGTAATTGATTATTAAGGGCATGTGTCATTTGATCAAGAGCCACTTCAGCCGTCACTTCATTGATCTTCGCTATCGCTACCGCACGCTGACGACTCCCTCCAGAAAAGATAGACCACGACAACGTAAGTCCTGCATAAAGATCGGTAGAATGGGTATTGAGCGTTGGTGAACTTTCAGAAAAAGATTTCCTCATACTATTATAACGAACCCCTCCATTCATCTTCAACATCGGATAATAAGCACTGTGAGCCGAACGTGTATTAAGTGCTAAGATACGCTGCTGAATGTATTGGTTCTTAAGTGTATGATTATTTACCTGCATATCTTGCGTAAGCTCATCCAGTGAAAACTCATGCGTATCGGCTACCAACGGTGTGATAAGATGCCACATTTTATTCTCTTTGATGGCAAGCACATAATTCAAACTACGCATCGCATTTTCATAATCTACCTTCTTTTTTAAGTAATTTGAATAGTCTTTCAAATACGAAGTTTTATATTGCAAATAATTATAAGTAGTTGAAACCCCAATTTTCTTACTCTCCTCTTCTCGCTCCATACGATCCTTTGACAAATCACTCATCACTTTATATTGAGTGGCCATTTCTTGCTGTAGAAGTACACTATTGTAAGCCAAAATAATATCTTGTATCGTATTTTCGACCAATAATTCGGTATTGTTAGCCGACTCTGATTCCAGTTCCTCGTATCTTTTCTTACTTATCTGCGCACCGAAACCATCAAAAATAACCCAATCTAAATTTATTTGTGGGGTAAACTGGAGCGAACGATTATTCTCTATCTTATTATAATTCTTATCCTCCTGCAATCCTAAATTCATAGTCAACGTTGGCATGAATGACGTGTTAGCCCACGTATTATTGATCTGGGCTATTTTTTGCTGATTAGCAGTAATGGTTAAGTCATAATTATTCTCTAAACCCAATTGTATCGCTTGAGAAAGACTCAAATCATTTTGCGCCACAAGCGGACTTAGGACAAATACGATCAAAAGTAAACTTATCTTTATCTTCTTTTTCATTTTATTTTTTATGATGTTCCCTTTCCTCTTCTTCCTCTTCAATTATATTCTTTTTTAAACGTTCCTCTATCTTTAGATAACGAATAGCAGGCTCAACCATTTCATGTGTGATCAAACGTCCAGGTTGCTTCCGTTGTAATTTTCGCTTCCCTAACCCAAAAATCAACGTATTATTTGATTTAATAAATACAGGTAATAAAATCAAGATAAAGAAAGTGCCAAACAATATCCCATAAGCCAAGGGTATAGACATAGGCACAAGCATAGCGGCATCAGGATTACCTTCAAGAATCAGCGGCATCAAACCAGCCACGGTCGTAACGGTTGTAAGTAAAATAGGACGAAAACGTGACATACCCGCTTCTAGGATTGCATCGTGAACATTCATTCCTTCCTCCAAATTCGCATTATAACTTGACATAAAAATAATCGCATCATTGATGACTACCCCTGATAAGGCTACCATACCCCACAAGCTCATCATTGAAATCGGCTGTCCATGTATCACATGTCCCCAAATAGAACCAATGATGCCAAGTGGAATCATTAGAATAATTATAAATCCTTGATTATAAGATTTAAAATAAATCATGACAATAAGAACGATCATAAAAAAAGCCAAACCAAAATAAAGGGCCAAACTTCCCATTTGTTCTGACGTATCTTTAACCTGACCTTGATAAACATAGGTTACATCAGGATGAGCCGCTACAATTTTGCTTAAGATATTCGTTTCAATATAGTCCAATATAATCGGAACAGATTGGGTTTGATCCTTTTGATACGCTTCTACCCTAATCTCACGCTGACCATTATAATGATTGATAGCACTTAGACTACGAGCAGGCATAATATCTGCGATTGTTCCCAAAGGATATTCTCCCTTCGCCGTATGAATGGTTAGATTTTCTAAACCTCCCATACTTTCTCTATCTTTATGTGTATAACGTACATAGACCCAAATCTCATCTTTACCGTTCTGAATACGTTGGGCTAATCCTCCAAAAAAGGCACTTCGAACTTCAGACAAAACGGAAGCCGTCGTACAACCCAATACGTATGCCTGAGGTTTAAGTGTAATACGTAATTCTTGGCTTCCTAACTGACTATTATCGGTAATATTAAACAAAGCAGGCATTTTTTTCAATTCTTTCTCCAATTCAACTTTTGCTTCATCTAATTCATCAGAATCATAGCCCAATAAACTAATCGAAACAGGAGCGCCAAAACGATTGGAAGCACCGACGGCGAACTTATATGCTTCTGGTATCGTACCGACCTTCTTAGCTATTTCCCTTTTTAGTACTTGATCGGTAATAGAGGTATCCCAATCTGTTGACGTTGAAAGGAATACACGAATTTGAGCCGCATGTGTACCACTCTCCGTATGACTAAAGGCAGATCCTACTCTACACTCCATAGAGGTAATATAAGGCGTCTTATCACCAGTCTTCGCTAATAACGCTTTGTTTACCTCCCAAATCTGATCCTCGATTGCAAATATTTTCTTTTTTGTCACCGCTTCACTGACGCCAGGCTTCAACACTAGATCAACCGTAAAAGAATCAGACGGTGTTCGAGGGAAAAACGTATACGTAATAATATTTGTAGCTACCATCGTAAAAGTAATTACGACAAAAGATAAGATACAAAGTACCGTAAGCGTTTTATGTTTTAATATAAATTCTAATAAAGGACGATATAAACTATCCTTTAGATATTTGATCCCCTTTTCAAATCGCAAACGTGTTTTTCCATACAAAGACTTCGTATTGGTAGGCGTTAGTATAGCAGGATTCGCCAAGTGACCTGGTAAAACAAATAACGCTTCAAGTAAAGAGACAAGTAAACAAGCAATAACCACATAACCCATATCATACATCATCTCCATATTCCCTTCGATAAAAAGAATAGGAACAAAAGCAATAATTGTAGTCAGTACAGACGTCAAAATAGCAGGAAGAACTTCCATTGTTCCATCAATTGCCGCTAACCGAGGGGACTTTCCTCGCTCAAAATGAGTGAAAATATTCTCCCCTATCACAACACCATCATCGACTAAGATACCAATGATCAAAATCATGCCGAACAAACTGATCATATTCAGTGTTATCCCATGAAGCTGAGCAATAATGAACATTCCTAAAAAAGCAGAAGGAATTCCCCAAGCCACCCATAATGACAGGCGAAAATTAAGTAAAAGAGTAAGCATCAAAATAACAAACCCAACCCCCATCAGACCATTACTGGAAAGAATGTCAAGCTGCCCATCTATGCGCTCTAGGAAATCCATCTTCACCTTCATCTGATAACCATACCCTTTTGTATTAAAATCCTTTATATAGGCATTTACATATTTAGAAATAGAAGCTAAATCTTCATTGGCAAGACGAGATACCATAAAGGTGACGGCTGGTTTCTTATCTACATAACCCGTTGATGGATTTTCTGGTACTTGCAGTCGTACTTTAGCAATATCCCCTATACGGACAAGTCCTCCTTCTTCATTTCCTCGTATTATTATATTTTCTATATCTTTAGGTAAAATACTTTTCTTACGCGCTATAACTTTTATTTCCTCCCGAGGATTACGCACCGTACCACCACTCACATCAAGATTATTAGCACTAATGGCATTCTTTACTTGCATAAGCGTAAGCCCATAACGCCGCAATTGTGTCTCGTTAACTTCAGTAACTAATTCTAAATTGGACGGAACACCATTAATCGTTATCTTTGACATCAATCCTGATCCTAACCAATCATCTTCTATGCGATTGGCCATAGAATTAAGCCCTAATACACTACTGTCCTTAATAGAATAAAGAGAAACAAACATAGCCAAGTCCATCGAACGTCCTTTAGAGACAATAGGACGTTCAGCCGCTGAAGGGAAATTGGATATCCCATCTACGGAATTTTTTACATCACTTAACAATTCATCCATATTGTATCCATTAAGTGATGTAATGGTTACAACAGCAGAATTTTCCCTCGATTGAGATGAAAATTCTTTTATTCCAACAATTCCTCGTATGCTGTTTTCTATCAAGGTAGTGACACCTTCATCCATCTCCTTAGGAGTAGCACCTGGATAACTTACGGAAATAGTTACTTGTTTTGATTCAACAAGAGGCATCGTAGATTTCTTCATTTTTTCCAATGAAAGTCCACCTAATAAGACAAGGACTACGATTACCATTTCTCCATAAAATGGATACTTTACAAATTGTGATAATATTTTTCTCATAATAATTTACTTACGGGATAAATATTTCACAGCTTTATCTACCACAGAAATAGATTCTGTTACCACTGGATAGTTAAGATCAAAGCCATTGATGACACAATCATCTTCCATCTGACGAATTATGTTTATCTTTTTAAGCTCAAGTTTATTCTTTACCAACTGAATAAATCTGACTTGTTCCAACAATCACCTCACGAGGGACTTTCATTCCTTCTATCTCTTTCCCTCCGAAATTAGCATCAACATATTCCCCTTGCATCAAAAAGTTTTTTTCTCGATTGTCTATTCGTATATAGATATTAACAGACTGTGTATCATTATCAACATTATCGGCCATACGTACGACGGTTCCTTTCGTTTCTACACCTGACTGTGTCTTAAGCGTTACAATATCCCCCTTCGTAATCCATCGACGATCGACCAATAAAACAGGCACGGTAACTTCTAATTTATCTGTTTGAATAATATTTGCTACAGTAGCCCCATTATTAGTAATATCGCCTACTTGTTTAGATACACTTACAATATTACCTCCAAAAGGAGCCTTCACGGTATATTTAGTTAATGTGATTTCATCTTGATAAAGATTATAGTAGGTATATAAAACATTTTGCGAAGCCATAAATATTCGTTCCTTATTCGAATTAAACTTCGGTAATGGGGGTAAAGATGCATCTAACTTAATTTGAGAAAAGAACGTGTTCCATTTTTCAAATTGATCAGGATAATCTACCTTAATATCGGGTAAAACCTTAGCTAATATCTGTAAAAAAGAACTTTTACTCGCTTTTAATTTTGCACGTGTATCCTTGCTGTATACAGTAAAAAGGATATCACCTTTATGAAACTTTGTTCCTGCTTTTAACCTTATCGATCCTTGTTCTATCTTACCCGATACTTCTGAGGCTATAAGAACGTCACTATAGGTAGATATTCGCCCCCTATAATGAGCCTCGGTGATAATTTTTTTTACTTCAGGTTTAGTAGTCTTTACATATAAAACACTTTCCTTTTCCTTTTCTTGTTGGGGTTCGTTTTTATGTGATATCATAAGCGTCCACTAAAAAACGCAAAGAGTTCTTTGAAATGATTGAATATTAGTCTTATACAACGATTATTCGAGCGAACGGACTTGATTCTATTACTTTGCATTCTTAATTGAATAGCA
>Ga0172377_10003835_pt1 | contig 15476 bp, 9 predicted proteins | sample Pumphouse3metaG_FD_119749 | JGI IMG/M metagenome (GOLD analysis project Ga0172377, IMG submission 119749) | Leachate microbial communities from a municipal landfill in Southern Ontario, Canada - Pumphouse #3 metaG | ecosystem: Engineered > Solid waste > Landfill > Unclassified | place: Canada...
CGACCTATCATTCCACGGCAAAATCAAGACCAACACTTCCGGAGAGATGATAGACCATCTGCTTCCCGGCCGTTACCAGTTGCAAATCATCAACATGAAGAGAGACTTCATCGTGAGCGACTACGACCTGGCATTCGACATCATCTCCGGACAAAGCATGATAAACGTCATATATAAGGTATTGTACAAGAATACAGATTTGCCCGCAGTCCATCTACAACTAGACGTCAACAAGGAAGAGCAATTCTACAACACATCATACACAGATTCCAAAGGATGCATATACCTTCCTTCCGAAGCTGCCCAATACTCCTACTATCTTCACTACGGAGAGAACCACAAAGACTCCTATACGATCAATCGTGACACAACGATCCATATCTACATCGAAGATCCTATTCTGATAGACAGTATGGAGATACAAGGATGCGCATGCCTGGCTCTCGGAGACTCCATCAACCTGTCCGTTCTGTACAAGCCAAGCAACGCTACGATGAAAGATGTCAAGTGGAGCAACGACAAAGAATATCTTGCAACTATCTCATCAACCGGAGTTCTCGTAGCCAACAATTACAACGAGGAGGGTTACATCACGGTAACAGCCAAAAGTATGGACGGAAGCGACATGGTTGCCACACGAAAAATCCATATCGGAAACGGAGTTTGCGGATCAGAACAGGAACTAAGCATAGGCGACTTCGACAAAAGAGAAGATGTACTGGCATCCGACAGCATCAGTCTGCATGTGAAAAACGTTACCGAAGAAGAATTCGAACGCGTATTCATCTACCAGACATCCAACGACTCCATCAATTGGGGGAACATCTACGGCCCAACCACCGCACGCAACATTAAAATTGCAGCAGCAGACTACGCGACAGACGACAGTTTCTTCCGCGTTATCGCTTCCACAAACACCTCGGAGGCAGAAAATTTCGCAAAAGCGGGAATTGCAGGTTGCGAAAGCGACAGAATCTCAAACATCGCAATTTGCAGAACCAACAATTTGGCGCCTATCAACTGGAACGATTCTATCTGCGCCACTCAAAAAGAGACTACGCTCAGAATCGACACAACAACTATAGGTACATTACCTGACGGAGTCGTCATAAAATGGTATACGCAAGCAATAGGAGACAGCACATTCCTTCCGATCGCAGACACAGACAACAAAGACTCCATTACGGTAGCCATCAACAAAAGCACAGAATACAAGGTGACTTTGGAACGAGACAACTTCATATTGAAAGAATACAAAAGCAACATATTTGTTGAAGACACTTTGGTATTCAGCCTAAAGGCTGACGAAGACACCATCTGCAAAGGCACTGACGTTGTATTATCCGTCAACATCTCAGAAGGAAAGGCTTCCGAATATTTATGGCAAGACAACAGCATGGCTACCACCAACACGGTCAAGGCCGACACTATCAATTATAGCGTAACCATAGAAACCGAGCACCATCTATGCCCGGCCAAGACATATTCCATCAAGTTGACAATAGATCAGCCAATAGAATTGGATCTGATTAGCGACAAAGACAGCGTATGTTCATCCTCTGCAGTTAAGCTCTCCGCCACTTCGACCGAAAGAACTGACTTGACTTACCAATGGGGACATGATGCCACTGTTTCAGGACAAGAAACAACGGTCTATCCAGACCAGAACTCAACCTATCAGGTAACCGCAAACACAAAATTAGGCAAATGCACTTCGGTGACCAAAGAGAAGTCCATCATGGTCAGCATGCCAATCGACTTCACTCTAAAATGCAGTGCGGACACTCTGTGTACGGGAAGCGACATAACCATCTCTACCGAGATAAAATCCGGAGACCCTAAGTTCAAGTGGAACGACGACGAGATTTCAGACAACAGTTCTTTGACTTTAGTTGCAATCGATTCCGTCTATTATTTGGAGGTTAGCGACCTCAACAACCTCTGCCCCAGCAAAAAGGACAGCATCAAAATCAAGGTAGACCAACCAATCGAGATTTCCATTTCAGGAGATAAAGAATCAATCTGTGTCACAGAAAACAAACCTGTCGCACTTACCTTTGTCAATGGCCTCAACCCTATATCCAAATTGACATGGGACAACGGAAGCCAGAACAAAATGATTTCCGTCCTTCCTAAAGAGACTACGACATACCACGTCTCCGCATCTTCTCTATATGGAAAATGTGAGGATGCCAATGCAGATTACACTGTAAAGGTAAACGGCATCATCAAAACCAATTTAGAAGCAAGTTCGAACAGCATCTGTCAGGCAGGAGAAAACAAGGTGAGCCTTACTGTACATACAGAAGCAGGAAACCCGAACACCTTCATCTGGTGGGACGGCGTAACCACATCCGATTCAATAAGGATTGTCACTCCAGACTCTTCCTTCTCCTATTGGGCGATGGCGACCGACAGCATCTGTGACAACTCAGACAAAGACGAGGTTTCCATACAAGTGGCACATCCGGCATCCATATCATTGACCACAACCAATACCATGTTCGAATATGGAGGAACAATCCATCTGATCGCGACACCATCATCGTTCATCTATGGCCCTTACTCTTGGATCGCCATTGACAATGACGGAGAGGAAAACATCGTCGCCGAGACGGAAGAGAACACCTTCTCTGAAATGCCATACGGAGACACCCAATATTACGTCTCCGCACAAAACGGAGCTTGTCCTGAAATGAGAAGTTCCATGATCATCGCAAAACTAATGGACAACACGGATATTCCAACAGTCTTCACTCCTCATGAGAAGAACGGAGAAAACGACGATTTCATGCCAGGTTACAAGGTAACCATCTACGACAGATATGGAAATGTCATCAGCGACTCCGACAACGGATGGGACGGCAACTACAGAGGTGAAGTGGCCGACGCCGGAGTCTACATTTACGTTCTGACAATGAAGGACAACAGAATCAAAAAGGGAACCATCGAGGTTTACAGGAAATAACTATTACACAAAAGAAAGAACAAATTTCATGACAATGAAAAAGTTATTATTCATGCTTTCCGTAACAGCTGCGACAACAGTATGTGGCGGGAACGCCAAGCAAGCAAGCAACTTCACGACATATACCAACGTATCTCCACAAGACGTGGTTTCGAGATACAAAGAGAATACCGTGGTTTTTTATCGGAACGACAGCTGTTTCACCGCCAACATCAACGAAGACGGAGAACTACAGAACATTGTTTACACAAAAGATTTGAAGAAGTTGGGCGCAGAAGGCCAGATTGCATACGAGAAATCGGGGAAGATATACTATTCCAAATCTGGCAAACTTTTCGTATCGGAAAAGAAGGAGAACGGCAAATGGAGCTACGGCAAACCTGTAGTAATCAAAGGCAGCGAAGTGACCCGCGACAAATACCGCGGATCGGTATTGGCCTACGCCAACTGGAGATACATGCCAAACGACTCCATCGTGATATTGAACCCCAGCATCAACGAAGAGGGCAACATCCTCTTTTTCGCCTCCAACATGAACGACTCCAAAGGCTTGGACATTTGGTATGTGGAGAAAAACGAAGACGGAGAATGGAGCTACCCCCACAAAATGGGTCGAGAAATAAACTCCAGCGCAGACGAGGATTTTCCCTTCATCCGAGAAGATGGAAAGATTACCTTCGCATCCAACCGAAAGAATCCGACATTCACTCCTGACAGTTCAAAATATAACATATACCTCTACAATCCGGAAAAAGGAGGAAGGCCACTTCTTTTGGCCAACGTGCTTGACGAGTCTCTACGACAACCCGAACTAAACGATGAGAAAAGGATGAAAGAGCCTAACATCGATTCTCTCTTGGCCAACAACGGATTGAACAACGACTCACTCTTGACCGACGGCAAAAACGGGACAAACGACTACATCAACGGCGGCAAAACAGTCCCTTCTTCCCTAACCTTGGACACAGACCTCATTAACAAAGAAAACGACAATGTCACGGCCGATGTTCTCGAAGAAAAGACAGAAAACGAGAGAATTTTGGACCTGCTCTCCGATAGTACCGCCAACAAGTCTAATGTCGCAGACAAAGTTTCTGCTAAAGATTTGGACAAGGCGTTTCAACTCAACCCCGACTCCATACTAAGAGTATCGCAGAACGTAATTGCCACGACAGACAAGCGCATCTTCTATTTCGATTATGACAAAGACATTCTGAACGGCGACTACGGGAAAGACATCGAAGTCCTGCTTGATTTCATCAACTTCTATCCAAAAAGCAGCTTTCTCATCATCGGCCATACAGACGAAAGAGGATCCTTCGAATACAACGACGCATTATCCATCAAACGTGCCAAGAAGATTCAATCCTTATTGATCAACAAAGGCGTCGCAAAGAACAGAATCTACGTCATGGGACTAGGAGAATATAAACCTGTCATCAAAAATGCGGAGACAGAAGCCGAACACCAGAAGAACCGTCGCGTAGAAATACAAAGAATGGACTGATTACTTCGGCTAAAACATATATAACATCATTAAGAACAGAACAAAAAAAATGGACAAGATAAAAGCCTTAAGATTCATCATATCGGCAATTCTGATTTTAGGTTACACATTGACAGTCCAGGCGCAGCAGGACCTCATGGTATCTCAACAATTTTTCTCCAGAATAAACGTCAACCCGGCAGGAACGGGAAACAACGACAAGTTTGACGTATTTCTATTGGGGCGACTACAATGGGCAGGCGTAGAAAACAGTCCAAAGACGGGACTGCTGAACTTCACCGGCTATTGGGAAAGATTCAAGTCCGGAGCCGGAGTATCTCTGAGCTACGACAAACTAGGCATAGGACATAGTACCACCAACGCACAGGTTGTATACTCCTACCATGTAGACATCACAGACAAGTACATTCTAGCATTAGGACTATCCGGCGGCGCCAACTTCGGATACTTCAACCCATCCGTTAACACAATAAGGGACGAGGCCGAGTATGACATGGAGACATTCACCAAGGAAAAAGAGACGGAAATCACACCCGACATGAACTTCGGAGTGGAACTCTCTAACATGAAATGGATGTTTGGAGCATCTTGCACGCACATACTCAACGACTCTTCCACCACATACAAAGCAGGTCGCCACTACTACGCATACGCAAGAGGTTTCTTTCCTCTCTGCCAGTCGTTCGATATCGCACCGGCATTGGTCTATATGCACAAGCACAAGACAAACGTCATGGAAGCCAATGTGATGGCCTTCTACGAAAGATTCATTTGGGGTGGAGTGACATGGAGACCTGACCTGTCCGATCCGTTCGACATGTCCATGATGGCTCTGTCGCTAGGTCTTGAATGGAACAATTTCCGTTTCGGATACACCTACGACCTCAATCTGGGTAAGTGCAACAACCTACCTTCCAATACTCACGAGATTCTACTGTCTGCTCAGTTCTAAAACGGAAACAGATCAACAAAGAAAGGCTTCGTCAATTCTGATTGACGAAGCCTTTCTTTGTTGATATCATTCTAAGTAGCTGTAATAAAACCAAGTTCATCCGGAATTCAAAGTGACATCTTCTTTATGCAAACAATTAAAACAATGTCGTTTTATCATTATTTTCTTGATTATCAACATTTAGTAATTGTCAAAAAAACAACTTGTGACGATTTTGACGAAGTGCCGTAGGCATTATCTATTTGTAGCACCTACGCAGTTACCCGTTTTTCCGGTAGGCATCCCCTTCTCCGCGGCCAAAGGTGAGTGTCCGTCTGCCGATGATGAGGTGTTTTGAGAAAAATCATGCTCATTCTGCAAATCCCGTCCAAAAATCCACGATAACGGAAGACCTTGGCGCATTCCGATGAAATACTGTCCCGTCTTTCATCCTTTCTTCTACAAATAGATTATCCCTACGGGATATTTCACTGACGACAGTCTGATGAAATCAACCACACAAAATTTCTTAAACTTTACCAAGTTACTTTTAAATGGGTCTATAAAAAAGGATTGCCATTTAAAATGGCAATCCTTTTTTATTAGAAGAAACGACAGCTGCAATCACAGGTTCTTTATATTTCGTCTGCAATTAAGAGACACTATTTCACACCCTCAAACACAAGACGGGCACATTCATACCCATGTTCGTAGAGGTTGGTGAGTTTTTTCATGTTCCTTTCCAGTCGACTCACCTCTATTTTACGTTTCGGACGGATCACAATCAGTTCGCCCATACGCTCATGGCACTCTATATAGTCCATCATCTCATTATACTCCGCATTCTTACGATGGAGCTGTTCCTTCAACTTAGGGTATTTGCGGTAATAGAAATATGGAATCTTAATCTTACCCTTTTTGCGGTATCCTCGGTTGCGGGTCAGGACAACCACGTTTTTGGAAAATCCATCAGACATAGCCTTACGCAAAGGGATAGCGTCACAAACACCACCATCCAACATTGGGACACCATCCACATAGGAGATAGGACATACAAAAGGTAGACTGCACGAAGCCCGACAGATGTCGTTCAATCGCTCCGAGTCCTGTTTCTCCTCAAAATAGACAGGTTTTCCCGTTTGGCAATTGGTCGTAACCAACACACAACGGGTCGGATTTCTGAAAAAAGCATCATAGTCCAACGGAATGATTTTGGACGGAAAATCCTTGAATAGGAGATCCATATCCATTATGCTACGTTTACGAAGAACGCTTCTCATTCCGATATACTTATATTTCTTCAACAGCTCAATATCACAAGCTTTCGACCTGCCCTTCTGTCCTGCCACATAAGAAACCGCATTGCAGGCCCCGGCAGAGACTGCTATCGTATACGGAAATGCTATTCCATTATCCATCATATAGTCCAGCACACCGGCAGTAAACACACCACGCATGCCACCACCTTCCAATACCAGACCTGTATTTTCCATCTGTATCATTCAAATTCACTTTAACACAAACAAAATATTATGACCAACCTCAGCATTTATTTTATCGAATAAAAGAGCATTATGTCATCTTCCTTATCAGAATAAACAGTCCTCATCCGAATTCATCCGAAGAAGGTTAATCGCCACCACAACTCTTCGCACATCGAAAGAGTCACGAGCAATCATAAAATATTGAATGTAAATTTCAAAAAAAGACACAACCATACGGGAAACGACAAGTTTCCGAACCGTTGCGTCTCATATCCTTGCCTCAAACATATACTAACATTTGATGTTCAATCCATCCAAAACATTACGCATCTTCTCAAAAGTAGTGATGCGCGTAGGGACAAGCGGCAATCGAAGTTTGTTCTGTATGTATCCCATGATGGAAAGCATACATTTTACTCCGGCCGGATTGCCGTCGACGAACAACAAGTCGAACAGCTCGGTAAACTTCTGATGAATCTCACGAGCCGACTGATAATCGCCCTGCAAGGCCAAACGCACCATTTTGCCGAACTCCTTAGGAAACGCGTTTCCTATAACGGAAATAACGCCAACCGCACCCATCGTGATGAGAGGATAAGTGATTCCGTCATCGCCAGAAATAACCATGAAATCCTTCGGTTTGTTCTTGATGATATCGTTTGCCTGTACTATATTTCCGGAAGCCTCCTTTATGGCGATTATATTATCATATTTCTTCGCCAAACGCACCGTCGTCTCGGCCGTCATGTTCACGCCCGTACGGCCTGGTACATTATACAAGATGACTGGCACCCTTGAGGCCTCTGCTATTGCACTGTAATGCTGAAAGATTCCTTCTTGAGATGGTTTATTATAGAAAGGGACAACAGATAGTATGGCATCAATGCCCTCCATCTTGTCTTTCTTCAAGACATCGACAATTCCTTTCGTATTGTTACCGCCCACACCCAACACAATTGGCACACGACCATTCACCTTGGACAAGACGTACTTTCGCACCTCGGCCTTCTCCTCTTCGCTCAGAGTTGGAGTTTCACCTGTAGTGCCCAATACCACCATATAGTCGATGTTGTTCTGTAACTGATAATCCAACAAACGACCAAGGGCATCATAATCTACGCTTTCATCTTCTTTGAACGGGGTTATCAATGCGATTCCCAATCCAGTAAACTTAGTCTGTGTCATCGTATATTCCTAATATTATTGGTCATGAAATAGGGTTTGGTGGTCTAATGGACGGATCCGTCACAGGACAGATACCCTCTTCGTTCAGCCTCTCCAAAAAAGCCCACTTCCAAGTCGCCAAAATTACAAAAATTTTACAATTTTGTCCGTATGGTGTCGAGATAAAATATTATTTGTTTCAACAAGTCCGCCTCCTTCTCTCCTGATTCTATTTTCACCTCGAAATCATATAGTCCGTACCCCTCCTTCGGGAAGCCGCAACGGCACGAAGCCTTCGATATTCCCAAGAGATATTTCAACGGAAGCATCTCCCTCAAAGTCAAGTCAATGAGAACATCAGGCTGCTCAGAAGTGAAGTTTTTTGCTATCACATCTGAAGGTTTATCGAGAAACGAAACACTCTTTCCGTTCAGATAATGGATATTGACCATCTCCTTCTCCGTACTCTCCTTGGAAGAATAGCCCCATGCGGAGATTTTCTTATCGGCGCCAATCCGTTCCATAAAGTCAGACAGTTTCGTATTATTGATACGTTCTGCGTCAAACAGCAGTACTACCGTCTTGATATCCTTCAAATTAACAAAACGAGTATCTCTCGTTTGTCGCTTTTCCGACTTCCTAATACATCTGTCTATATAAGACCTTTTTAAGTTATCAAACATTTTTTTTCTTTTATCATCCAAGAAACGGCCATACCATTTCTCATTCATTCTTACAGATTACTACACTCCTATCATCTCCTCAAACTCTGCTTCCGTCAAAAACTTAACATTCATCTTTTTTGCTTTTTCCAACTTGGCGGGACCTATGTTCGCACCAGCCAAAAGATAATCAGTTTTTGAAGAGATGGAGGTCACGTTTTTACCTCCATATTGCTCTATCATCAGCTTCAGTTCGTCTCGCGAATGGCGTTCAAACGTTCCGCTGATAATAATCGACAGACCTTGTAAGGAATCGCCCTTCTGCTCGGGTTTATCGTCGGATATTTCGAACTTCAAACCATAGGATTTCAGTCTGTCAACCAACTCACGGTTGGAATCCTTCCTGAAGAAACGCAACACGCTGTTTGCTATTATCTCGCCAATCTCATCCACAGCCACCAAATCGTCATAAGTGGCGTTTTCTATCCTCTCTATGCACCCCATACCTTGTGCCAGTTTTTTGGCCACGGTAGATCCCACATATCTGATTCCCAAGGCAAAAAGCACCCTTTCGAACGGCACTTGCTTGGAATCTTCCATACTCTTCACCAAATTCTGCGCACTTTTCAGACCCCAACGCTCCAGAAGCATCAGATCTTCCATACGGAGAGCATACAGATCGGCACTGTTAGCTATCAGCCCTTTTTTGAAAAACAGCTCTATATTTTCGCTTCCTATGTTTATGTTCATCGCCTTTCGGCATACGAAATGTTCTATCTTCCCCATCCTCTGCGTAGGACATCCGTCCTCGTTCGGGCAATAATGGGCAGCCTCATCCTGTTCACGGACCAATTCCGTTCCACATTCAGGGCAAGTCTTTATGAATTCGACCTTTTCGCCCAAATCCGCATTGCGGGCATCCTTATTCACCCCTACAATTTTCGGAATGATTTCACCACCCTTCTCCACATAAACCATATCTCCTATATGGAGATCCAATCCTTTGATGATATCGGCATTGTGCAGGGAAGCACGTTTCACCACGGTTCCCGCCAACTGTACCGGCGTCAGATTAGCCACCGGTGTGACGGCTCCCGTACGCCCCACTTGGTAGGTCACCTCGTTAAGTCGCGTACAGGCACGTTCGGCCTGAAATTTATAGGCGATGGCCCAACGTGGGGATTTGGCGGTATATCCTAACATCTGCTGCTGTCGGATAGAATTGACTTTCAGCACGATGCCGTCCGTAGCCACAGGCAGGTTCTTTCGTTCCACATCCCAATAATTGATGAATTCGAATATCTCAGGCAATGTTTTGCAGACCTTCATGGCATCCGAAATTTTGAAGCCCCAAGACCGAGCTTCCTGCAAGTTCCGGAAATGAGTGTCGGCAGGCAACTCTTCTCCCAACAGATAATAGAGATAAGAATCCAACTTACGTTTGGCCACCTCTTTCGAGTTCTGTAGTTTGAGCGTGCCGGAGGCCGCATTTCTAGGGTTGGCGAAAAGAGACTCTTCCTGTTCCTCCCGTTCTTTGTTCAACGATTCGAAGACAGACCATGGCATGAGGATTTCGCCCCTTATTTCGAATTCCTCCGGATAATCGCCCTGCAACGACAACGGAATGGAGCGTATGGTACGCACATTAGCCGTAACATCATCACCCTTCTCTCCGTCACCACGAGTAACGGCCTGCACCAATTTTCCATCTTGATATGTGATGGAGATGGAGGTCCCGTCATATTTCAGTTCGCAGACGATCTCAAAATCATCGGACAACGACTTGCGCACACGTTCATAAAACTCCGTCACATCGCCTTCCGAATAGGTATTTCCCAACGAAAGCATGGGATAGCGATGAGCCACCTGCTTAAACTCCTTCGTTATGTCATTTCCCACACGCAACGTAGGCGAGTTAGGGTCATAAAACTCAGGATGGGCAGACTCCAGTTCCTGCAACTGACGAAGTTTCATATCAAAATCGAAATCGGAGATAGTAGGCTGTGACAACACATAATAGTTATAATTATGCAGTTCAAGCTCTTTCCGTAAATACTCTATCTGCTGCTGAACATGATCCATGGCCTCACTATTTTTTTAATGAATTGCTTTTCGAAGACTATCCATCGGACAATCTTCATATTACACCACAAAAATAAAGAAATAAATAAAAATAAGCAATGATTTAGGGAACGGAGACACTCTTCCCCATGCTATTCATCAACTTTTTCCTACACACTCCAACTGTCAGTACAGACTAAAAAAAGGAGGTTTATAGGAGACGCCAATGCGGACAGAATGCCGAAAATGGTCGTACATCAACATCTGCTCGGCATAACCACAATAGAACTGAAGCAAGAAATAGACATTTTCGAAGAAAGGGAGCCTACAAGCCGCATCCAGCTGGAGGTTGTACTGACGGTTCCATATCGGGCAGAAGGAGGTGGACAAAGAGAACCAAAGGCAGTGGTTGTCCGTTCTCAGATTATACGTCACGTTTCCGAAGCCACGATAACAATCGTAATTCTCATTATAGACAGACATAGCCCATGGAATCCACAACTGCACCTGCAGGTTGCCGTTGACGGAGGTCGGAATCATCACATGATAAGCAAAACGGTTCCAGCTTCGGGACTTCCTTCCATCCGCACCATTGGATTCATGGTCGAAGACAAAAGCCATCTGCGCCCTCACCCTATCACCATCCAACACAAAACGTCCCAATCCTAATGCCGGATTATAATTATTATCCTCAAAAGGGCACGACTTCTGATATATGTTCCAAAAAGACTTTTGTGTATAGGTCATAAACAGATATGAACGGAAAGGCAGGACACTACGGGTAAGACGTTTCCACAAACTGATCTGGTACTTCACATTACAGTTGACGGACGAGAAACGTTCCATACGGTTAATACCCGTCAAAAAATAGTTTTCCTTATATATTCCGAAAGAGGGCGCAGCCAACAGGACATCCACCAAGCTGTCTTGTCTCATCTCATCCGGCCGTCTGCCGGCAAAAGAAGCCATCGCAGTCAACAGAAAACAGATAAAAAAGCGTGACCTCCAACCAACTATCATCCTTACTTTTTAGATAACAACAAAAAAGCAGGCATTTGGTTCGCATCATTTTGGCCGATAGCCCCGTTTGCTGACCACTGGCAACGAAAAACGTTTGTAAGGGGCGCCACCAGACATCACTCCCGTAGACCTATAATGCGAGGCGATGGTCATTCCAAAACAATCCACATCGTCCATTCCTGCCAAGAAATAGTCGGAACAAAGTTTACCGCTCGTCTCCGTCATCATATCGTCCCAAGTCACATCCACCAGATACCACCGGCCATCGTCCATCAGGACATTATTCCAAATATGGGGGCCCTCCACCATGGTTTTCTCCTTCACCTTCATGATTTTGGCCACCCCCGTCACTTTGATACACGGGATATCAAACCTATCACACAGAAGTTTGAGCAACTTGGCATACCCGTCACACACCGACTTATGCCCATATTTTTCCAACAGGATGCCAGTCAATGTATGTCCGAAAATTACATTTTTCCAATCATACGTAGCCAACGCCGCAACCCCGTCATGGATGATCCGGACAGAATCATATCTGGATCCGGCAACCGACAACTTTCCGGCAAGGGCATCTTCCATCTTGTCAAGAGCAGCAGCCACCGCAGCCGTCTCCTTCTTTATCTCCTCATAATAAGGATAAGGAGATATGACCATATCGGAGACAGACACCCGAACAGGAGCTTTCTTCGACCTAGTATCTGACGCATTCACAAAATCAAAAGAGAAATTGACAACCCCATCATTCCCCGCAATCCAATAATTCTCCGAATCGTCGAGTGCAAAGGCGTCCAAAGCCCTTACCCTAGAGACATCCAGCTGCGAATAGACAGATGCCGATTTGGGATGCCACTGTCCGTTGTTATAATCATCTAGCGTGACTATTGCCGTCCCGTTGCCGGAGACAGGCACCACAAGAGCATTCTCTTTCGTCACTTGCAGAAGGTCGTCGCATTTGGCAAAAGCGTCATAAATCAGTTTCTCCTCATCCGTCAGCTGTTCATAGAAAAAACGATAGCAACCAGCCGCAACCGAAATCGGAAGAAACGCACATATGAGTGCAAATAAAGTTATATACGTAGTCCGTTTCATGTTTTTCCACCTATTTTACAACAAGGCTTGCAAGATATATATTTCGGATGAAAAAAGAGGTTAATCTATCAGAAAAGAGAATAACGCAAAACATTTCCGACAAACTAAAAAATTCTCATATAAACATAATAAATTTAAAAAATAACATTATCTTTGGAGTGTTTGTTGGAACGAGAACACATGAAAATCATATAATTTTTTAACTTACATTTTCTGATAATGAAGAAGTTTTACGTTTCCTTATGCACAGTATTTGTGCTATGTACGGCATCTTATGCACAGTTGGCAAAAGACGCCAAATGCAAATGGTTGGGCAATATCACAACCAATGGTTCAGTCCGCAGCGACTTCGGAGGTTTATGAAACCAGTTGACCCCCGAAAACGAGACGAAGTGGGCTTCCATTGAAGGCACACGTGACCAAATGAACTGGTCCGGCGCCGACAGATGTTACAACTATTGCAAAGAGAATGGGATCGCATTCAAATTCCATTGTCTTGTATGGGGTAGCCAATACCCAAGTTGGATTACCAATCTTTCCGAAAAAGAGCAACTCGAAGAGATTACGGAATGGATGGATGCCGTCAAAGCAAAATATCCGGACCTTGAATACATCGACGTTGTGAACGAAGCCGTTTCCGGGCACGCTCCCGCCCCTTTCAAAAACGCATTGGGTGGCGACGGCGCTTCCGGATATGATTGGATTGTCACCTCATTCAAGATGGCAAGGGAGCGGTGGCCAAATGCCGTCCTGATTTACAACGACTACAACTTCATCAGTTGGCAGCGTTCCCAAATCATCGACCTTGTACAAAAATGCCTGAAGGCCGGTGCCCCTATCGACGCCGTAGGCTGTCAATGCCACAGTTTGCATGAATGCCAAAATCAAATCAAGAGCGGATATAACGAAATCAAGCAGAAAACCGGCCTGCCCATCTTTATCTCCGAACTAGACGTGGAGCTCGCCGACGATAACGCGCAGGCCAATTTCTATAAGGAATTTTTCCCATTCTTCTGGGAAGACGACATGTGTGCAGGAGTAACCCTTTGGGGATATATCGACGGAGCCACATGGAGAGACAATACCGGCCTGATTAAAAACAACCAAGAGCGTGCTTCCCTGAAATGGCTTCGCGAATACATGGCCACAGACGCAGCAAAGAATGCTCCAAACCCATTATGCAACGGAAAAACCGGAAAAATCAGTTTAGAGATAGCTTCCACTACCATCGAGCTGGGTAAATCAACCACCATTAATGCCACATTAGAAGATGGTTCCAATCTCGTCATCAAGGTAGACGGAGTAACTATCGGCAACGGAATCTCTTCTGCAGAGGCAACTTTCACCCCAACCGGATCAGGAACATTTAAGGTAGTAGTCACAGGAAAAGACAAGGAAGGGAATGAGGTCACCGCAGAGGCTACCATCAAGGTAATCAACGTGGGTCCTTTCGGAGGAAAGGCCGCAACCATTCCAGGAACAATCGAAGCGGAAAATTACGATGAGGGATATGCCGACGTGACATTCTCAGACCAAACTCCCGGCAATAGTTGCGACGACTACACCAACTACTATAGAGAAGATGATATAGATCTAAAGAAAGTTGGAGATGCCGTAGTGGTAGGTAACGCACAAAAAGGAGAATGGATGAAGTACACCGTGGATGTATTGGAAGATGGCGACTACATCATGACAGTTCGTGCCGGCGAAGGCGGAACCAACGGCAAGTTCACCATCAAAATGGACGACAATTCGATGGACTATCAGGTGACGGTTCCGAAAACCGGAGAATGGGGGTCGTTCGATGAAATTGAAATAGAAAAGACTTTTAGTTTGAGAGCTGGAACCCACACGATGACACTTACCATCGACCAAGATTGAATAGACATCGATTGGATTAATTTCAAAAAGGAGGAGAATCCAAGTTCTGTAATCGAAGCTGGTCAAGAGTTGTTCTCCATCACACCGAACCCTGCTTCAAAGGAAATCAGAATAAATGGCAACGTCGAGATCCACAAGGTGGAAATATTCAACCTAGTAGGAAACATAATAGAAGAGACGATTGATTCCAAGATTGACGTTTCAAACTACAGCAACGGCATTTATATCGCCAAACTCACACTTGAAAGTGGAGTTTATACTATATCGTTTGTCGTAAAGAAATAGAGGTAACACCACTGACCAGAAAGAGGTTGTACCAAAAGGCGCAACCTCTTTTTCATATCTCATGCCGGATGTTTTTGTCTCCGAAGAAAAACGTACCGAATCCCACGTATATGTGCTTTATGTAATCGTCAAAAAAATTCACGACGATTTTGATAGATATGGGCACGCGTCTTTCCTCCCCCCAAAGGCAAGTGTCCTCCTATCGATGATTATCCTGCAAATCTTGTCCGAGAATCATTATTCCTACTGGATTTGATTAGATTGATGGATTGAAATACAACGTTCATAGCATTCTGTTTCTCATTCTAAATAATCGTCAAAAAAACAAGTTGTAACAATTTTCAACTCATCTCTTTCTTGGCAGGGAAAAGGAAGGGCACGAAGCTCAACGCCCCGCGCCCTTCCTTTTTATTTTTTCAAA
>Ga0172377_10003841_pt1 | contig 15469 bp, 10 predicted proteins | sample Pumphouse3metaG_FD_119749 | JGI IMG/M metagenome (GOLD analysis project Ga0172377, IMG submission 119749) | Leachate microbial communities from a municipal landfill in Southern Ontario, Canada - Pumphouse #3 metaG | ecosystem: Engineered > Solid waste > Landfill > Unclassified | place: Canada...
ACAACCATTCGGACCGTAAATTAAACCGTTTTTGACGATCCCATTTTTTAAAGCCTGGGGATTGAATTCATAGCTTTTGGTGTTTTTTAAATCCCAAGTCAAGGTTTGGGCAAATCCACGGAAATTTTTTACGCTGAATTGGGTGAGCATTAGAGACTCCGTAAATGGAACTGAGGCTTTGCGTATAAAAATATATAAAATGTGCTTGGAAAACGGGATTTACCGTAATTTTTTTACGGAAGACCGTGGGCTTGCGATTTTTTGCAAAATTATGCAAAGAAAATTCACGATTGCCGCAAGAGGGGTTTTAAGATCAGCAAGTCATACGGGTGTTTTCATTCGTTTATCGGATTTAGTATATTGACTTTTGGGGCCTTAATCGGATTCCATTGCTGTTTTGATCAAAGTAAGCCTTCGAAATAGGAACTGCATAGAAGTATTTTTTTAACCGAAACTGAATTGATGAATAATTTCCGGTCCATTGATGAACTGATTCTTGCCCTCTCTCGCGAAAAGACGCTTTTGAAGGAGATGTTTGCAAAGCGCAAGACACTTTCGTTCCGCTCCGATTTTGCGGAGCAGTTGGTCGATTTCAAGCTGGACCGGATTCGTTATCTCGTCGATTATGGAGTCATCCGCGACAACGGGAATTTTCTGGAACTGGAGGACGTTTATCTCAAGTTTTTCGAGGAAGTCCTGGAGGTTAACGAAGAAATCAATGTGGAGAGCGTCAAGTCGAATATAGACCACTTGAACGAGACGATCGAATATTACTTGCAGGAAACGGATGAGGGACAAAAGTACGGCTATTTGCGCGAGGTGCGCCGGAGTTTGAAGAACGTGGCGCTGAACACGAAGCGCAATGTCATTGACCTCAAGCGGAATGTGGATAACACCTATAAGAATGAGCCGAATTACAAGATCAAGAAATCCAAGCTCAAGCATCTGGACGAAAAGCGCGATGGCATCAAGTTGCAGATCCGCGAGGCGGAACGCGTGCTGGATGAGCAGACAACCTTCTTTGCGATGGCGATGGATTCGGATTTGCGCATCGTGGTAGACGACGTGCGCGCCGATTTGAACGAGTCTTCGCACAACTTGATTGAAATCGAGAAACAGATTATTGAATACTTGAATCTGATCGATTATCAGAGCCAGATTCTAAAGAAAATCCGGCTGATCAAATATTTCCGGGACCAGCAGGTGCTCGAGACGAATACGGACATCAAGAATCGTATACAGAATATGAATCCGGTCTGGATGGAGCCGAATTCGGGCTACCGCATCAAGGTTTCTCTGAATTTCCTTCGGAATGCGGATGAAGGCTTGGCCATTTTGCGCGAGGTCCGCGAACGCAAGGCGCTTAAGGGTGTCGGCAAGAAGAAGTTGGCGGAGCCGCTGACGGTCGATGATCTCTCCGTCGATAGCGCCTTGCAGCAGATGGTGGATCAGACGGAGATGAAGAATTCCTTTGCGGCTTCGAGTTCCGATTTGTTCCGTTTTGTGATGAATTACAAGTATCCTTACGATATCGATCTGGAAGGAAAGCTGGTTTTATTTTGTGAGATCGCTTCGCAATTTTATGATGAGCTCGATTTTACGGATCGTTACGAAGATGCTTTCGGCTATGAATATCCGCTGATTTATCCGAGGTGATATGCTAAAGAGTTCCAAGGAAATTTTTGAAATACTCAGCAAGGGCGGATTTATTTCGTCCAACAGCGTTCTTGCGGCGAACCGCGCCTATTTTGATTTGATTGAGGACGACTTTGACGCCTATCTTGAATATTACGGGGGCGTGGGCTTTGTTCTGGAATGCGGCGATGGCTATTATTATTTTTCCCGCGCCGAAGCGAAGGTGAACGTTGTGGATAAGCTCAGCCGCTTTTGCGATTGGATTGACCGTCTTGATTTTTTGAAAACCTTTAATGCCGCCTTTGCTTCCGGGTTTGTTTTTTCCAAGGCTAAAATTCTGGAACGCCTGAGTTGCGACATGGAATTGAAGGATAAGGCCTCAAAGCTTTATTCCGATAAGAAGACGCATTCCGATGTGGTGGACAAACTAGTGGATGACCTTGTGAAAATAGGCTTCGTAGAACTTGAGAACGATATTGAAAATTCATATAAAGTAACAGCTGCGTTCCATTATTTGGAAGAGATGGTGAATTGTCTGAACGTTGTGGAAGGAGCGCAAAGTGAGATTCCTGAATAAGATCGTCTTTATCAATAGCGCGCATGTCCGTTATGCCGAGATCAATCTGAATGGCAACGTTCACCTGATTGGTACGCAGGGCGTGGGTAAGAGCACGCTCCTTCGCGCCTTGCTTTTCTTTTACAATGCGGACAAGCAGAAGCTTGGCATTCCAAAGGAAAAGAAATCCTTTGACGATTTTTATTTTGAGCAGTCCAATTCATACATCGTTTACGAGGTGATCCGCGATGAGGCGGCTTTCTGCGTGCTGCTTTCGAAGGCGAACGGCAGGGCGTGTTTCCGTTTTATCGATGCGCCATATAGCAAGGATTGGTTCATCGATGCTTCGGGAGAGGTAACTGCGGAATTCAGCGTGATCCGGTCGCGTCTGGGTGGACGTTATATGAGTCCGGTCGTGGATCGTTATGAAACATACCGCGACATTATCTACGGGAATCATCAGGGGAATGTGCGCAAGGAATTCTACAAGTTTTCCATTGCGGAAAGTTCCCGCTATCAGAATATTCCGCGCAGCATCCAGAACGTGTTCCTGAATTCAAAACTGGATGCCGATTTTATCAAGGAAACGATCATCCAGTCGATGGATAACGAAAGTTCCTGCATCGATTTAAGCTACTTCCGGCATCAAGTTTCCGAATTCCAGCAGGAATATGAAGATATCGGCTTGTGGTTTGCGAAGAACAGGCGCGGTGAATGCGAAACGCGCTTGGATGCAGATAAAGTCGTGAATATCTATCATGCATTGCTCCAATTGAAGCGGAGCATTGAGACGAGTTGCAGGGAATTGAATTATACCTACCGCATGACCCAGGAACAGTTGCCTGCCGTTGCTAGCGAAATTGCCAAGTTCAGGGATTCCGTGGCTTCATTGAACAGGCTTCTAGGCGAAGAAGGCGAAAAGTTCGGTAAAGACCGCGATTCCTTGAAGAGCGGTTTGGCGATTGTCGATGAGAATTTGAAGAAAGTGCGTTCCAAAAAGACTTATTACGAATCGCAGAATATTGATGCCGTTTTGAAAAAGCAGGAAGAGGAGAGAGTCATTAAGACGGAAAAATCCAGGCTGGAAGAGCGCCGCCGCGTGCTCACACGTGAATTTACCGATCTCGCAGAAAAGTATGACCGCCTTCTAGAACAAGTGATTCACGCGTTTGATGCATTCAAGCAAGTCCAGAAAAGCCGGCTTAACGAACGGGAATCCGAAATGCTGACTCAAAAAGAAAAGATTCTCCTCGAATATTCCAATTCAAAGGAAAAGATCGCGGCACGGTTTAATGAAGAAATTAAAAATGCAGAAAATGGGATTTCTTCGTTGAAAGAAGAAAAGAACTCCCTTGAAAAAAAGTGGATGGAATTGAAATACCTGCATCCCTTCGAAAAAGAACTGGAGTCGTCAAAAGCGCAGCTTGATAAGCTGAATAAGCAGGAAAGCGAAGCGAAACTGCACAAGGCCGAAAAGCAGAATGATGTGAATAGACGCTGTTCGGCAAGAGATGCGGAACTTGCGGATAATTCTTCTGAATTTCAGAAGAATAGCGCAGCGTTGCTTTTAATCCGCAAAGATTTGCTAAAGAAAATAGAAGGCTTGGATCAATTGCTGGAACGCCAGAAGGGTTCCCTTTACGAATGGCTTTCGGAGAATAAACCCGGTTGGGAAAATTCCGTGGGCAAGGCGGTGAATGAAGAGTCCGTGCTGTATCAGGGCGGACTTAACCCGGTGTTGAAGCCGGATGAAGATTCTCTGTTCGGGGTGTCCTTGAATTTGGATGCTTTGCCCATTCGTGTGCGCACGCCTGAAGAGATCGCGAATGAGAAAATTTCGATTGAGGCGGCGATTGCGGAAAACAAGAAATCGGCGGATGCGCTGCAAAGTGAATTGGATACGAAGAATGCCGCTGTTGAAGGGGCTTACGGATCTAAAATAAAATTCTTGCAAGATGAAATCCGCGGCTTTGAAGCGGACTTGATGCAGATTCCTATTTCAAGGAAACGCGTTCAGAATGAACTAGAAACGTTAAAGCGTAAAGATGAGGAGGAAATAGAGAATCGCCGCCTCCAGATTCAGGAAAAGTTAAGCGAAAATGGACAAAAAACGCGGGCCGCCGAAGAACTCAAGGATAAGCAGGAGGCGTCCCGGGAGCGCGAAATCAGGCGTTTGGAAAAGGAGCACAAGGAAGCTCTTGCATCCCTAGAGGAAAAATTTAATGATTTCAAGGTGCAAATCCAGTCGGAGCTTTCAAGCCGTGAAGGGATGGTGGAGAGCGAACGGCAGAAGCTGAAGCATCAGAAAGACGAGGAACTGAAAAGTCGCAATGTCGATGTCTCTTCCCTGGATGAATGCGAAAGGGAGCTTGCCCATGTGCAGGCGGAACTGGACGATATCGAAAAGCATCGCGAAATGGTGACGCTCTATCGCCGTGACAAGGAAGAGCTGTTTGATCGGGAGGCGGAATTCAAAGAGACCAAACGGACCTTGGAATCAAAAATTGATATGCTGCAAAAAAAGTACAGCGACCGTCGCGAAAAGTTGAATGCACAGAAGGCTCAACAGGAAAATCTGCTGCAACAGAAACTCTCGCAGGAAGCGCAGATGCGCGAAGGCATCGATGCCGTAGACAAATTCGCCATTTCGAGTCTTTGCCCGGAAAATTTGAAAGATGCGGGCGAAGAAGCCAATGCAAAAATCTGTGCGGACATTTTGAATGAACTTACGTGTAGCGTAGTGTATGAGCAGCGCCGCAACAAAGAACTGGAAGTCGCCGTCAACAAGTTCAGGGGACAGTTCTCCAGCCGCAATACCTTCAAGTTCAAGATGGAGCTTAATACCGAGCGCGATTATATGGATTTTGCCGATAATCTGAACGATTTCTTGCTCAATAACAAGATTGATGATTACCGGGAACGAACCAGCGGGCGTTACACGGACATCCTTTCCCGGATTGCGAAGGAAGTCGGTTATGTGAGCAAGCAAACATCCGAAATAGAAAAGATCATACACGATGTGAACCGCGATTTTGTGGAGAAAAATTTTGCCGGTGTCATTAAAAGCATCGCCTTGCGCACGGAAGAGTCTAACGACAAACTGATGCGCCTGATGCTCCGCATACAGGGATTCCATGCGGAAAATCAATATGCGATGGGCGATTTGAACTTGTTTTCTGGAGATGACCGTGAGAGCGTGAACCGCAAGGCGGTCGATCTTTTGTTGCAGTTTGTGAAGGCATTAAGTGAAGAACCTGGCCGAGATACGTTAAAACTTTCGGATGCCTTCCGTTTGCAGTTCCGTGTGGAAGAAAACGATAACGATACGGGCTGGGTCGATAAAATTTCAAATGTGGGCTCCGAGGGGACGGACGTGCTTGTGAAGGCGATGGTGAATATTATGCTCATCAATGTTTTCAAGACGCAGGTATCGAGAAAGTTTGGCGATTTCAAACTGCATTGCATGATGGATGAAATCGGCAGGCTTCACCCGAGCAACGTCAACGGTATTTTGAAGTTTGCGAATAGCCGGAATATCTATTTGGTGAACGGATCGCCGACGACTCAGAGCGTATCGGCATACAGATATACCTATTTGCTGGACAAGAACGCAAAATCGCAGACGATTGTGCGTCCACTCATTACCCGGAAGGATTCGTAAGTGTACAAAGTAACTGCCGCCCTTTTGGAAAAATTGATTGCTCTTTCAAATGGTGAGTGCTTGCCCGGGAGCCGGTTGAATGGCGAACTTGCGGAAGATCTTTTGCGCGAAGGGGTGTTGGTAAACAGATCCCATAAAAGCCGGGTTCTTTTTTATGCTCCGGAAGGAAAAGCTTTGCGGGAATATCTCGCGACTCGGGATGATGCCTTCAAGAATCTGGAAGGCTCCTTGCAAGTGATTCAACGGGCCTCGGATATTTCACGTGCGGAACAAGTTGATATTTCGGGAAATTCAAAGATCCGCAGCTCGCGAAGCTGTAAGGGATTCCTGATAAATTCATACGACTGCATAAATGCGAAACTGGATGGATCGTCTTTTGAAATAAATCCGCCGTGCGGTTCGTATCTTTTCGTTGCCGATTATGAGCGCTTTTTTCTGCCTGAAAATGTTGTTGTTGTCGGTGTCGAAAATATGGAAAACTTTCGCTATGTCGCCAGGCAGCGGTATCTATTCGAATCGCTGAAAGTTCCGGTTTTGTTCGTGGCCCGCTATCCGCAATCGGGCGATTTGATTCGCTGGCTGAAGATGATTCCGAATCTCTACATTCATTTCGGCGATCTGGACTTGGCCGGAATTCATATTTATTTGACGGAATTTTATGCAATGCTGGGGGAGCGCGCGAGTTTTTTTATTCCAGAAGATGCGGAAGCGCGGATAATGAACGGCAGCGAAAAACGCTATAACGATCAGATTGAGAAATTTGAAAAGATGATAGTGGCGGACTTGCGCGTAGAACCTCTTGCAGCGCTTATTCGCAAGTATCACCGAGGTTATGACCAGGAAGGGTTTATTGAATTTTAAGCCCCTCCGAATGGTTGTGATTGACGGAAGATCTCTGGATTCGTATATTTTGTTTGAAATATTCCAGAGGTTTGCGGGATGAAAATTTTAGATCTGCTCATAAAAAGTTGTGCTGCCTTCTCTGCGGTCGCGTGTATGGCTGGATGCGGGGAAAGTAATAGTAGCAGTAGTGCCACCCCAAGTTACTTGTCTTATGTAGACGAGGGTGGGGATACAGTCCGGGTGGAATATAAATCAGGTTCCTTTACAGATTCCCGCGACGGCCATAAGTACAAGACGGTTACTGTGGGCGATTACACCTGGATGGCCGAAAATTTGGTGTATGGTGGCGTAAACGATACAAATGAAAGCAAATACGGGACGCGTTATAGCTATTCCGCAGCATTGGACGCCTGCCCTGCAGGGTGGCATCTGCCTTCGTTTTCGGATTGGAACGCGTTGTTCAATATTTTGAAAGCGGTTTATGGCGACTCCGTGGGTTGGGCTCTTAAGTCTTCTTCGGGCTGGAACGGTGATGGTGAGGGAACCTCCGGGAACGGTGGCGATGTCATCGGCTTTTCGGCTCGGGCGGGCGGCCTTTCAAATGGGTATTACGGCGGCGAGGGTGAATATGCTGCTTTTTGGGTTAATGCGGCAAAGGATGAGGATGGTTACGCCTCGGCAATCCGGTTCGATTATGACGATGAAGGCTGGAATTTGCCAAATTTATATGCGGGACGGGCAGCGCTTTATGTCCGTTGTATAAATAATGCCAATACTATGCTCGGCACGTTGGGAACATGCAATGAGTCGAAGGAAGATTCCGTTGCCGTGTACAAGGACTATTATTTTACATGTAAAGATTCTAATTGGGTAAGTTCATCGAAAAATGAAATACTGAATTTTGAATTCGGCGCCTGCGAAAAGGCTCTGTTCAATTCGCAGAAGGTATTGAATGATACTTCTTATATTTGTGACGGCCGCGACTCGGGATGGCGCGTGTCTACGATGACAGAAGCTCTTGGCGAATGCTCTCTCGAGAACAAGGGAAAATTGAAATCTTATTTGAAAACGAAGTATATATGTGATGAGGGTTCATGGGATTATCAATGGAGGGAAGCTACAGCAAATGATATTTTGCCTGAGTGCACAAGCGACAAAAATACGGATTTTGAAGAGTATAACGATACGGCGTATATTTGCATGGATGGATCGTGGCAAAGACCTTCGGATGTAGAAACTGCGCTTGGAACGTGTTCCGAATCTTACAGGGGGAAAGTCAAGAATGCCGGGGATACGCAGTATGTTTGCATAAATCGCTTCTGGAGGCCGCTGAATATTGTTGAAAAGCAACTCGGCTCATGCACGCAGGATGGTGCAACAGGCGTGTTCGACGGAATAACTTTTACGTGCGATGCCAAGAGGTCTTTATGGCGCGGTATTTTGAATGGCAAGTATGGTGTGGTCGCCGTAGATTCTCTGCTTTGGCTGACCGATGATGTGTTTAATGGTCAATGGAGCGTTTCGCCTTTTAGCCACGGGACTTCTTCGACTGTATGCCCTGCAGGGTGGAAAATAACCAGTGACACTACGTGGAAAAGTTTATTTGAATATGCGAGAAAATATGGAGGATGGCAAGAACTAGCCCATGTTGATAGTGACAGTTCGCTTAATTTTTATGGGTTGAACTTACTTCAGAAGGAAAGCAATGTATATTATTGGCTTTCTTCTGCAACGACATTGAATAGTTGTGATTATGATGACAATTGCTCGGCACCGGCGGCTTCCATAGGTCCTTCTTCTTCAAGTATTAGTTCTTGCTGGGCATGCAATAGTTATGCGTCTGCGGGCGTATGTACGTCGACAGCGGCCATTCGCTGCGTAAAATCCGTTGAATAAATTCATTGGGGCCGTTAATCCTTCAAGGATGATAGCCGGTAGTGCCGATTTTATGACTGATTCAATTACTTTGTAATAAATGCGAAGGCCTCCCGTTGGGGAGGCCTTCATTATTGGGGCGGCTATAAGCCGGGTTTTGTGCAGGCCGAAGTCTGCGATGACCATCTATCTAGTGCCGCCGTTGCCGACGGCCTCAAGCGACCTACCCGAATTCCAACTGGCGCGGGCATTGCCAGGTTCCCTTGCGGGAACGGAATTCTGTTTGGTCTTGCACCGGATGGGGCTTGCCTAGCCGTTTTTGTCGCCAAAAACGCGGTGAGCTCTTACCTCGCCATTTCACCCTTACCAAACGCTTGCGCGCCGGCGGTCTGTTTTCTGCTGCGCTATCCGTCGCATCTCTGCGCCTGGACGTTATCCAGCATCCTGCCTTGTGGTGCCCGGACTTTCCTCCCTTGCTAGTGAAAGCAAGGGCGGCCATCCGCTGCCCCCGACAAATGTAGCATTTTTTGTTATCGTTGAGATATGAAAATGTGCCTGCGCGTTGTAGGAATCGTTTTTTCCGTTGCTATCGTTTTGATTACTGCGGCAGTTTTTATGGTTCCTCCCATTGCTATTAAATGGTTGACCGTTTTTGAACGCGATGATTCGGCAAAGTTCGTCTCTTTCAAGGAACTTTTTGTGAATGCTGATCCGACTTGCCTTTTTGTGGGCGATATCGGCCTTTCAGAAGTTCGCTTGGCAGGGCCTTATGCCAGCAATTCATTTAATTCAGGCGATATTCTTCAGAAGGTGACCTCGGAAAATTTGGTTGTAGGCATGGCAAGTCCGGATGAACTTATTAGTTTTAAAGGTGAACCCGTTTATGGGTTAATGGTGGATTTTAAGTGAAGCTCTTGTTCGTGTTTTTTGCTTTTTGTGTTTCGTCTGCTATTGCTGCAGTAGATTCTCTAGCCTTTTTTAGGGTGGATTCGATTGTTTGTAATCCAGGCGATGCGTTTGATGACGCTAAGGCTTACCGTTATACGGATAGTCTGCTTTATCACATAGGCAATGTGATTCATCTGGAGACTCGGGAGACGGTTATAAAAAAACTGGTATTGTTCGATGTCGGCGATAGCGTTAATTTGTATCAGTTGATCGAAAGCGAACGCATCCTGCGTGAACAGACCTACATTTCAGATGCTCATATTGCAAGAGACGTTTCGCCGGACGGTAAAAATATTTTGTATGTGAATACGAGCGATAATTGGACGCTTACGATTCCCGTATCACTTGAAAAGCCTGGCGACCATTATTATTACGGTATCGGGCTTCAAGATAATAACTTCTTGGGATTTGGTCAGACGGTTGGCGTTTATTATGGGCACAATGAATTCCGCGATATGTTCTCGCTGCTTTACAACAACAGTAATTTCCTATTCAGGCATAATGTCTTAAATGCTTCCGTTTCCAAGAATACGGACGGCTTTTTGCACAGCGTGGCCATGTATTTGCCATATCTTTCCCGCTCCAAGAACCAATGGGCTTATACAGTGGAAGGTATGGCCCGGAAATCTGACCGCACCTATTATTGGTCGGGAAAATTGCCATCAGCGGTGGTTCATGTAGAGTACCCGGATTCGCTGAGGGATTCGCTTTCTTCTTATAATTCCCATCACCGGAACGCTATTTTAAAAGTGAAAAAATTTGAGGAAGATTCGGCTAGCTTCCGCATAGGGCGTTCTTTTGGTAGCGAAGATTTGAAGGTGTATTTATCTGCGAGCTACGATTATCATACATCCGGTAAGAATTTTAGTTCAGCAAGGCGCTACTTGTTTGTGAAGGAAGGACAAGTTTTCGCATTGGATTCCGCTGTGATAGACGATTGGATTCCAGAATGGCTCGATTCCCGCATAGGGACATCTATTACTTTGTCTAGAATCCGATATGACCGCTTGGTGAACTTCCGGCATGCGAAATGGACGGAGGATGTGGACAAAGGCTATACAATAAAAGTGGGGCTTTCCCGCAATTTTGAAGATTTGGGGGCTTCGGATAATGATTTCCGCTTGGATTACAATATTTATCTAGCGCTGGGTTCCCGGATGCATCATGTGACCTTGAGATCGAATTCGCATTTTTATTTTAATGAAGATGAACGCCGCGATATCTATGAATCGGCATCGGGCGAATATATTTGGCGCTCGAATGAATGGTTCTCTTCGCTTCTTTATGGGAAAGTGGATGCTTACAAGCGTTCGGCGTATGGAAACCAGCTCTCGCTGGGTGGTCTTGAAAACGAGGAATTCTATGGCTTCCCGGCATCGCTTTATACGGGACAGGCCCGCTTTTTTGGCACTGTGGAAGAGCGATTCTTTCCGCATTTTGAGTTGGGGACGGTTGTTCCTGTTTTTGCAGCCTTTTTGCGCGCGGGAGAAACTGCAAATGATGTCCATTTATTTGAACCCCGAGACTTGACTTATGCGGTGGGATTCGGAGTGCGCTTTGTGATGACAAAGTCCGTTACCGGGCTTGTAAACCATTTGGATGTGAGCTGGCCGTTAAATGGTCCGCTTGTTTCTCCCGTCCCGCGTTTTGCCATTATCGGTTTATTTACATTATAATTCAAAAGGAATTCCTATGGCTGGTATTTTAGCAACGAAAACGGCGGCAAAAGTGGTACCTACGTGGAAAAGAAGGCTCTCTCTAGTAGAAATGACCATAGGCGTAATTTCTATGATTCTCGGCCTTTGGGTTAGCATACTCGTGTTCCACGAAGGCTATTTTATGGGTGCCTTGATGCTGGTGGTGACGGGCCTTGTCAGCGTGGTGCTCGGCTGGAAGGAATTCAAAGGATACTCAGGGCCGAATTGGCAGGAATTGTTTTTGAAAATTGTACGCCGTACATTTTTTTTCATGAATACTATGCTTTCCATTGTAGTTGCGGGAACGCTTGTTTCTATGATTTAACTTGTTTTTAAATTCTATTGACAGAAAGCGGCCATTTAAATTATTGCTATCCGAAGGATGTCCGTTCTTGATGGAACTATTTCATTGTAAAAAGAGCGTTCCCTTGCGGGAGCGCCCTTTTTATTGCACAGAAGAAAATTTATGCCCTATTTTTTTAGCAGTGTTTTTTGATAGATTCCTTCGCCTGTTGTTGCACGGGCAATGTAGGCGCCCGTCTTAAGGCTTTGCAAATTAAGCGTATTCTTGGAGGAGACCGAGCAAAGGGAGATTGTCCCGTCCATACGGAGGATTTCAATTTTTTTGACTGTAGGGCTGTTTACCATGAGGAGCGAAGAATTTTTATTGAATGAAAGCCTGTTCTTGAGGGTCTTTGCCCCTCGGCGTGCGATCTTTGTTCTGTCACTGACAATGATTTTGATGACGAAGAGGTATGCGACGTCTCCCTTTGTGATTGTATGTGTGCCGGCATCAAGAGTAAGAGTGACAACTCCGCTAGTCGCTGTGTATTTGGTTCCGTCGATGGCGACTGTTCCTGCAAAGTCATTGCTGAGGTAGAGTGTTAGTGTTGCAGAAACGCCAAGCGTAAATGATATGTTCGTGGTACTTTCCATCTTGAGGCAAGTGAAAAGAGAATCGCTGTTATAAAGGAGAGTGTCTTTGCCGTCGGAAAGGTTGCCTGTAATGCTGAAGTATTCGCTGAGCGTTCCTTCGTCTTCAAAGATGTGAGAAATGCTTGTGTTGATAACGGTCTTGCCATCCACAACAGTCGCGCTGCTGGAAGATGTTGTTGTGGAAGAGCTGGATGTTGCATTTCCGCTGGAGCTAGAGGTCGTCGTAGAAGAAGAGCTTGTTGTGGAACTCGAAGATGAAAAATTTTCGCTAGAACTTGATGTGTAGACGACGCCTTCTCCTTGGACGGATACAAGTGTGGTGGTGTAGTTTGTGAGTTCGCTCTTGAGTGTTGCATCGACTGCGGAGGCGGTGTCATCGGATGAGTTGACGAATGTCCATTGGAAATCACCTCCGTTTATGCGGCCTGCGTAAGTGGTGACTTTAGTTTTGGCGGTAGCGGGCTCGTCGGCGGTATAAGTGTACATGGAGCTTTGAGTGTCAAAGTTGCTGTAATGGTTTGCGCCTTGGTAGGAGGTAATGCTAGAGGGAACCGTTGTGGATTTGCTAGTGACTACATAGGCATCGTAATCCGCTGTGGTCGTGATTCCTTGACTGGAAGCGGCGGCAGTCGAACCCTTAACTGTATAGGAGCTTGCGCCGTATGGAATGAATGTATAGGTGCCTTCCATATAGTTGTTATACGCCTTGATGACGCCGCCGTCTTCGCCGGAGAACGTTCCGTTGTCTTCGTTGCGAGCGGTTCCGCCGGCATAGAGATCGCTGCCCTGTTCGGAAGTGAGCATCGGGTATTTGCAGTTGCGGAAATAGTTGTTTTCCATGAACAGGGAAGAACCGAGAGTACTCCCTGCGCCGTATTTTGCGTTGCCATCATAGTAGTTGTTGTAAACGTGCGCGTTGTAATAGCGGACGCGCGGATGGCGGCTATCGGAATGGTCGTACCAGTTGTGGTGATAGGTGATGTAGTAAGCTCCGTTTTCGTAGCTCTTGACGCCTTCGCTAAGACCTAGCAAATTGGATTTTCCATTGTCCCAGAAATGGTTATAGGAGAAGGTGATGTAGTTGGATTTTTTGCAATCGAGCGCGCCGTCGCCTTTCACTTGGTCCGCGTCGCTACCGGCGTCGCCATAGAAGAAATCGTTGTTGTGTACCCAAATATAGGTATTGCCCTGCTGAAGGCCGATATTGTCGCCTTCGCCGCTATTCACGTTCATAATACCGAGATTGCGGATTTCGACGTTTGTTCCGTTCTTGATACGGATACCCCAGCCATTGACCGTTGCATCTTCGCCGATGCCTTCAAGTGTAATGTGGGAATTGTTGCTATTGCTGTTTTCAATCACGATGTCGCCGCTGTACATCGTTGTAAGGTCTGTGATTGTTCCGATAAGGCGGATTATAATCGGGCGGGTTTCGTAGCCCTTCTTAATACCGTCGAGGATATTCTGGAGGCCTGTGCAGGAGGTTGTTGAGCCGCTGCTGCTGGTAGTAACGGCGAGTGAAATGGCATCCTTGTTGGATTCTGTTACGTAAAGAATGACGGCTCCGCTCATCGGAGTTCCGTCCGTATTGTAGGCGCCTGGAATGTGGCTATTGGTGAAGGAGAAGCCGGAACGGTCGTTTGGGATAACATTGAGGGCACTTGTAGTGGCGTTTTCTGTTTCGCTGCCGGATGCGACTGCTGCGATTTTAATGGTGTAGCTACCTGCTTTGAGGCCGGGAATATCGGCGCGGTAATAGGAGCCGTAGCTGCGGATGAGCGCGTCATCGATTTGGATGTTCGTAGATCCATTGCCCGTGTAATAGGCTTTGTAGCTCGTAGCCCCGCTGACGGGCGCCCATTCTGCATAGGCGGATTCAAGCCAACCGGCGGCATTGTTGATAGTAAGCGCTTGTGCTGCCGTAAAGCCAAGTGAAAGAGCTAACGCCGTGAGAGAAAAATGCAATCCCTTCATGATGCAGGTCCTTTGATAAGGGTTCTATATGTTCTCAATATTTATAATATAAATTATAACTAGTATCAAACGCAATAGAGTGCGAAAAATATTACTTTGACGTTTTTTTTGAATAGAATTAGTATAAAGTTGCATTTTTAAAATGTTATTTTTTTTATATGTTCTCAAAAATATTACTATTAAAATAAAAAAATTGGCGGTATTTAAAAAACGCTTCTTTTTTAGAGGCTATTTTTAGGTTGTATTTTTTGTTTTGACGTTTTCTTGTATGAAAATTGTAAACAAAATGGTTACAAATTTCGTATAAAAATCCTTTTTGTTTACATTCTATCTATACTTAGGCATGGGTATTGGGAATTCTTCATTTTTTGGGATAGAATCTATGCATTTTAAAGAGTTCTTTGGCCTTCGGATTGCGCTTCTTTTACTTTCTCTGTTGCTTTTTATTCTCATGCCGTTTTTTTTGCCGAATGATGCCGGCGTGTACCTTATTGCGTTCTACTCCGTCTTAGCTTGCTTGATAGCGTGTCTCGCCTTGTTTGGGCATTTTTCGAAAAGAATAAAATCGAAAAAAATGCGTGAAGATATTGAGATTCCCCCTGCCACGGCGGACACGACTGTTTCCCGTGATTATCGGAAAGATTTTGTGGAGAAGGAAAACTTGCTCAAGTTCATGTTTGAAGTCTCTTCGGACGGCCTTTGGGAATTTGATTTGGCAACAGGTAAGGTGACTTGGTCGGAACATGCTGCAGAAGCTTGTGGTATTGGCAAGGATTTGGGTGATTCTTTTGAAGTGCTCAAAGGAGCAATGCTAGAAAAGGATCGCGGCGATTTTTTGAAGGCTTTGCCGGAAGCCCTTGCTCAGAATAAACAATTTGGCATAGAAACGCGCATTTTTGATGCCTTCGGCAAGGAACGGCTGCTTCTTTTGTGTGGAAAGCCCCAGTTGAATGAAGAGGGACGGGCTATCCGCATGGTGGGGCGTCTTTCTGATGTGACGGATATGCGCCGCGCCGAACGCAATTTGTTCTATTCTGCGTTTCACGATCCTTTGACTGGAGCGAAGAACCGTCAGTTTTTCTTAGACCGGGTTAGGGATGAAATTTCGCGCAGCGAAGTCCGCCCGGATTATCTTTTTGCGGTCATTCTTTTGGATATCGACCATTTTACGGCAGTGAACGATTCGTTTTCCCATCAGGTGGGCGACAAGCTTTTGCGGATTGTTTCGGACCGCATTTCGGAAGGTTGCCGCCAGAACGATGTGGTGGCGCGGATTAACGGAGATGTCTTTGGAATTATACTCCGAAACATAGAAGGCCGCGGTACGGATACGGAAGTCAAGGC
>Ga0172377_10003842_pt1 | contig 15464 bp, 14 predicted proteins | sample Pumphouse3metaG_FD_119749 | JGI IMG/M metagenome (GOLD analysis project Ga0172377, IMG submission 119749) | Leachate microbial communities from a municipal landfill in Southern Ontario, Canada - Pumphouse #3 metaG | ecosystem: Engineered > Solid waste > Landfill > Unclassified | place: Canada...
CTTCGGGCAGTATTTTGCGGGCTTCTTTAATCGTTTCGTAAACTATGTTCGGGGGCGTCGTGCCGGACGCGTCCTTGAAAGCGACGCTGTCAAAAGGAATTTCCCTGGCGAGAATTTCTTTCAGGCGGTCAATATAAAATTCGGGAGTATGGGCATAATTTTCATTCAAGCCGGGAGGCAGTCCCATCAGAGTCACAGTAACCTGGTGTTTCAGTCCGGCGTCATGGATGCACTGCCCGGAATAAGCGAGGTTCCGGACATCGTTAAGCGCGTCAAAATTGCGGATGGCGCTGATGCCGTGTTTTTTGAACATCCTGGCGTGCAGATCGATAATGTCGCGGGACTGGGACACCAGCCCGACCACATTCGCGCCGCGGGCGAGGGTCTGGAGGTTGATCTCATCGCCGACGAGCTCACGGGCGGCGTCCATCATATCGAACGCGTCCTGCCCGCAATAGAAATAAAGGCTTTGGAAGCGTGCGCCTCCGCCGATTTCAAAATTCGTTGTTCCCGCTTCCACTGCGGCCTTGAGGGCCGGGAGGAAGTCTTCTGTTTTTACGCGTGCTCCCAGACAGCTTTGAAAACCGTCTCGGAAGGATGTATCCATAAATTTGATTTTTTTCATTACGAACCTGTCTTTTTATGTTAGTTTTAAGTTATTTTTTATTGCGATGCATGTGGACGGCGGCAATCGCGGCGGCAACCAGATTTTTGTTGTCCGCGGCCGGGGCCGGAGTTCTGCGTGGAGGGGCGGTTTTTTCTTCCAGCAGGTGCGCGAAGGGTTTGAGAGCTTTCGCGACCAGTAGGATGACCACGACCATTATCGAGAGGAACAGCAGTACGTATCCCATTCCAATGACCATTAATTTAAATCCGTCGATAATCATTCTGATTGTATTCCTGTTTATTTTATCGTTTATTCTTAAACCACTAATTTTCACTAATTCGACACTGATTTTTTTGCGGCTTTGCCGCAAAGAACTTTCCTGATCAGTGTTTCATCAGTGCGGATAAGTGGTTAAAATAACAAATTCCTTGTACCATATATTTAAACCGATATCAGTTTTTCAAAATCAATGGAATCCTTATTGATTCTGACATCACCGCTGAAAAACCTGTTTTGTCCGCGGGCGGACTCGAAAATTATTTCACCGCTGCGGCCCAGGTCAATGATTTTGCCGCTTATGGTTTCCGTTCCGGTATCAAGCTCGACGTTCTTGCCAAGCAAAAGATTTTCGGTTTTCCATAAGTCAAACAGGGCTTCAGGCAAAATAGAGTAGGTACTATAATACTTGTTCAGGTTTTTAGCCAGTTTTTCAACAACTTTTTTCAGATTAAATTCACGGCCGGTTTCATACCGCAAAGAACTTGCCGGCTGGTCTATCTGGCTGATAATTTCCGGTGACATATTTACGTTGATCCCGATTCCGGCAACGACCCCCGCAAACCGGTCTTCGGCGTTCGAAGCGGTTTCGCAGAGTATCCCGGCGATTTTGCGTTCCCGGCAGAATATGTCATTAGGCCATTTAAGCCAGAATTTTATTTCGGGAGCGGTTTCCCGGAGGGTGCTCAACGCTCCCAGCGAGGCGATTATCGAGGTCATGACCGGGTTTTGTCCGGCGTTTTTAACGACCAGCGAGGCGTAAATATTGGTATTTGGCGGGGAAAGCCATTGGCGTTCGTGGCGTCCGCGTCCGGCTTTCTGGCCGCCGGCGACGACCAGCGTCGCGTCGGGAAGTTCGTTAAAATTGCGCAAAGCGTATTTATTAGTCGAGTCAATTATATCCAAGTATATTATATTCAATTCTTTGTGCATGCATGTGTCCAGTTTTGTTTCCGCCTAAAATAGCACAAGTTCGCGGAAAATAAAGATAAATAGAGGAAAAATTTGGGCTTTCCGATATTTTATTTTAACCACTTATCCGCACTGATAAAACACTGACCAGGAGAGTTTTTCTTTGCGGCAAAGCCGCAAAAAATCAGTGTCGAATTAGTGAATATCAGTGGTTCTGAAATTCCCGGTTTTTGTTCGTTAAGAAAGTTGTATCTTCTGCACTTTGTACCCTTGAAAATCTTATATTAACGCTTGTGCCGCCAGGCCGCCGGATCCAGCCGGTAAAATTCCTTAAACAGTTCATAGAGCTGAACATGCGCTCTTTGCAGAGCCAGAGGGTTGCAGAAAAAACTTTCGGTGGTCACTGCGAAAAATTCGGCCGGGTTGGTGGCTCCGTACCAGTTTATTACGTCTTTTACCGCGTGTTCCGCTTCGCGGCACAAGTGTTCGTATTCGCGCGTCATAACCTCGCGCCATTCAGGATAGGCGCTTTTATTCGAAAGGGGCGGCGTGCCGTCGGCGTAACCGTCGAGCTGATCAAGCTGGTGGGCGAATTCATGGAGAACGACATTTTCGTGACAATGAACATTGCCGGCTTCGTTTTCAATCTGCCGCCATGAGAGGACTAAATTACCGTGCGTCCAGGATTCGCCCAGCCGGGCGCTTTCTTTCTGGACTACCGTGACTCCGCCGAGTTTCGAGCGCGAATTCGAGGCTACATAAGTGTCGGGATAAACCAGGATTGAATTCAAGCCAGGATAACATTCGAAATCTTTGTTCAGCAAAAGCAGTCCGGCGAAGGCGGCAATAGTGACTTTGACCGTAGAAGTAATCTCCATTCCGCCGCAGCCTTCGAACGCTTTTTCATCGAGAAATACCGCGATGCGCCCGTGAAGTTCTTTTCTAAGTTCATCCGGGAGCAGGGAATACAAAGCGACGCGCTTTTCAAGGACTTCAAGGGATTCCGGCGGGAGTTCGCCCGCCATGAGTTTTTCGCGGCGTCTGGCTTTTCGGTACATCGCCAGGACAATACCGCCGATAAGTATTATGGCTGCGGTAAACGACAAAACTATATCAAGCGTATCAAAAGACATATTCGACCAACCTTTAGTCCCGCACGGCTAGAGACAGCCGTGGCTACACCGGGAAGCTTTGCATGTTGAGAAAACAGATGTAGCCGCCCCTGTCCCCAGGGGCGAAGATAACGCTGAAATTTCATTGACGTTTCTTGCTCCCCGGTTTTTTACTTTATTTAAAATACCTGTTTGCCCGGCGCTTTCAAAATTAAATGCGTTTTTTATGAAAAATATCTGTTGACTAGTCCGCTGCGCAGTTTATAATAACCGGATAACCGCTAACAAAACAAGGCAAATCCCGCAATGAGTACAGAAATCAACGTTTTGGAACTTGATGAGAATATGACTGTCGAGTCTGTTGACGAGAACGGCCTGATCTGGCTGAATCCCAATCAGTCTCCATTCAAATTAGTCGGCTTTTACTGGTTTGGGCAGGATAAAGTCTACCGCCGTTTTCCGGTTAACCCTGATCCGGCCCTGCCGACAGGGGTGGAAGCTTTAAGCAACCATACCGCCGGCGGCCAAATCAAGTTCAAAACTGACAGCAAACGTATCGCCGTTAAAGTAAAACTTTTGGCCCCTCCGTCAATGGATCATATGCCCGATACCGGCAGCAGCGGTTTCGATATTTATGCGGGCGCACCCGGGAAACAAACCTTTTGCGGAGTTGCCCGTATACCCGGCAGAAATACTGACTATACACATGAATTTCAATTCCCGGAAAGCATAATGCGCGAAATAACCTTGTATTTCCCCCTGTACAACGGAGTGGAAAAACTTTCCGTCGGACTGGATAAAAACGCCGCAATCGCCGCTCCAAAACCTTTTATAGACGATGGTCCGATTGTTGTTTACGGCACCTCTATCGCACAGGGTGGCTGCGCCTCTCATCCCGGCATGTGTTATTCGAATATCCTGAGCCGCAAGCTTAATCGTCCCTTTATCAATCTTGGCTTTTCCGGTAACGGCAAGGGCGAGCCCGAAGTTGCCGAGCATATTTCACGCATTAAAGATCCCGCCATGTTCATTCTTGACTACGAAGCCAACGTTTTACCCGAACGAATGGCTGAAACCCTGCCCGGTTTTATCCGTATTTTGCGCGGTAAGCATCCGACGACCCCGATCCTGGTCGTCTCCAAGGTCGCTTACGCCAGGGAAGTTTTTGACGAAGGTGAAAAAAATAAACGCGAAAGCAGTAAAAAAATAGAACGTGAAAACGTTGAAAAATTCCGGGCGGCCGGAGATAAAAATATTCATTTTATCGATGCCGGATTGTTCCAGGGAGAAGATTTCTGGGAATGCACGGTTGACGGGGGGCATCCGACCGACCTTGGTTTTTACCGCATGGCGGAAAACCTGCTGCCCGAAATAGAAAAAAGACTGTAATTCAATTTACGCGTAATCGGTCAGCCTCGGTAACGGCTTTTGGGGTATAGCGAAGGAGGCCTCGAATTCCGTGTTTTGAGTTTGACGTAAGAATTATCGCGCGTTCGTAGTCCCGCCTTCAGGCGGAAAACGGAACCGTTGTCCTTGTGGGAAATTCCGCTTAAAAGCGGTACTACAAACACATAATTATCCATTCTTTTCCCTCAACTAAGCCAACTGACCGAATACATTTACGCGTAATGGCTCACTCTTTTCGCAGGTTTAAATAGTAGCTCAAGCGTCTCGCTTGAGTCATGAACGGAACAGACGTTAACTGGCCACCGACACAACCGGGACGGTTGTGCTACTATCACGTAAAGCAGCACATTCAGCCTCAGGAAAAGAGTGAGCCATTACATTTACGCCGCCGAAATGATAAATTTATTTTATTAAAGGTTGATAAATTCCCGGTTGGATTGTATAATAAGTGTTATGGTTAACCATAATTAACAAATAGTGCAATATGAAAATACCTGTATATCAGCAGATCAAGGATATTATTCGCGAGGAAATCGCTCAGGGTAAATACAAACCCGGCGATCTTCTTCCGTCCGCCAACCGGTTGGCGGCAATGTTTTCGACCAGCCGCAATACCGCGGTCAAGGCCATAAATGATTTGGCTATGGAGGGCGCGATCCGCTGTATTCAGGGGAAAGGTTCGCTGGTCAATGATTTCCGGCAGAAAGCGTCCGGCGAACGCCCGGAGAACCGCAGAAGCTCATCGGTTCCGGATATCGGCATTCTGATTACGGACTTTGACGATCTCAACAGTCCTTATTTTTCCAGGCTTATCGGAGGAATATCCGAAAAGGCTAAAAGCGTTTCATGCAATCTGAAGACTTTCTGCATCAATAATTATTCCATAAACGACTTTGTTCGCCGTGAATATTTCGACGGCCTTATCGTCGCCGCGAAACTGCCGCAAAGTTCGGTGTTCGTATTGAAACAGAGCGCCATTCCCTTTGTCCTGGCGGGCAACGACCTTTATGGAGAAGAACTGCTCTGCGTAACCGGCGACAGCTATGACTCAGCCTATGAGGCGCTTAGCTATCTGCATTCCCTCGGTCATGAAAAAATAGCCGTATTTGCGGGGCCGACCAGTGCCAGGAGCACGCCTTTGGCCTATATGGCTTATCGGCACGCCATGGATCATTTTCACCTTGAAATCGACGAAGGTTTATTCAAGGCATGCGATTACGGGGAAGAAGCGGGATATAATGCTTTTGGGGATCTTATCCGCAGCGGCAGGGCTCCGACTGCGGTTTTTGCGCAGGAGGACAATATCGCGGTCGGGGTAATAAAAGCGGCGGCGGAAAATTCACTGAAGGTTCCCGATGACCTGTCGGTTATCGGCAGCGGCGACAGATTCCCGGTGTCGAATGTCAAAATCCCTTTGACGACTTTTGAGGACAGGCTTGGCGATATCGGCGCGTTATGTCTGGAAATGATAGTAAAAAAACTCAGGAATGAAGAAATCAGGGAAAGCAAAGTTTGCCTGAAATCAAAATTGATAATAAGAAACTCATGTGCGAAAATAAAAAGGAACTGAAAAGATGTCTCAAAAACCTGTAAATTTCGCGGTTATCGGATGCGGTGCGCTGGCGCGCATGATGCATGTTCCGAACATCGCAAAATCTTCGAAAGCAATACTTCACACCTGTTGCGACCTTTCTGACGAAGCGCTCAGGGAATGCCGGGAAACGCACGGCGCTCTCAATATCAGCAAAGACTGGAAAGCGGTTGTCGCCGACCCGGAAGTAGAGGCTGTCTGCCTGGCGACTACCGAAAAACTCCGCCTGCCGGTCATCGAACTTGCCGCGGAATATAAAAAGCCGGTTTATGTGGAAAAACCGCTGGCCCGCACTTTGGATGAGGTCTATGCTGTTCAGAAAGTCGTCAACAAAAGCGGTATCCCGTTTTGCGTCGGCCATAACCGCCGCAACAGCCCGGCGATGATCGACGCCCACCGTATTTTCCGTTCCCAGATGGAAAATCCACAGACCTGTGAATGGCGTTGGAACCGTGAAGGGGACGCCCGCCCGCCGCGGACGGACGACGGCGTCGCCGCTTTTACCTGCCGGATAAATGACGACTGGTATTCGTGGAAAAGCTGGGTTTTCGACCCTGTCCAAGCCCCGCACGGCCCGATGCTGTTTGAAATGACTCATTTTACCGACCTCTGCAACTGGTTTCTGGCAAGTGAACCTGTTGAAGTCGTCGCTTTTGAGACCGGAATGCTCAATCATTCGATTATCATTAAATATTCCGGCGGTGAAATCGCCACTCTGGCTTTATGCGGAAACGGTACGTTTGGTTATCCCAAAGAACTTTATGAAGCAATGGGCAACGGTAGTATGGTTGTCTGCGATCACATGTGTGAAGTCCGTACCGCGGGGATTAAGGATGTTCCCGCGAGAATAACTTATCCTTTCCTCAAAGACCGCCATCCTGAGGTCGGCAAACAGGGCGGAATCGCCGGCTGGCTTGAGAAGAAAGCCGCCGCCTGTCAGGAATCGCTGGATAAAAATGACCAGATGCTCCAGTTCAGTGCGGAACCGGACAAGGGACACGCTCACGCGATTGACCGTTTTGTTGACGAAATTCGCGGTGAAGGCGAAGTTGTCTGCGGAGTTGACGACGCTGTGGCGGCAACGCGGATAGCTTTCGCGGCAATCAAATCCGCGGAAACCGGGCGAATAGTAAAACTAGCTGAAATCTAAAGCTTTCGCCTGCGTTTGAACCGCGCCATACCCTCTTATTATCAACGCCCAAACATAAAAAAAAGCTATTTTTTTGAATTTCGCTTTGACTATGGAGCGAGGCGGGTTAATGTTATTGTACTAAGCAACTAAAAATTGTTAGTCACAAATTTGATTTTTTTATTTATCACAGTTACAAAATAAAAGGAATGACAAAATGACAAAGCGTGATCTTGTAGTTAAGATTTCTAAAGAAACTGGATTAATTCAAAACGATGTGGCTTTCGTGGTTCAGAAAACTTTTGACTACATCGCTGCTGAATTAACAGAAGGTAAAACTATCGAGTTGCGCAACTTTGGCGTTTTTGAAGTAAAAGTCCGTAAGAGCCGTAAAGGCAGGAATCCCAATAAGCCGAAGAACGAAGTCATCATCCCTGAAAGAGCTGTCGTTAAATTCCGCGCCGGCAAGGAACTGAAAGAACAGGTTGAAAAACTTGATACTAAAAAATTATAAGCGTTAACAGCTGATAAATGGACTGATACATACTGCGCCGCGCAAAAAACGCCTGGCGCATTTTATTTTTTTAACAGTATGAGGTATGTGAACTATGGCAAAATTTTCTCCGCCGCCGGGAACGGCTGATATCTTCCCGGAAGAAATGCCCTTGTGGTACAGGCTCGAAGAGGCTGCCCGGCGAATATTTCCGCTTTACGGCTACGGGGAATTGCGTACTCCGGTTTTTGAATATACGGAAGTTTTCAAACGCGGCATCGGTGATGAAACCGAAGTCGTCCAGAAGGAAATGTATACTTTTGAAGACCGCGGCGGCCGCAGCCTGACTCTGCGCCCGGAAGGAACTGCCGGGGTAATGCGGGCGCTGCTCAATACCGACGTTATGAACGGCAATGAAAAGCGGGTTTTCTACATAGGCCCGATGTTTCGCGGCGAACGTCCCGCCGCCGGCCGCCGCCGCCAGTTCCACCAAGTCGGCGTTGAAAATGCCGGACGGGTCGCTCCTGAGCTTGACGCCGAGTGCATGGCGATGATGATGCAGTATCTTGAAGACCTTGAGATAAAAGGCGCGAAACTCCTGATAAACACCCGCGGCGTACGGGCTGACCGCGAACCCGCGGAAAAAGTTTTACGCGAATATTTCCGTCAGCACATCGCCGAAATGTGTGACGACTGCAAAACCAGGGTTGAGCGCAATGTCTGGCGGATCCTCGACTGCAAACAGCCCGGCTGCGGCGAAATAGTCAAGCGCGCTCCGGATTACGTCAGCACCTACACGCCCGAATCACGGGCTTATTTTGACACGGTATGCGATTTGTTGACGGCTTTCGGCGTGGACTTTGAAATTGACAAACAACTGGTGCGCGGTCTGGATTATTATGCGCATACGGTGTTTGAAGTAATACATCCGGGACTTGGCGCACAGAACGCAATCGCCGGAGGCGGACGTTACGAACTTTATTTGCCGGAAAACAGCAAACCGATTATCGGAGTCGGTTTCGCTGCCGGATTGGAGCGTCTCCTCATGGTGCAGGAAGCGCTGAAAGTAGCGGCGCCCGCGCCCGCCCTGGGGCCGGTATTCCTGATAAGCATGGGAGATGCGGCGCGCGCTTTCAACATGAAGCTTGCGCATGAACTCCGCGGCGGCGGTATTCCCGTAGTTGTTGAGGTTGAAGGCAAGAGCATGAAAGCCCAGATGCGGGCCGCCAACCGGGTTAACGCCGCTTTCGCGGTGATCTGCGGCGACGAAGAACTGGAAAAAGGCAAAGTTGTCTGCAAGGACATGCGGGAAGGTTCTCAGAATGAGGTTTCCCGTTCCGAATTGAATAGTTTTCTTGGGAAAATATATAAAACCGAGGAGTAACCGATGATTTCTAAAAAGAACCTGATATTTCTGGGAGCCCCCGGCGCCGGTAAAGGCACCGGAGCCAGCGCGTTGACTGAACGTGAACCGCTGGTGCACATTTCAACCGGTGATATTTTGCGCGCCGAAATACAAAACGGCACGGAACTTGGAAAAAACGCCGCCGGAATAATGGCGAAAGGAGAACTGGTTCCCGATGAAATCGTCGCCGGAATGGTGAAGGCGCGTCTTAAACAGCCGGATTGTGATAACGGTTTTATTCTGGATGGTTTTCCGCGGACGGTAAAACAGGCGGAACTGCTGGAAGAGGCACTCAAGGAAATAAACAGGAAAATCGATGCCGTGATCTATTTTGACATCAGCGACGATATCCTTATCAAGCGCCTGACGGCCAGAGTGTCCTGCAAAAAATGCGGCAGGATTTACAATAAGCTGTTCCTGCCTCCCGCAAAGGAAAATATCTGCGACGACTGCAATGAGGAACTTTTCCAGCGCCCGGACGATTCTTTGGAAACGGCACAGGAACGCCTGAAGGTATTTTACAAAAATACCCAACCCCTGATTGATTATTACACCGCGAAAAATCTTTTGACGAGCATCAGGGAAGTCGAACGCGATAAAATGGTTGCCGAATTGTTCGGAAAGTTGAGATGACAAATGTTTATGAAACGTGACTATGTTATTCATAGTGATGAAGAAATCGCTAAAATACGTTATGCGGGGAAACTGACCGCCGAAGTCAGGGACCAGGTAAGACTGCTGGCCCGGCCCGGAATGTCAACCTATGAACTGGACCAGATTGCCGGGGCCCTGATCGCCGACACCGGCGGCAAGAGCGCGTTTTTGGGCTATAGCGGTTTCCCGGCAAATATATGTATTTCGGTAAATGACGAAGTCGTACATGGTATCGGGCGTCCCGACAGGATTATCCGGGAAACGGATATCGTAAGTATTGATGTGGGCGTCAACTATGAAGGCGGAATCGGCGATACCGCCTTGACTTTCACGTTTGGGGATGAACAGCCTGACGATATAGCCCGGCTCCTTGAAAATACGCTGAAAGCCCTTGATGCGGGAATTGAACAGGCACGCGCCGGCAACCGTATCCGGGATATCAGCGCGGCGGTTGAAAAAACGGCGAAAGCCGCTCATCTGGGGGTGGTGCGCGAGTATGTCGGACACGGATGCGGGACAAAACTGCACGAGCCCCCGGAAGTGCCGAATTTCGTCTCAAGCCAGAGAGGTCCCCTGCTGCGGCCGGGAATGGTTCTGGCGATTGAGCCGATGTTGAACCTCGGCTCATATAAAGTTTTTACGGAACCCGACCGCTGGACGGTACGGACCGTAGATGGAACATTGTCGGCTCATTTTGAGCATATGGTGCTAATAACTGAAAACGAACCGGAGATTTTAACGTGGCCAAAGATGATGTAATCAAAGTGGAAGGCGTGATAAAAGAATTGCTGCCGAACACGCGATTCAAGGTGGAACTGGCAAACGGACATTCCGTAATCGCGCATATCAGCGGAAAAATGCGTCTTAACTTTATCCGCATTCTTCCCGGCGATAGCGTACTTATGGAGATGTCCCCCTACGACCTCTCAAAAGGTAGAATCGTATTCCGCAAAAAATAGACGGCGGATTGTAAAAAAAAGCGAATGCGGATGGAAAATAAGACTTCTCCGTGTTCTTTTTGCCTCTGCCGTTTCTTTCTCATTGATGCAATACCCGGTTCTCCCGGCTGTATTGAATGTCCGGATTAATTCCTGCAAGCTTCCAGGAGAAAAGTAATGACTGAATCTATCGTCAGTATTTACCGGAGTCCTGATTATACTCCCGATAATATAGAAAAAGCGCTTGGCGAATGCCTTGAAGCCCTGGGCGGGATTGGAAAATTTGTTTCACCCGGACAGAAAGTCCTGTTGAAGCCGAACCTCCTGGGAACTTTTTCTCCCGATAAAGCGGTGACGACGCATCCTGAAGTCGTCAAGGCGGCGGCGCGTGCGGTTATCGCCGCCGGGGCAACGTGCTTCATCGGTGACAGTCCGGGCATGGGGACCTTCAAGGACGTCTGCCGGATTACCGGGATGAACGAGGCGGCGGAAGATTCCGGGGCGGAACTGCATGAGCTGGACCAACCGGACGAATTCGTTGTAAAGGACAACAAGGTCGGGCGCAAACTGCCGCTTTCCGCGTTCCTCAAAGACATAGACCTGATCATTACCCTTCCCAAACTCAAGACTCATGGACAAATGGGATTTACCGGAGCCGTCAAAAATCAGTACGGACTGCTTCCCGGTTCTCTCAAGGCCGAATATCATTACCGTATGAAAACCCGTGAATGGCTGGCTGAATTCATTGTGGACATAAACCGCGCCGCGCCTGTGAAACTGGCGATTATGGATGCGGTTTTTGGTATGGAAGGCCACGGCCCCAGCGGCGGGGAACCGCGTAAAATCGGTTGCCTGTTGGCCTCCGCTGATCTTGCCGCCCTGGACGCGGTGGCGTGCCGCCTGATCGGGATCGATGCCGCGGCCATTCCGATCCTAAGCGCCGCCGCCGGACGCGGTTTCGGTAATATCGGTTTCGACATGATAAAAACCGTCGGCGTTGATCCGGATGAACTGGCGGTTAGTGATTTTAAGATTATCAAAGAGAAAACAAATATTTTGCGTCTTCTTCCGCTGCCCGGACCCGCGCTCGAATGGATCCGCCAACACTGGAAGGCATATCCCGAAATAGACCCGGATAAATGTGTGAAATGCATGAACTGCCGCGACGGCTGTCCGTTGAAACCGCCCGCTATCGACCCCGATAAAGCGTGGAAAGTAAACAAATCCGCCTGCATAAAATGTTACTGCTGCCATGAGTTCTGCCCGGTTAAGGCTATAAAACTTAAACCGACCTGGCTCGAAAAACATATCAATCTCGATGCTCTTGCCGGAATTGCCGGTAGAATAATTTCGATACCCACCCGGCTCAGAAGAAAAAAGAAACGAAAAAGTCCAGCAGACTAGTGTATAGCAACACACATTTCGGGGTTCGTTTCGGTCAGCTCAGAGCCGTTAACTTCTCGGTTTTCCGTTTGATCTTTTGCTGACAAGTAGTCGCGAGTGCGGCCTCGCACCGCGACCTTTACGCTCAGTATGGCCAGGCGACTCAGCCCGGCGGACGTCTTTGTCGCGGAGCAAGGCTGCTCTCGCGACTACTAAAAACATCATGAAACATTAAGCCAGTCGCGGAAATGGGACTTTTGCCGGCCCTGCCGGATTGACATTTTTGACTGCAAATTAAAGACCGCATTTGATTTTTTAATTAATCCGGGCCATATTTATTCATCCCCCGTAACCCTGTTAACAAAGGAAGAATCATGAGCAGCTTTATCAGAAAACAGGCAATCGCTTCAATTGCAGCCGACTCCCTCGAAAAAAAACTGCCGTATAAAGGCGGAAGCATTACGGAACTTTACGGAGACGATGTCCTAAGCCTCAGGGCAATAAGAAAATACCTGCCAGCGGATGTTTTCTCTAAGCTTGAGCAGACTGCAAAAGAAGGCGTCGGCCTCGACCCGTCCATAGCTAATGATGTGGCGCAGGCAATGAAAGAATGGGCTCTGAGCAAAGGCGCCAGCCATTATACCCACTGGTTTCAGCCGCTGACCGGTTCCACCGCCGAAAAACACGATTCATTTATCGAGGTTGACGGTGACGCGGGCGTTCTCCTGAAATTTTCCGGTAAAAACCTCACTGTCGGCGAACCGGATGCTTCGAGTTTCCCTTCAGGCGGGCTCCGTTCCACTTTTGAAGCCCGCGGTTACACTGCCTGGGATCCGACCAGCCCGGCCTTTATCAAACGCGGGAAAAACGGCGCTACTTTGTGCATCCCGACCGCTTTCTGTTCCTACACCGGCGAGGCGCTTGATAAAAAAACGCCGCTTCTGCGCTCGATACAGGCGATCAACGGGCAGATAAAACGCCTGCTTAAGTGTTTCGGTGAAGAAGATGCCGGTTATCCGGAAGTCACCCTCGGCGCGGAACAGGAGTATTTCCTGGTTGACAAACGTCTTTTCATGTGTCGTCCCGACCTTATCCAGACCGGGCGCACTTTGTTCGGGGCCGCACCCCCGAAGCACCAGCAGCTCAACGATCATTATTTCGGCGCAATCAAGCCCCGCATAATTGCCTTTATGGCGGAAGTCGATCAGGAATTGTGGAAACTCGGCATTCCCGCTAAAACCCGTCATAACGAAGTCGCCCCGGCGCAGTTTGAACTCGCCGCCCAGTTCGAAAGACTCAATCTGGCGGTTGACCACAATATGCTCATCATGGAAGTTCTCAGGCAGGTCGCCGACCGTCACGGCCTGGTTTGCCTGCTGCACGAAAAACCTTTTGCCGGAATCAACGGCTCCGGCAAGCATAATAACTGGTCGATAGGCACCGACAGGATGAATTTGCTCAATCCCGGCAAAGATCCATACCAGAACGCTATTTTCCTGACCGTGCTCTGCGCGGTCATCCAGGCAGTGGATAAATACGGCGATCTGCTCCGCGTCAGCACGGCTTCCGCCGGTAATGACTGTCGTCTGGGCGGACACGAAGCGCCGCCGGCCATTATTTCGATTTTTCTCGGCGAACAACTTACCGATATTATCGAACAGATTGAAAAAGGCAGCGTAAAAAGCTCAAAAAAAGGCGGAGAACTGCGTATCGGCGTCGACGCGCTGCCGCCTTTGCCGCAAGATACGACCGACCGTAACCGGACAAGTCCGTTCGCTTTTACCGGAAACAAGTTTGAATTCCGCGCCATCGGTTCTAACCAGTCATGCGCCGGGAGCAATATTGTCCTGAATACAATTGTCGCTGAAGCACTTGACGAAATTTCCGGTAAACTTGAAAAATGTTCCAAAACCGAATTTCACACCACTCTCCAGAAGATACTTCAGGAAATCATCAAAAAGCATAAGCGGATCATTTTTAACGGCGATAACTATTCGCAGGAATGGATGAAGGAAGCCGAAAAACGCGGATTGCCGAATGCCCCGACAACGGTTGACGCTCTCAAATACCTGCTGGTCGAGAAAAATATCAAAGTCCTTGAAAAATATAATGTCCTGACCAGAAAAGAAATTCAGTCTCGTTATGAGGTGTTCATGGCTGAATACAAGAGCAGGGTGCAGATCGAAGGCGAACTGGCCCTGAACATGGCCCTTACCATGATCCTGCCCGTCGCCATTCTCCAGCAGAGCGAAATTGTCGCTAATATTGACCGGATGAGTTCGATAGATATGCCTTCCGGAATTGACGCACAGTTTGAAAAAGCCGGGCGCATAGGTGATCTCATTACCGAATTGTCTGATTGCGGCAATGATTTGAGGTATGCTTTAAATACGGAAGATTTCGGCGATATTATCGAATGCATGGAAAAACTGCGAAAAGCCGCTGATGCCCTGGAGGGACAGGTTGACGACGAAGACTGGCCGCTGCCGAAATACAGTGAAATGCTTTTCGTATATTAAAGTGGGGAACCGCAATGAATGCGCTGAATGATTTTCTGCGTTACCTGACGAATGAACGCCAGGCGAGTTCCCATACCACGGATAATTATCAGCGTGATATTCTGTATTTCGCGGAAGTGGCGCTTGGCGGCCGGGAAAATCCGGATTGGACGCGGGTCGGTCTCGACCATGCCCGGAAATATGTCATCAAGCTTCAGGAACGCAAACTGGCGCGGAATTCCATACTTCGCAAAATTTCATCGATGCGTTCTTTTTTCCGTTTTCTTCTGCGCGAGGAAATCGTTGACAAAAATCCTTTCGTCGGTTTGGCGTCGATTAAAAAAGAGCAGAACCTGCCGAAATTCATGAGTGTAAATGAAGTTGACCGCTTGAGCTCCATTCCCAAAAATTACTGGACGAAAGCGGTTCAGGACGGCAGCGCCAAAGACCAGGATTCGGCGGCTTTTGCCGCGTCCCGGGACACCGCGCTGATAGAAGCGATCTACAGCGGCGGTCTCCGCATCAGCGAAGCGGTCGGGCTTAATCTCGGAGACATTGACCTGATCAGCGATATAATGAAAGTAAAAGGCAAGGGCAAAAAGGAGCGTATCGCCGCTATCGGCAAACCCGCCGCCCAAGCTTTGCGTCATTATTTGGGAATGCGGACACTGAGAACCGGGAATGAACGCCCCGGCGCTCCGCTTTTCGTTAATCGCTTCGGAAACCGTCTAACTCCCAGGTCGTTCCAGCGCAGCCTGAAAACGTATTTGATCTTCGCCGGGCTGCCGCCCGACCTGACACCGCATAAATTGCGGCACTCGTTCGCGACTCACTTGCTGGATGCCGGCGCCGACCTGCGCGCCGTGCAGGAAATGCTGGGGCATGAAAATCTCAGCACCACCCAGATCTATACGCATGTGACCACCGAAAAAATGAAGGATATCTACAAAAAAGCCCATCCCAGGGCAAAATAACCTTGTATACTGTATTAATCTGAAAATTTAACATCTATACTGCAACCGAGTAGGCCGGCTTTCGATGAAAGCGGCAAAGAGCAAC
>Ga0172377_10003844_pt1 | contig 15461 bp, 13 predicted proteins | sample Pumphouse3metaG_FD_119749 | JGI IMG/M metagenome (GOLD analysis project Ga0172377, IMG submission 119749) | Leachate microbial communities from a municipal landfill in Southern Ontario, Canada - Pumphouse #3 metaG | ecosystem: Engineered > Solid waste > Landfill > Unclassified | place: Canada...
TAAATTCCTACACCGTCGTCACGAGGAGCCCCCGAAGGGGGCGACGAAGTGATCTCATAATATGAAAATATCTCGGAAAAAGATTGCTTCGTCACTCACTTCGTTCGTTCCTCGCAACGACGGGCGGTGGAACGCGGAGTTACTGCGGAAGACTGAAATGTTACCTTTATTCTCACTGTGTTTGTCACGAGAGAATAAAGTAGCCTGTCCCCCTTTTTTCTAAAGGATGTATTAGCAGTCTCCCCCCTCGTATCCTATGATCGAAATAACAAAAAGTCCGGCGGTATCACTTTTTAGAACTCTCTTTCCGAGTGAAACAAGAATGCATCTTTCCTCTTCGGCATTCTCGATCTCCGGGGGAGAAAAATCTCCTTCAGGGCCTATAATCACAAGCACATTTTTAGGGACGGGTGAGGGTAAGGCTCTTTTAATAGGTACTGTTCGTGTATCAAGACATGCCAGGAGCGATAGATCATAGTTTTTAACGGTCCCGATAACCTCCCGAAAAAAAACTGTCCCGGATATTTCTGGAGTTCTCTGCCTGCCGCATTGTTTCGATGTTTCGAGAGCTATTCGTTTCCATCTCTCCGTCACTTTACTTGAATTTCTTTTATCAGGCCGAACTATTGTTCTCTCTGTTATAATTGGAACTATCCTGTGAACACCGAGTTCAGTGGCTTTTTCGACAATGAGGTCCATTTTATTTTTTTTGGGTATAGCCTGCGCAAGAGTTATCCGGGGGAATTCTTCGGGGGGGAAATTTTTCACATCGTTTATACTGACCGTCAGTGTCATTTTTTTGCGGTCAGCATTTTTTACGGTCCCCCGGTATTCGGAGCCCTCGCCGTCGAAAACAACAACATTATCCCCGTTTTCAAGGCGCATAACCTCTATCATGTGGCGGGCTTCATCTCCCGAAATAACCGCTTCACCATCATAAACACTTTCTTTCGCCACAAAAAATCTGCCCATAATCCCTTAATGGTCGCTTTCCTGCAAAATATCCTTTTCCCCGAACACTTCGGCCGTATAGATATAAATGTCGGCATCTCCGGTTTTCCATGCGTCTTTCGGTATCCCCGCTTTCTGTTCACACAAACTGTCCATAAACTCATCTCTTGACCACCCGGTCTCATCGGCGACCTGGGGAAGATAGACGCCGCTTCTTCTTCCCATTCTGACCATTACTCCATGTTTCCCCATTTCTATCAGTGAAGGATCGTCTATTTTTTGCATCGGGGAAAGCGCGGAGATCTCAATGTCTATATCTTCCATCTCTTCCTGCCTGACTTTGGGGAACCTGGGGTCCTCAACGGCGGCGGCCACAGACATGTCTGTTACTGTCCTGTAAAAAGGCCCTTCTCCCTGCATTCGCCCTATGCATCCTCGAAGAGAACCGCTCTTATGCAAGGTCACAAAGCCCCCAAGTTCAAGGTTCAGGTTATCATCGTCAACAACTACTTCGGGTTTTCTTCCCGTTTTAAGATAATAATTTATAGCGTTACGCGCTATTTCAAGCAGAGTTCGCTTTTGGTCTAGATTGAACATCTTTTTCTCCTTTTCCTTTCTCTCGAATTTGCCGGAAATAATGTTATCGACTGCCGCGAAAAAAACAGCGCTAAGGTACCCGACAACACGTGACCTGTCACCGGAAACATCCGCGGAAGTGGCGTATTTTAAAACACTAAAACCGTCCGCTCCAAGCATTTGAGAAGCCTTCATAACGGCGTAAACCGGTCCCTGCCCGCACATGAGCTGATGGTTCCCCTTGAAACTTTGGCGATAGAAACCTTCCGGATCCATAGTTCTGAGCAGGTTTATTGTAAAGGCATCTTTTTTAAGCGCTTCGTCATGCGTTAGAAAATGGGACATATCGGTACTCGCGACCACCATTACACTTTCGTCTTCGCTCATAATTTCATAGAGAGCTTTTGCCAGAACATCGGATGTTCCCATTCCTTGATCGCATATAGCGACAAGTACTATCCGGGTTTCGGGTAAAGCTGTCTGGGCAAAAGGCACGAGCATCTCAACGGAATTCTCAGTATCAAAAGCTTCCGGGATATCTTTTATGCGAGGATCAAAAGAAATAAGTTTTTGCGCAACATCCTTGTTTATCAGCGCCTTGCCAAGGGGTGTTTCAAATGCGCTTCCGGTAAAAACACTGACTGAGTCGGGATAGGATTTTCTATGAGTGAACCCGACAATAATAAGGGTTCGGGGGGATTTTAACCTGATAGCATTGAACGCGTACGCGGCGACTTTGCCTGAATATGAAAATCCCGCATGAGGAGCTATGACAGAGATTATAGTTCCCTTTGGTTTTTCTATCTCAGCTTCACTTAGGTATCCTGAAAGTTCCTGTTCCAATACATCCCGGGAAGCATTATACCATGTTCCCGAAAGGTCAGAATGTTTTACTTCAGCGTCAAGTTCCATATGAACAAGCGCAAACCCGGACACAATAAAAAATACCGCAAGATTGGCTGTTTTCCACATGATTTTTTTCGTTATCCATAAAAAATCAACATGGCCCGTGTACCAGTCGCAAAAACTTCGTTTTTGATCCGGTAGAGGTCATGTTCCACTCACAAAAATTACGATATGGCCGTGTCATGTACCAGAACAAAAATTACGCCAGAAATTTTTGTTCTGGTACATGGTGGAGCAGATGGGATTCGAACCCACGGCCCCCACGTTGCGAACGTGATGCTCTTCCAGCTGAGCTACTGCCCCACAAACTTTTTTCGAGAACATTATAACACATAAAGAACCGCCGTCAATTGACCTGCCTATGGATGCCAAGCCGCTATTACTTGCAGTCGCAGTCATTCTTTGTAAGTTTCACCGAGTAAGCCGCGTCGTCGCCTTCCAAAACAACATGACCTTCCCGCGCAAGCCAGCCGATGCTCATAAGCGCCAGATTCCTGTCTTTTTGCAAGGCCTCTATGAGCTCTTCCATGCCGGCAGCTCCTCCGTGATTATCAAGGTAGTTCCAAATATCGCCGGCCACCACACCAATTCTAGTTATCATCCATCCTCCTTTTCTTGCCCTTTTCCCGATGCTCTCTCTGCATAGCTGCCGCAGCGTGGACACTCGGAAAATTCTTCACTTCGGCTATCTACATAATTATTTGAACAGATCGAACAGTGCCATATATATTTTTCATCTGAAACGAACATTTTCATCCTCGTTCCGAAATTAAGAAAAAACCATACCACAAGAATAACTACGACTGAAAAAAAAAGATAAACAAAGATAACGGTAGAAATATCAAGTTTTATCATATTTCCCGCCGGTTACAGTATGGACAATTATATCAGTTTCAATGATCCCAATGTCCTCGCCCGATCCATCAGAGTGAAACCTCCACGCGCTAAAATGTTTAAGAGCCTCTGTGTCAACGGGGAAATGTCCGCTTGAAACCTTTACCTTCGCGTCTTTAACATCTCCTGTTCCGTCGACAAAACCTGTAACTCTTACTGTAAAATATTCCTTATCGCCGTACAGATCTTTCATAATAACCGGCGGCGGCGGCCGGTAAATAACATTTTGTTCCGAATGTGAATTTGAAAAATCTTTGTTTCTGTTTGAACCGCGATCTACTGCAGAGACATCACGAAAAAAGATATGTGGAGAGATCTTAACTCCCTCCAGAAACTCCCTTGTCCGTCCTGTCATTTTTTCTCCTTCATGATATGGAAATCTTGACGCGATATATCCTCTCCCCGGGGGACTCGGCGAAAGATCCGAGATCATTAGATCTCCGGGAACGAGGGTCGTGCCATGGGCTATCTCACCGTAGTCATCCCCCACCATAATATCGAACGCAGTCTTTTCCAGTATCGGCCCAAGGAATGTCACTCTTGTAAAGGGCTCTGTTTTGAAAATATCCTCAGGGGTTACTATTGTTACGGCCGACATGAAAAACAAATGAGCGAATGCCGACACCAGAACGGCTATTATAAGATTATTTTTTGTGACAATAAGGTCCATTTTTCTCTAAGTCGCCTCCGAACTGACTTTTTCTCAAAAACTTTTTATATTATCATTGGGTGGTAGCTATGCTTATCTGTTTTATGTTGATCTGTCTGCATACATCCCAAATCTCAATTATCCTCCCCAGGCTCGCGTTCTTATCAGCTCGGATAAGAACCGGCTGATCATCCGCGGCGGCAAGAGCAAGCCGCGAGACAAGTTCATCCCATTCGGTAGGCCTTTCGTTTATATAGATCGAATTGAGCGATGTAACGGTCACTATAAGAAGTTCCCTGTGAAGAACCTCGCTGGTAACCGCCCTCGGAAGATCCACGCGTATTCCAGGCTGAAAAATATAGCTGGATGTCAGCATGAAAAATATAAGAAGCAGAAAAACCACATCTATAAGAGGAGCTATATCCAGCGAACCCTTTTCTATCGATACTTTTCTTTTAAATCTCATTTTCTTCCCGTTTAGCGCCAAGCAGATTCACAAGATCCGTCGCGCTTTTTTCCATTTCCAGGACAAAACCGTCCACTTTGCTGACAAGAAAATTGTATGCCACGTATGCAGGTATGGCTACAGCCAGTCCCGCTACAGTTGTGACAAGGGCTTCCCATATCCCACCGGCAAGGTCTCCGGGATTCACTGGGACCAGAGAAACAGACTTTTGCTCTATTACCTGAAAAGCTCGGACCATACCCGTAACCGTTCCCAGAAGTCCCAGTAGTGGGCTTATATGAGCTATCGTAGCCAGTATACCGAGATTTTTTTCAAGCCGGGGAACCTCGTGAAGTCCGGCATCCTCTATAGCTTCCTTTATCTCGGTCCGGCCTCTGTCGTGCTTAAGTATGCCTGCCTTGACAATATGCGCGATGGGCCCCGGCATAGCGTTGCACTTATCTATCGCGTTAAGGATCTTGTTGCGTTTTAATGTCCCGGAAATATCTTCCATAAAAAGCTCAGTATTTATCTCCGCTCTTCTCAGATGCCATAATTTTTCAATTACTACGGCGACAGCTATTACCGAACACAAAATTATCAAGAACATCAACGGGCCGCCCTTAACTATCAATACCCACATTTTTCCTCCTGTTCGTCATTAAGTATTCCATTTTTTTCTGGCATGCTCGGCATTTTTCCCCGAGCCGGATGACAATTTTTCATACATTCTGTAGGCTTTTTCCATGTCGCCTGATGCTTCGAAGATCTCAGCACATCTGAGACGGGCGCGCAAGATCCAAAAATCACCCGCAGGGTAACTGTACTCCACCTTCAGGTATTCCTCCAAAGCCCGTGTCAAATCCCCCGCTTTTTCGTAACATTCGGCAAGGTCAAACTGGATCTGTGCATTTATCTCCGTATTGCGGCCAGTTAGCGCCATTCGAAAGTATTCTATGGCAAGAGTATACTGCCCTCCGGACTTAAGGATTATGCCTATGCGATTATTGGCAATGTTAGATAGGTTGCTTCCACGGTAAGTCTCGGACACGATCTTATACAGCCGGATAGCCTCGGCGGGGTCTCCCTTCTTTTTCGCGATGTCCCCTAAGGTGAGAGTGGCCTGGGGCGCCCACTTTCCGTCGGGAGATAAGGCGATCAACCTTTCGAACTGTACGATACTTTTTTCCACCATATTATGGTCATAAAGTACCCACCCCATCCAGTATTCGGAATCTTCCGCAAAATCGCTGTCCGGAAAGTCTTCGGTTACTTTGGAAAAATATTTCCTCGCGTCATCAAAATCTCCTTTCTCGTAAGAATATTCGCCCAACCAGAAAAAAATACCGGGAGCCAGGTCATCCTCGGGATCGGAGTCCAACAGAGTTTCAAAAATATCACGAGCTTTGTCTTCTGCCCCAAGCCGGTAATAAAGCCATCCGGCACAGTATTCGGCGGCTCTTTCGTACAGGACCGCATTATCATAATGACGTGAGGCCAGCTCTTTTTTGATCAGGTCATATACTTCAAGAGCCTCATCGTACCTTTTCATTCCGTAAAAAATATCGATCTTATGTAGATAGGAACCCATCAGAATATCTCCGCCCGGGGACATCTCTATGGCCTTGTTGAAATTTTCGAGGGCTGAATAGTTATCTCCCCTGTCCGCGTACAACATCCCCAGCATATAGTACACGTGTTTAAGATATTCAGAATCCGGAAAATTTATCAGCATAGATTGAAAAGCAAGGATCGCGGCGTTCTTTCTTTCGGTTCCAGCCATAATGGTCCCTATTTCAAACTGCGCGTAATCTGCCATGGGACTGTCGGGAAAGCTGTTGAGTATCTTATCGTAAAGTCCCGACGCGCCCGAAAGGTCATTGCGAGACTTCAATATTCCCGCGGCTGCCACCAGGGAATTTACGACTGTCTCAGCATTTTCCGATCTCTCCGCTACTGAAAGAAACCCCCTTAATGCCAAATCAACGTCTCCGGACGACAGATATACACCGGATAAGGCATATTGCACCCTGTGTGCGAATTCTCCGTCGGGATAACGAAGCAGAGCTTCTTTATAAATGGCCGCCGCGTTCTCGAAGTTACCTGTTGTTGCATATACCTCCCCAAGATAGAAATAAGCATTCCGGGTCAGTCTATTTTCAGGAATATCTCTGATGATCCTGAAATATGTCCGGAGCGCCGCGTCAAGATAACCCGAGTCAACTTCGATAGCGGCTATAGATAGGAGAGCCGCTGAGCGAGTCTCGGGAACGATTCCCTTTTCTGCCACTTCAGTGAACAACATTAAAGCTTGCTCGTTTTCTCCCCGGGTGTAGCTTATTTCCGCCATTTTATATTTGGCGGTGATCTTCCAGATCGGAGCGCCGGAAACCTTCACTGCTTTTTGAAAATTTTCCATGGCCCGGTCTGTATCATTTTTTCCGTAATAGGATTCGCCAAGCAGATAATAAGTCTCAAATGTCCTGATGTTAAGCGGATACCTAGCTATGTGATTCGTAAGCGCCGCAGCCGCGTCATCGTAGCGCCGGGCCTTAAAAAGAACATTTCCAAGCTCGTATCCCGATAACATCGAAAGTTCTCGGTCGGGATAACGTTTGATAATGTCCCGGAAGACCTCCGCGGCGGCATTGTATTCTTCCATCTTGTCGTAACACCATGCCATGCCATAATAGGCATGTTCGGCTATATGCTCCGGAGGATATCCGGAAATAACTTTTTGATATCCTTCAAGAGCTCTTTCGAAATCCCCTTCTTTGTAATACGATTCGGCTATCCAGAAAAGAGCTGTTGCCTCGAGTCCGGTGTTCTTGAACCGCCCGGCGACCATATCAAATTCCGCTATGGCCTTTTGTATCTGGTCGGTATCAAAGAATATCTTTCCGAGAAGAACATGGATTTCCGCCTCCACTTCGGGGGGGATATCTGAAAGAAGAAGGTTTACCAGCTTATGCTCCGCAAGATCATAAAAGCCATCCTCGATAAATTTTTGAGCAAAGTCTATCTCGGCCTTAAACGCGCTTTCAGCGGCAATAGCCCAGGTGACGCCAAAAAAAACGGCTAAAGTGATAACAATTGTATGCTTGATTAAGTTCATTAACCTCCATTGACTTATTTTTCCCTCAGAACAAGGATAAGAGAATTCTTTAAAACACCCGCCTGACGCTATAAAAAACGGGAGATTACGCGGGAACCTCGGCTATTCACAATAAAACAAATGCCGCTTTCGAATACACGCGGCATAGCACAATGTTACCAAAGTACCGGCAAAACGGCAAGTGAAAAGGTATTAATGATGTTGTCAAGTTCTGAGATATTGTCCAGTATAGGAATCTTTGTTCGCGGCTATTTCCTCGGGAGTACCCTGGGCTACAACCTGTCCGCCAAAAACTCCTCCTCCGGGTCCCAGATCTATTACATGATCCGCTGAAAGAATAACATCAAGATTATGCTCGATTACAAGAACGGTATTCCCTGCCGCGACCAGAGAATGAAGAACTTCAAGCAGCTTATGGATATCGGCAAAATGAAGCCCCGTGGTAGGTTCATCAAGTATATACAGAGTTTTTCCGGTAGCCTTTTTTGATAATTCTGTCGCGAGTTTCACTCTTTGGGCTTCTCCCCCCGATAAAGTGGTGGCCTGCTGCCCCAGTCTTATGTACCCTAAGCCAACTTCATTAAGGGTTTTTAGCTTGTCATTTATTGACGGGATGTTAGAGAAAATCTCTAAAGCCTCTTCTATGCTCAAAGACAGCACATCGGATATGTTCAGTCCCTTGTACCTTATTTCGAGCGTTTGATCATTGAATCTTTTTCCGAAACATACAGGGCATTCTACATACACATCCGGAAGGAAATGCATCTCTATTTTTTTGACACCGTCACCCTGGCAAGCCTCACAGCGGCCACCTTTGACATTGAAGCTGAACCTTCCGGGCCTGTATCCTCTCACCCTCGAATCGGGTAGTCTCGCAAAAAGGTCGCGTATGGGACTGAAAGCTCCGGAATATGTGGCGGGGTTGGATCGCGGTGTCTTTCCTATGGGCGACTGATCTATCACTATTACTTTGTCCACAAGGTCCAACCCCCTTATGGCTTTGTGTTTTCCGGGTTTTGCCTTAGCGCCATACAATTTTCTGGCAAGAGCTCTGTATAATATCTCATCAACAAGTGTGCTTTTGCCGGAGCCGGAAACACCTGTAACACAACTCAAAACACCCAACGGGAACTTGACATCTATATCACGAAGATTATGCTCAGAAGCCCCCGATACCTCGAGGTATTTACCTTCAGCCGGGATCCTTCTTGCGCCGGGCCTTTCCATTTTAAGCTCTCCTCTTAAATATTTTCCGGTCAGGGATGATGGGCTTTTGAGTATAGCCGAAATATTACCTTCGGCGACTACCTTTCCGCCATGTTCCCCCGCCCCCGGACCGAGGTCAATGATATGATCGGCTGATCTTATGGTAACTTCGTCATGTTCTACCACTATAAGGGTGTTCCCTAAGTCCCGAAGCCTCTTCAGCGTCTCCAGGAGTTTATCATTGTCTTTCTGGTGAAGTCCGATGCTGGGTTCGTCAAGAACATACAGAACTCCCACAAGCGCTGATCCTATCTGTGTAGCAAGCCTTATTCTTTGGTCTTCACCGCCGGAAAGCGTACTGCTTTTTCTGTCAAGGCTGAGATACCCCAAACCAACATTCATCATAAATTCCAATCGGCCGGATATTTCCTTAAGAGCCTCTTCAGCAATTTTTTTTCTTTCATCATCAAGCTTAAGAGAAGAAAAGAAAATCCCCGCGTCAGCTATTGATAGTTCACAGACTTCCGATATATTCTTGCCGCCCACCAGCACCGACAATGACTCTTTTCTAAGTCTGCGTCCCCCGCATTCAGGGCAGGGTTGAGGGGACATGAACCCTCCTATAACTTCTTTCATAAATTCGCTTTCGGTTTCCCTGAAACGCCTTTCAAGGTTCGGAATAACCCCCTCATATCCCGAATCCTCATCCCCGAACATGATCATCTTTTTTTGTTTTCTGGTAAGTTTAGAAAATTCGATGTCCACATCAAAATCGTGATATCTTGACAACCTTCTCAGTTGTCTTCTGAAATGCAGGACCGCCCCCTTGCCTCCTTTTTTCCAGGGAGCGATAGCCTTGATAAGAGGCAGGGTCTTGTCGGGAACGACGAGATCGGGGTCTATCTCTATTTTATTGCCCAGACCGTTGCAGGCCTGACATGCCCCGTAGGGACTGTTAAATGAAAAATTCCTGGGATCAAGTTTCTGAAAGCTTATTCCGCAATCGGCGCAGGAATTGCTCTCGCTGAAAAGAACATCTTTCCCGATACCTTTTGATGTGTCTCCTACATTCACTATGGCCGTGCCGGATCCCATGCTTAGCGCCGTCTCAATGGAATCCGAGACTCTTCCCCTTATCCCATTTTTCATGGCCAAGCGATCTATCACCGCTTCTATCGAATGTTTTGTTTTTTTATTAAGCTCGGGTATGCGGTCTCCCACATCCATGATATTTCCATCTATGCGAAGCCGTACTATACCGCTTTTCCGGGCTTGCCGCATTGTCTCGACATGTTCACCTTTTCTTCCGGAAACTAACGGAGCAAGTATTACCAGCCCGGTGCCCTCGGCATATGACATTATCCTGTCAACGATCTCCTGCGACGTCTGAGCGGATATTTCTTTTCCACAGGCATAGCAGAACTGTACCCCCACCCTTGCGAATAAAACCCTCATGTAGTCGTATATTTCCGTTTGCGTGCCTACCGTAGACCTTGGATTCTTTCCGCTGGAACGCTGTTCTATGCTTATGGAAGGAGAAAGGCCCGAGATGGAATCCACGTGGGGCTTCTGCAGCTGTCCGAGAAACTGACGGGCATAGCTCGAGAGCGACTCCACATATCTCCTCTGCCCCTCCGCGTATATAGTGTCGAAAGCCAGAGAAGATTTCCCCGAACCGGAAAGACCCGTGACCACGCAAAGCGTATTACGGGGTATCTTTACCGAAATATTCTTAAGATTATGTTCCCTGGCGCCTTTCACCAGTATATATTCTTTTGCCATAGAACAGATTTTATCACAACTCCCCCAAACTCTCCACAGAATAACCCTTTCCCTCGCTGACCTTCCCTACTAAATATCAAAAAGATCGCAGCGCCAATGCTACAAGGGTCTGGCATTCCCTGATAGGGACGCGAAGATTTTCCCGGCGAGAAAATCTTCGCTCGGAGTACGACCTCGTTCCCACGAGGGCCCGTGCCCTCTCCGGGAACACCAGACCCTTGTAGCGTTAAAGCTCTTTATAATAATGTAGCATGACGACCGATCATTCTAACGAAAAATCTCGAGTCCAAATCCTTGGCTTCTCTTCCCTCTCTATTTCTAAGGATAATTTAACGCAATAAGATGACTGAACATCGATCATAAGGGCGTGGTTGCCATGTTCCGTACAGGGCGGATCCACACCGGGCGGAGGGGCCCTGGTAGGAATATGGCAACCACTCCCTTTCACGATGAAAGAAAAAATGTTACAGAAGAGTTGATAACGATAGCAGACAGACAAATTTGATTATTAGTGAAATATGGTGTATCATATTTTCAAACAGGCGAACTTAAACTCGGAGGGGGATAATGAAGATCGGAGAGAAGATAAGAGCGTATCGCAAGGAAAAAAGAATGACGCTTGAAGAGCTTTCGCAAAAAAGCAAAGTAGCCCTGGCCACCTTAAGCAGAATGGAAACAGGCAAAATGCCAGGCACACTGAAGGCCCACACAAATATCTGCCGGTCCCTCGGTATATCAATCGCCGAGCTATATCGTGAAATGGAAGATTCCGCTAAGACCGTTGAGGCGGTCGCCGACGAAAAAAAACCCGAACGACTGGAAGGTTCGGGAAAAGTTAAATTCGGTCTTCTGGTAGCGAGAACAGCGGGCAAGAAGATGCTACCGTTAACGATAAAAATATCTTCCGGAGGCAAAACACAGCCGGAACGGAACAGAACCGGAACAGAAAAATTTTTGTTTTCTCTAAAGGGGAGTGTCGTTGTCTTTGTTTCCGGAAAGTCATATCCCATTAAAAAGGGGGACAGCCTTTACTTTGATTCTTCATTAGAGCATTACATAGAGAATAGTTCAGCGGCCGAAGCAGAGGTACTTTCAATAACATCTTCCCAAAAATAATTACTATGGATTTTCGCGCCATCAAATTCAAGGCAAGTAAATAGCTATCCTATTATCCCCTGGAACTTGTTCTTTCTATACGCGAGAAGAAAAGCGCTCACGACTATAGGGTCAAACTGTGTTCCCGAGTTATCCTTTATTATCTGCATGGCTATTTCCGCCATTTTTTTCTGCCTGTACGGTCTGTCACTAGTTATCGCGTCGAAGGTATCAGCAACCGCAATTATACGGGCTACAAATGGTATATCATCGCCTTTAAGACCGTCCGGGTAACCCATTCCGTCGAATCTTTCATGATGCCCTCTCACTTCCCTTGCTATATCCCCAAGTTCCCGAATAGGATAGAGTATGGCGGCCCCTGTTACAGAATGTTCTTTTACTTTCTCATACTCGTCTTTGGTAAGCTGGCTTTTTTTGTTAAGTATGCTGTCGGGAACGCCTATTTTACCCACATCATGCAGAAGGCTTGCCACATGAAGGGTTTCCTTAAAATTCTTGTAGCTTTGCGCTTCAGGCATATCCTGAAGCTCCTCGGCTATTGTAAGGGCTATCTGCGTGACTCTTTCTGTATGGCCATGTGTGTACGGATCTCTAGCATCTATTGCTGCGGCAAGAGATATCGAAGTGTGTATGAATATCTTGTGCTCTCTTTCATAAAGATCGTGCACCTCGTAGATCTTATCCTGAAGGTCTTGTATAAGCTGGGCGTTAGCAAGCGCCATTGCGACATCATTTGCCAATGTGGTGAAAAAACCTATTTCCTGCCGTGAGAACTTAATATTGGACAATTTTTTGCCAAGCAGCAGCACTCCTATGAGGTCCTTTTTATAAAATATCGGAACACAGATATTTGATTTTAAAAGTTCCATCTGTTTGAGCGCCCTTTCAAACATTTCCCTGATCTCATCATTCTCCTTTAAGGCGTCATTCCTATGAAAAGCGTCCAGTAGAGTTTTGTATTCCAAAGCTCCTGTTTCCGATATCCTATAGTTGTGCCGTTCCTGAAAAACCCTGATAAGAGGATTATCTACGGCTAATCGTATATACCCTACGGGTATTTTAATTCCCTCGGACCCTTTGCTGTCGATAAGGACATATGCGCTCCGTTCTTTTTGAAAGATCAGCATGGCGGTATGAGACACCTTAACTTGCTCGTCGATTATTCTCACTATTACTTTTATCAGGCGTTCCGGCCGCTTAAAACGAATCATTGTTCGGGAGGCGCTTTCAAGCATCACCTGATAATCAAGTTCCGGTTCCGGACGTTTCTGTATCATTTCGGGCTTCATGGGGATGAGAGCCCCGTCACAATTTTTCATTTTCTCTGTTATCCAGTCCTGAAGTTTAAGCCAATTATCGTCGTAAGACATTTCCCCCGCCTTTTTTGCTCACCCCACAGTAACTTTCTATTTATCGACTTACCTCTCGATCATCGCTCGTTTGAACCGACGCTTCGATCCGCCCTTGAAAACTGAAATACCACCTTGACTGTACATTCATATATTGCAACCGCTTTCATGTGAAGATATTCCGTTAATTTAACGCTGTCATGATATTACCCGGAATTATCTTCGCTCCTCATTCCCCTTCCAAATCTTTTATGTTATTTTAATGTGTTATAGTGTCGATTTACATTGTTTCTTCCTGGTCACACCAATTATCTGGTGATTGAAAGTATAATGAAGAAAAAGACAAAGTCAAGATTCGCAAGATGATTTTGAGACAACAAGAGCCGCAAGTAGATCCATCGAACAAAGATCCTCACGCCGGGAAGATCGAGCGTCCCTCGTAGGGAATGCCAGAACCTCGTAACGGAGATACCACCATTTTCCAATGAGTGTAATGGGGACAGATGTAGCTTTGAGCAAGGGACGGGTGTAGGTTTGAGTTTGGGACAGGTGTGGGATCAAATCTGGGACAGGTGTAGGAACAAATCGAGAACCGTCCCTACCTTTTTCTGGTAGGGATCCGTAAAACAGCAGGAAGGGTATGTGGGAGCACTGTAGCGGATTCGCCGCCGAATAGGATAAAAATGTTCTGCCTTTCTGTTACACATACCGCGATGGTGGAAATAACAGGCGAAGCAGCGAAGCGCGCAGCACATGCCCTTCCTGCTGTAAGTCAACCCGCGCATGACAATACTGCGGGGACAGGTGTGGGATTGAGATGGGGACGGGTGTAGGTTTGAGTTTGGGACAGGTGTGGGATCAAATCTGGGACAGGTGTAGGTTCAAATTGAGAACCGTCCCTGAAAGAGGAGGATTCTGAGTAGTATGTGTGCGAAGATTCCTGCGAGGATGTCGTCAAGCATTATGCCCCATCCGCCCCCTATCTTTTCGACGGTCCTTATAGGAGGCGGTTTCAGGATATCGAATAGACGAAAGAACAGGAAACCCGCGAAGATGCTCAAGCCTGTCATGGGGATCATGAAAAAAACCAAAAAAATGCCCGCGAATTCGTCTATAACAACGCAGGAAGGGTCTGTTGTCTTTGTATATTCTTCCATTTTTCCCGATGAAATGACCCCGGTAATGAAAACAAGTATAAATGCGAGGACATAGGCGGCGGCATTTCCCCTTAACAAGTAACAAACAACGAGACCCGCCAGGCTGCCCGCCGTTCCCGGAGCCTTTGGAAAATATCCCAGTCCCCCGACCGTAGATAGGAGTTCGTGATATTTCATTTTTATCATATTTCCGCCTCCGTTATTCTACTTCCCGAGAGTTCTGAAAAATAGACTTTTATTCCGTCTTTGCGAGGAACGAACGAAGTGAGTGACGAAGCCCTTCGCTCCGCTCAGGATTTCGTCCTGAGTATGGTCGAAGGACGAAGCAATCTCAATGTACGTAACAAGTTATAAGTTTGCTTCGGTCGCTCCGCTCCCTCGCAATGACGAGAAATAGACATTTTTGCAGAACCCTACTACTTCCCGAGAGTTCTGCAAAATAGACTTTTATTCCGTCTTTGCGAGGAACGAACGAAGTGAGTGACGAAGCCCTTCGCTTCGCTCAGGATTTCGTCCTGAGTATGGTCGAAGGACGAAGCAATCTCAATATACATAACAAGTTATAAGTTTGCTTCGGTCGCTCCGCTCCCTCGCAATGACGAGAAATAGGCATTTTGCAGAACCCTACTAATTCCGGGCAGAAAGGTATTTACGATTATTAAGAAAATATGATACGCCGCTTATCACCGTAAGTATCGCGGTAAGTATCATCATTGTCAGTATACCCTGAAAATAATAAGATTCTGTTTTCTCGGTCCAGAAAGGAATTGTTTCCTGCCCCGCTTCTCTCAGAACCATGAAGATCAGGATAACAAAAATAGCTATCATCTGAGAAACCGTTTTCTGTTTTCCCGCAAGAGACGCGGAGAGGACTTTTCCCGAGATAAGGGCCTTCAGCCTGAAACTTGTAACCAGGACCTCCCGAAGGATTATTATTACCACTATTTTTTCAGGAACTATTCCCATACTGGCAAAAGATATAAAGGCGGACAAGGTCAGTATTTTATCCGCCACGGGATCCATTATCCGGCCGAAATCCGAGGTTATATTATTTTTCTTGGCTATACGTCCGTCTATATAATCTGTGAAAGCCGCAAGAGTAAATATCCCGAGGGCCAGAACCTTCGCGCCGACTCCCGCGGAGAATAAACACATTAAAAAAAAGACTGTAAGGACCATTCTGGACACGGTAATTTTATTGGGCAGGTTCATATCGCGTCCCCCTCAAGATCATATTCCGTTACGCCCGTTATTTTAACGCGCGCGAAATCTCCGGGTCTGAGGTCTTTCCCTCTGACATATACCACGCCGTCAA
>Ga0172377_10003846_pt1 | contig 15460 bp, 12 predicted proteins | sample Pumphouse3metaG_FD_119749 | JGI IMG/M metagenome (GOLD analysis project Ga0172377, IMG submission 119749) | Leachate microbial communities from a municipal landfill in Southern Ontario, Canada - Pumphouse #3 metaG | ecosystem: Engineered > Solid waste > Landfill > Unclassified | place: Canada...
AATGCACTTGATACATTTCTCTATTTAGCTGAAATGCTATCCGGATATAGTGTTCTAAATGATACGTTACTTCTCATTCTATGTGACGCGGTGCGTTTCTTTTGTGACGCGACGCGTTTTTTTAATGACGCACTGCGTTTCTTTTGTGACGCACTGCGTCACCAGCTTTGATTGAGCATGTAAAAATTTGAAAAACACGATGGAATCAATTCTTTGAAAGCAACGAGTTTATTTTACGACCTGTATCTTCACAAAAAGGGAACTAAGATAAACAACAGACCCAGAGCTAAATTTAACCTTTCCTCCGCTAAACCTTCCAAACAAATCCGATAGATTTACTCAAAAATAGCTTCAAAAGACTTTCGATAAAAATTCCAAACGCCTTCATCATTTCCTCAACTTATCTTTATACCTCATCGTTTGATTAGAACTTCTATAAAAAGTATTTATCTTTCTACCAATTTACAATACAGGCTTACCCTTTTCATGTTTATAATTGAAAAATAAGGCAACAGTTCTTACTGTATGTCCAAAAAGTAGTATTTTTGCCTCAAATAAGAAAAAATACTAATGAACATCTATTGGGAAGGTTTCCGTACATTTTTCAAAATCGGCTGTTTTACGCTAGGTGGCGGTTATGCTATGATTCCTCTCATTGAAGAAGAAGTCGTAAACCGGAAAAAATGGCTTACTAAAGAAGACTTTCTAGATTTAATGGCGATTTCACAAACTTTACCTGGTGTTTTCGCCGTTAACTTCAGTATTTATATAGGTTATAAGTTACGTAGGCTACGTGGCAGTTTGATTTTAGCTTTAGGAACTATTCTTCCAAGTTTTCTGATTATTTTGACTATTGCTATGTTTTTCGCCACTTTTGCTGATAATCAAATAATTGCTGCCATTTTTAAGGGGATACGCCCTGCAATTGTAGCGCTTATTGCAGCTCCATGTATCAATTTGGCCCGTGCAGCTCATATTAAGCTGACAAATGTATGGCTGCCTGTATTCACAGCCTTGGCAATCTGGATTTTTGGGGTTTCGCCAATCTATATTATAATTTTAGTTGCCGTTGGAGGTTTCCTTTATGGCAAACTCGTTCAACCTGATAACAAATAAAAGCTACCACGTTCTATGATCTATTTGCAACTCTTCATCGCATTTTTTAAAATTGGCCTTTTTGGTTTTGGAGGGGGTTATGCCATGCTTTCTCTTATTCAGGGTGAAGTTGTAACAGCTCACCATTGGATTTCTACTTCCCAATTTACAGATATTGTAGCAATCAGCCAAATGACGCCGGGTCCTATTGGTATCAACTCTGCCACATATGTAGGTTATGCTGCCGCCTCTAATGCGGGATTCTCTAACGGCATGGCTATTTTGGGGAGCGCAATGGCCACATTTGCAGTTGTACTTCCGTCTTTTCTCTTAATGATTTTCGTTATTAAGATTTTCCATAAATACCACAACCATCCCGTTGTAAACACCATGCTTTCGGTTCTCCGCCCAACAGTTGTTGGTCTCATTGCCGCTGCAGCACTACTTTTGATGACACCAGAAAATTTCAGTACACCGAATGAATCTGCATGGCAATTCTATATCAGCATATTTCTTTTTTTAGTTACATTTCTCGGAACGCAAGTCATGCATATCAATCCTATTCGCATGATCTGTTATTGCGGTTTTGCAGGCCTTCTACTTTATTATTGATTATCTAAGACAAGAATAAGAAGGATCTCAGATTCACATCACGCATCCACTCCAACTAACAATTTGAGTAAATAGCCAACTATAAAGCTTATTCCAGCTACACTGAAACTCAAAATAGTCATTTCCCAAAAACGATGCCCAAACTTCTCATCACAAGCAATGGCATAATAATAGTTGAACACGAAAATTATCAATACTGCCATCATCAGCATAATGCCCAATGCTGCAAAAACATTGGAGAAGATCACAAAAGGAGACACGAGAAACACCACGGTCATGATATAAGCTAAGCCCGTATAAGCAGCTGATTTTCGAGGCTTCACATCTTCCTTCTTTTCTGCTCTAGTAGACAAATACACCGAACAAGCCATCGACATCGCAGCAGAAATGCCTGTAATACTCCCGGTTAAAGCTATCAACATATGCTTATTCAGAGCCAACGTGAATCCAGCCAAAACTCCTGTAAATTCCACTAAAGCATCATTAAGCCCTAATACAATAGCTCCGGTATAAGCTAATTTTTCTTCATTAATTAAATTGATAATACCTGCTTCGTCAGCTTCCGCATGATGAAGACTTTTCAATTCGGGTATTTCGTCAAAAAATTTATGATATTTAGGAACATCCCCGTTTCGTTCCATTAGCTTAACAGCAAATGTCAAGCCTAATATCCGGGCCATCCAATAATACAAAAGATAACGCCATACAGGGATTTTTACACTCTGATTTGTTACACGGCGCACCGTATCATAATGCAGTTGTTCCGTATGCGCAATACGGTCTAAAGTCAACTTATTTTCTTTATCTCGATTGCATTTAGCCAACTGATGATATACCAGACTTTCCATTAATTCATTTCTCTGAAAATGGAGCAAAGCTTTCAAGTCTTTTCCCGACAAATTTGTCATTTCAATGAAGAATTATTTACTAAATTCAAACAATTAGCAATATTGCCCCTGACGAGCTTTCTTAGAAGAAAGAATCCATAATCCTGCAAAAGTAAGCATTCCATTCAACATCAATAATTCATAGCCAAATTCATAGCCCGTTAACTTCGGTACAATAACAGAAATGGCATAACAAAGCAACGGAGACAAAATACAAACAATCGGTACAAAACGATCCTTTGGCAAACGTTTTGTAAACAGTCCAAAAGCGAAAAGTCCCAGCAACGGACCATAAGTATAAGAAGCCATGATATAGATAGCATCTATCACACTCGTACTATTCAGGGCCTTAAATATTAAGGTAAAAACGACAAACGAAACCACGATACCTACATGCACCAGGCGACGAGTTCGTAAAGCACGTTTTTCCTCCATTCCTCGCTTTTCAATACCCAAAATATCAATGCAAAAAGAAGTTGTCAAAGCTGTTAATGCAGAATCTACGCTTGAAAAAGCTGCGGCTGTAATACCTAGAACAAAAAGGATGGTCACCCCATAACCAAAATAACCGTTCTGCACCAACATAGGAAACAACATGTCAGTTTTTTCTGGTAATGGAACGCCTTGATGAAGAGAAAAAGTATATAGCAAAACGCCTAAGACAAGAAAAAGAAGATTTACGGGAACAAAACAGATTCCATACGTACACATATCTTTTTGTGCCTCTTTCAAGTTTTTACACGTCAAATTCTTCTGCATCATATCTTGATCTAGGCCTGTCATCACAATAGCCACAAAAATGCCGCTCAAAAACTGTTTCCAAAACGCCTGCTTTGACATCCAATTATCAAAGACAAAAATGCGGCCATAATTACTTTCACTCACTGTCTTACAAAGTCCGGAAAAATCCAGTCCCATTTGTTTGGAAATAAGTATCACCACCAAAACCAATGCGGAAAGCATACACAGCGTTTGCAACGAATCCGTATAGATCAATGTTCGTACTCCGGCACGGCGCGTATAAAGCCATACCAAAAATAACAGCACAAAAATTGTCACGACAAAAGGTATGCCGATCCTATCAAAAACGAATTGTTGTAAAATAAGGCACACCAAAAAGAAACGGGCACACGCTCCCGTCATTTTACTCAACAGGAAAAAGATGCTTCCTATCTTGTGAGAAGAGTTTCCAAAACGTTGATCTAAATAAGTATAAATAGTTGTCAATCCGCGACGATAATACATCGGTAACAACACAAAAGCAATGATCACATAACCAAAGAAAAAACCAATGCACATTTGCAGATACGTCATTTGTGTAACACCCACATAACCTGGTACAGACACAAACGAAACGCCGGAAACAGATGTACCGATCATTCCAAAAGCTACTAGAAACCAAGGCGACTTCCTACCAGCACGGAAAAAGCTATCATTTGTTGAATCATGACTTGTCAAATGCGACACAACCACCAATATCAGGAAATAGGCCAATATTGTTATGGCCGCAATAATCTCATTCATCTTAACCTTTTTATCCTGCAAATTTACAGTTTTTCGTCCTAACAGCAATAGCCATAATCCAATAATTCAGGACCTCCAACTTTTGCAAAACCAAATTTTAAGCATCCATCACTAATTGAGCCAATTTAATAATTAGAACCTTAGAAAGACATTTTATGCCTCGCCTATATACTGCCGTAAAGAGGCCAATAGCATAGCTTTAAAAAAGTACTCTAAAGTCCATTGAATTTTCTTTTAAAAATCAAGACGTAAAGAATTACTGGAACGCCGAAAAAAGGTGTAATTACATTCAATGGAATCAGGCCCTCATCGCCAGGCAGCGTACACACAATATTACAAAGCAGTGCAATTGCACTCCCGGTAAACAATGTAAGAGGGAGCAGCTGACGATGATTGACAGAACCTAAAAGTAAACGTGCAATATGAGGTACCGCTAATCCGATAAACGAAATAGGGCCACAATAAGCTGTAGCCGTAGCTGTCAGCAAGCCCGTAGTAAGTAATAATAACGTTCTGGTCTTCAATATGCTGATACCTAAATTTGTTGCATAATTTTCACCGAGCAACATAGCATTTAGCGGTTTAATCAATACAATAGCCCCCAATAATCCCAAAATCATCACCAGAGAGAAAGGAAACAAATAGGCCAAACTCACACCATTAAAGTTCCCCATACCCCAGATAATATAAGAATGAACGCCCTCTGCTGTTGAGGTATAATTTAAAAGAGAAATTACGGAACTCGTCACATAACTAATCATAATTCCTATGATGAGCAACATTAAATTACTACGCATCATGCTGGAAAAGAATAGTAACAACAAAATAATGACAGCAGCCCCGGTAAAAGCGGCCAATAACACAAGTACAAAACCAGAAATATTAAAAGGTCCTGCAATAAGACTCCCTCCTAAAAGTAGCATCACAATAGCTACACCCAGACTTGCTCCCGCATTAATACCTAAAATAGATGGATCTGCCAGTGGATTTGTAAATACAGTTTGTAACATCAAGCCACTTACAGCCAAACCAGCCCCACACAACAATGCTGTCACTGCCTGTGGGAATCGCGACTCTCGTATAATAAACGAAGCTGTTGAAGTAGTATCATGACCTATCAGTACATTCCACACTTGTATCGGGGAGAATGACACCGTTCCATGAAAAATACTGAAAGCGAAGAATAAGACAATCAGCATAACCATGATCAAACTCATTTTAGTTCCTTTACTCATTGCAGAGACTTAAAAAAGACTAGTTTATGATTAGGGAGAAGTTCAGGATGAAATATCTTTATAGCATCTGCAAGAAAAACATCCGGATGAAAAGGTTCATTATCAAAGAACGGCACTTTTAAAGTATTGCACCCATAGATTCTGCGCTTTTTAAAAGCAGTAAAATTTGCATATTGTGCCTTTTCTTTTTGTAAAGAGGAATATGTGTAATCCTGATTCCTACCATATTTAAGCATCCAAATCTGTGCATCATGAGCTTTGTTATAAACCGTTTCAAATGAAAGACGTACGCTTCCGCTTTCGGAATAATCAGAAAAAATATACCTCGCACCTGCATCCATATACAGTTTCCCCATTGTGCTCTGTCCCCCGGGCTGATACCAAGCAGCACCCATCATACAATCACAAAATATCGTTGGCTTTACTTTTGCGTTTGCAGCTAATGCAGCCAAATGTCGATAATTCTGTTCCACCTTATTAAATAAGGAATCCGCTTCATGTTCTCGTCCAACAAGCATGCCTAAAAAACGAATCCACTCAGCACGTCCCAAAGCAGAGTTTTCCATGTAATCTGCACATTCAATAAGAGGTATACTCGTTCGTTCCAATACCCCATAGCCACTTTTTTCAAAAGGAGACACCAGCATACCGTCTGTATTACCAGACATAATAAGCTCTACATTGGGGTTAAGCGCATTCCCCATATTGCGAATACGTCCGGTTTTTACTCGTTGAATAATCTCTGGTTGTTCTATATAATCAAGATCGCAAACTCCCTTAATATTATCCATTGCATGTAATTCATTCAATGCACTACAGTGCACAGAGGTAAAGACCGTAAGTCTCTGTAAAGGAGTACGGATCACCACACCTGTTGGCAAATTATGCTCCTTTGTACCTCGCTTTACTAATACATAACGACTCAGTATTTCATTCGGGCGCCACGGATTTTTTATTTCTACAACCCGGCAATTTTGTAATTTGTAGACGCGAATAAGTTTTGCATACTTAAAATGTATAGAATCACCCTCAACCTGCACTACTCGTTTGCCTCCTCCGCATGAACAGAGAAGAAAAGTTATACAAATCAACCAAATTGTAGGATGTTTGTGCATCAAGGAAGTCATTTAATATTGAAAACAACTTGAACAGGATGGACTCCAGTTATATACTTTTTCACGAATGTGCCATCTGCTTTGTATTCGTTCACATAGCCTGCACCACTATAGTCGGCACCCCTTTGTCCTGCATTATCCGCCGTAATGAATAGATGCTTTGTAACAGGATCCACATTTATCGAAAGCGGATATTGCACTCCTTGAGTAATCAAATTGTCCGTTTTAACTCCGGTTTCCGTGTTCACAGAAAAATACATATTTGTTGTGGTATACGTACTCCAATCGGTATAATTATAAATGGCATAAAGTTTAGTACCATCTACACACATCATCGAAGCATTCGCAATATTGCTCACCGCGTCTTTTGCATCAATTTTTTGCAGTATAGAAGGATTTGTTGCACTATAATCACCTGCAGCAATTATAAACACATTGCCTTTACTGTCTGCTAATGCTTTTATCGGATTCAAACCTACAGCAATATTTTTTTCAACTGTAAATGTAGCAATTTTAATTTTAGAAACAGATTTACCGTTTGCATATCCGTGTGCATAATTAAGACCATCAGAATTTGTAACATACAGATAACCGTTAGCCACAGCCATCTCTTCGGGGTTTGAACCAACTTTAACAGAATCCTTAATCGTCATTGTATGACCATCTATACGAGTTACATAACCATTATAATTTGAAACAAAAATATATCCATCTGATGCAGCAAGAGCACGGGGCGCATTGACTTTTAACGTTTTCTGTAATTTCAAGGTGTTTTTATCTGCTATAAACATCACATTTGACTCGTACGCAATCGCAAACAAATGATTTCCATAAATCAAACCGTATTGAAGTGTATTCCCGGGTGTCATTCTATTCTGAGTTACAAACACACTGTCACTTAATGTTCCTTTTCCATAGTCCAAATATCCGATTGAACTGGATATGTGAGAATAGTAACTTCCTTGATTCATTATATATGCGCCACTCGATTCACTAGGTGTAAAAGGGGCATATTCATCATTATCATCGTCGTTACTACATGCCGAAAAGGCAAACAGACAAGCTAATATAATGCCTACTAAATAATACTTTTTCATCTTATATCAATTTATAATTTTATAGTCAAAGAAATACGGTATGATCGTCCCTGCATCGGATAGCCACTTACGATATCATATTGTTTGTCAAACATGTTCTGCAGATCACCTCTTAGTTCCCAATCTGCACCTACAAATTTAAAATTTCGCCAAATCGATCCACCAAATTCCATATAGGATTTTAGTTGCGTCCCATGAGAATGTTCGTTTGTCGAATAGCGATTTGAAGCACCGAATCCTGTAAATGCGAGATTAATCCAAGGGGTTTCATATGCTAAAGAAATATTTCCGGAATACTCTGGTGTATAAGCCAATTGTTTATTATAGGTCAAACTGCCCTCAGAACTTTTGTCCTTGACAGATTGTAAGGTATAGTTTCCGGAGAGAACCACTTGATGTCCTTTTGTTATTGAAAATCGATTCATCAAAGTAATATCTAATCCGTTTGCATCTACCTTTCCAAAATTGAGAGTACGCCAAACATGTAAAGTTATAGGAATGGACACAATCTTATCACGCACACGATTCAAATATCCGTCAGCTGTTACTTTTATTTCAGGCCACCATGACGAGATGTGCTTTTGCAATGTTACACCGACACCGAGCTGGTGTGTTGTTTCCGGGCCCAAATCAGCACTTCCCAAATGATAATAATATGATTCTGTAAATGTAGGCACGCGAAAAATATCTTTATAAAACACTCTTATATAAACCAATTCATCAGGCAATAGCTGAAATGAAAATGCAGCAGAAGGTGAAAGCCTTACAAAGTTTTTCGAAGATTGAACTCCATCAGAATGATTTATATAAGTTGATGCCAGCACCCGCCCCGACAAACTCATTCGCCACCAATTATAATTCGCTGTCAAACTTTGCAATATAGAATGCCGGCTCACATTTGCATTACTTGATTGATTACTATTCAAATTATTAAAAAAATAATCAGCGCCGTATGAGATCCCTCCATTCTTCATTGGTGCATAACTCAATAAGCCTGAAACATATACTTCTCGCTGCCAATAATTTTGCAACAGTGCACCACCGGAATAAATATCATTTTTGTCCATGTATTTTGATTCTGACCAATTGAATTTGCCAATACACTGAGCTGTCCATCCATTGCTAAAACCTTTTATCCATCGTGTCTGCCCCAAAAAATTCTTATCCTGTTGTTTTTCTCCATTATAAGGATTATAATAAACCACGACACCAGGCAAATGATGGTTATTATCATAGTAATACAATTTCGTATCTAGAAATTCTTTAGATCCTAAATTCCAGGAAGCATTTGCTTCTGTATGCACCTTATTCATCCTGCTATTTGTGCGATTCTCGCGCATTGATGTCAATCCGTTAACCAACGTATATGGATAGTTATTTCCAGAATAAAGATAATCACCCACAGTAGTAAACGCAAAACGACGACTTAATCGCTGCGATAATTTCAATAGAACATTATAACGATCGAAACTCCCTTGCTCTAAATGAAGAGAATAATGCGGGCAAAAATCACTACTAAACAGATTATCATTTTCGACAGTATTAACATTAACAGTGGCCGCAGCCGCAGCTCCACGGGCGGATTGCAGCAAATCAAAATTGTCTCCAATAACCAAACTTAATTCACTAATAGCCGTCAAGGAGAATCTGCTCATATCGATTTGCCCGGTTTGTTCATCGCTCATTGTAACCCCATCATAAGACACTGCCGTATGAGCTGCTCCTAGACCACGTACAGAAACGGTTTTAATTCCTCCCGCACCTCCATAATCACGCAAGGTGATCCCCGAAAAATGATTTAGTGCATCACTAATATCCACTATTCCTTGGCGTTGCATTTGTTCTTTTCCGAGAGTTTGGATTGGAACTGCACTATGAATATCTTTATTATATGGTGTGGTTGTGACTTTAACCTCATCGAGTGTATACACCTTAACTCCTGCAGAGTCAACAGGCGCTGCAACTATTCCCTGAGATATTACGGCAAAGCATATAACAAAGCCTCCTCGGAAATATATTTTCCTAATGATGTCTGATAATGTAGACACGTTTCTTTTTTCTTGCTGTCCACCGCTTTTCCTCGAAGCAATTTATAGACACCAATGGCAGGTCTTCTGACTTGTTCCCGAAAACGCTCCTTCCCGAAATCTTTGATTCAGTGGATTTTCTTTGCGTTTACGAAAAAGGAACTCACAGCAGCGGGACTGTTCGGGACTTCCACCCGATTCCCTATTATCGTCTACTTCACCTTAAGTGATTATCAACGAACCATCTTGCTTGCAAAGATAGTTGATTTTATTTAAACCAACTTACATTTGCAAGTTTTTATCAGTTCGCATTTAAAAAATCTAATAGATTTTCTGTAGTGTAGGATCTTTGTTTGCCTTCAACAAAGAAAAATTTCTATTAGGGTCATTTCCAAAAAACTGGAACCACTCACAAGACATTTTTTAGTTGCCTGCGATTACAATAACGCCCAAACCAACAACAAAAAAGGCAAACATCACAGCAAGCAAGATTTTGCTAATAGAATCAGCCCCTTTAAACTCCTTCCACACAAATACGCCCCATAAAGCTGCAATCATTGGTGCACCCTGGCCAAGTGCATATGATATTGCTGCACCTGCTTTACCAGCTGCGATATAGCTCAAAATGGTACCCAGCCCCCAAACAACGCCGCCTAAAAAGCCGACAGAATGTACTTTCAATGGGGCTGTCAGATAACTTCTATAATTAACCGGCAGACCAACAAACGGATGCTTCATTGCCAGTGTGTTAAATACGAAATTGCTTAAAAATATTCCTATTGCAAAAATAACAAACGCCGTGTATGGAGTAGCTTTTCCTACTTCAGGATTTTCAAAATTATTCAAATCCATCGACATCGCTACAAAACGATAGAAAAATGACATCAACACCCCCGCAATAACGGCTAAAATAATTCCTTTCCGCGCTGTACCACCATTTTTTTGTTGGCGTCCGGAAGCTATGCCATTCACTATAATCGCTATCATGATCAAAACTACACCAATAAATAACAAATTGGCATCTCCTTTTGGTTGTCCGAAATAATTAATTGTGACTCCCATCACAAGCGCCAAACCAACACCTATTGGAAATGCCACAGACATGCCTGCTAATGAAATGGATGCACTTAACAATATATTTGAAGCATTAAAAATGACCCCTCCTACGATAGCACTCAGGAATGTTACTCCTGAAAGTTGTTTTATATCCATACAAAAGCTACGCCCGCCTTCACCAAAACTTCCAAACGTGTAAGCCATTAATACCGAAAAGAACAAAATTCCAATGACGTAGTCCCAATAAAAGAGTTCATAACGCCAATTTTTGGCTGCAAGTTTCTGAGTGTTACCCCAAGAACCCCAGCAAATCATCGTGACAAAGCACAACACTACAGCAAGAACATAACTATTGACTATAAACATCTTGTAACTTAATTATTAGATGAATGACCAAAACTTTATTTTCCAAATACTTCCGCAGCAAACGGGATAGAGCGCCACGCTCCCATACGTGTCACACTTATGGAAGCTGCTTTATTGGCTATACTTATAGCTTCCGAATATTCATAATTTCGGCTCAAGGCAACGCAAAGGGCTCCACAAAAAGTATCTCCTGCTGCCGTTGTATCTGTCACTTCTGCGTTGAAAGCAGGAACGTGTATCAACTTTCCTTTTTCTTCAGTATACGCTCCTGATCCACCAGCTGTAATAATAGCCTGCTTCACGCCCAGCTCCCGAATTCTTCGAATTGCCTGCAAGGCAGAGTCTGCATCTTTTACTTCCACACCGGACATAGCAGCAGCTTCCGTTTCATTCGGAATAATGAGATCCACGTTACGTAGAAGTTCCGCAGGTAATGATTTTTCTGGAAATGGGGCTGGATTGAGAATTACAGTCACACCATGCTGATGTGCCATTTCTGCAGCACAAGACAAAGTTTGTACAGGCGTTTCCAACTGCATGAGTAAAATTTTTGCCTGGCAAATTTCTGTTTGCGCAGCATTTACATCATTTTCAGAAAGCAGGGCATTTGCACCGGACGCCACAATAATGGAATTCTCTCCTTTTTCATCGACAGGAATCAAAGCCACTCCAGTAGGCGTCTCTTTCGTAAGTGTGACAAACCGTGTATCAATACCTTCCTCATTTAATAAGCTCAAGGATTGGCGACCAAACCCATCATCACCCAAACGCGCAATGAAAAGCGTTTCTCCTCCCATTCGCGCAACTGCAACAGCTTGATTAGCCCCTTTACCTCCCTGATTCGTCATAAAATCATGACCAATAATCGTTTCTCCCGGTAGAGGTAAATGAGCCACTTTTATAACCATGTCGGTATTACAACTGCCAATAACAACAATCTTTTCCATGTTTTTCACCCTATTATTAGACTGTTCGCAAAGATACAATATTTTTTATCATTCCCAGTACTTCCCTGTCAGTTCTTTTCAGGAAACATTTGTTCTATAATTGGGGACTTATTTCTCATAAAATAAGGACAAGAAAACATTAAACACAAAAAAGCGTTCTTTTAATGTTACATTTGCATCACTTTTGCGTTTAACTAATATAAAAGTAATTTTAAGATCATGCATCAATCAAGACTCAACATCATTTACATCATAATCTTTATAGGAGCTTTCCTATCGTTTTCCTCATTCTCAAGAGGTGAAGAAACAAAAAAAGTACAACGAATTGCCTACGGTAATTTGGTAGACAACATTACCCGTAAGAATATTGACGGAGCTCGTCTTTACCGCCTTAGCACAGACAGTACTGTCATCGATTCCTCAAAAACAGAAAAAGATAAAAATGCCATGGAAACAAATGACATTTATGATTTTTTCGTGCCCTCAACAGGAGGAGACTGGCTTTTCCGCATTTATGCCGAAGGTTATGAAACCATTACACAGAAAATACATATACCTCCATTTAAGGGCCGCCAATTCCTATATCATATTCCCGACATTATTCTAAAAAAGAAACAACACGATGTAAAACTTGCTGGCGCTGTCGTCAGGGCAACAAAAATCAAATTTTATACCCACGGCGACACCTTAGTTTATAATGCAGATGCCTTCAATTTAGCCGAAGGTTCCATGCTTGATGCGCTCATTCGTCAATTGCCAGGAGCGCAACTCAAAGACGATGGCGAAATTTTTGTAAACGGGCAGAAAGTAGAAAGTCTCCTCCTTAACGGAGAAGATTTTTTCAAGAACAATCGCCAACTTATGTTGGACAACCTCCCTGCCTATACGGTAAAAGATGTTCAGGTTTACCGCAAAAGGAATAAGCTCTCTGAATGGGCAGGACGGGACGTAGGAGAGAAAGACCTCGTTATGGACGTAAAACTAAAAAAGGAATACCAAACAAGTTGGATCAGCAATCTTGAAGCTGGTTCGGGTTCCGAAAACCGCTACATGGGCCGTTTTTTCGCTATGCGTTTCACAGATCATTCAAATCTAAGTTTCTTTGGAAATATGAACAATTTGAACGATTCGCGGCGTCCGGGACAAGATGGAGACTGGAGTCCGGACAAAATGCCGTCTGGTTTGGAAGCTACCAAATTGTTAGCAACCACCTATGAAGTTAAAGACCGTCAAAAACGTTTTCAAGTCAATGGTGATGCTCAGCTGACACACTCAGACGGAGATTACGTAACCTCCACGACGGGAGAAAACTTTCTGCCGCAAGGTAATACCTTTCTGCGTAGTCAGAACCTGAGTAAAAGCCATTCTACAAGTTTTTCGACAAATCACGATTGGAACTTCGGGCATCAAAGACAAGGACACGAAATTACTTGGAACCTCAACTTAAGCAATTGGCGAAACTATACAGACAACGTCTCTGCTACCTTTGAACAAAAACCATTCGAGTATGGTAATGCCTTACTTGACAGTATCCGACAATTCAATGCCGGATCCATGTTGCGCCGACTCGCCTTAAATCGCCAGTTAGGCCAAACACTTAAAGACGGCAGTAACTATGACTTCAAACTGTCTCCGGAATTCCGATTTAAAAGTATCGCTACGGATTTTTTCGTTCTTAATGCCTCTGTTCAATTTTCAGGACGTAAGGAAAACATCTTTGCAAACAACCTCTACGATTATCCTAAAAATGAAGCAACGTCAACAGACTTTCGACGGCAATGGAATGACCAACGAGAACACAATCAAAAATACTTATTACAAGGTACTTACTGTTTTGTCTTCCCCAACAATTTGGGCATAGTACCTTCCTATTCGGTCACTCACATGCGCAACAGAGCACGGAATCCGCTTTACCGCCTCGATAAGGAGGATGGTTGGGGATCCCAAGAAGAGCACGCCATCGGCACGCTGCCTTCAGAAACAGATTTTCTACTCCACACCCTAGATTCCCAAAACAGTTCTTGGCGCCATTCCGTACAAACAAACCAAAATGCTGAAATCAACATTTTTTGGAATTCTTTCAAACAACCAGAAGTCTCTTATTGGGACATTAACGGATGTTTCCCATTAATTTATTCGGATGAAAGTATGGACTATTGCCGAGCAAACTATAACGGACGTCGTAACCGGCACCTCACTTACATACAGCCTAGATTTACCCTCTTACACAACTGGAAATCCTATTCAGTTGGTTGGTGGCTCACCTACCACATGGATTTCCAACCTTTTGACATGGTTAACGTTTTGGAAATCGAGAACAACGCAGATCCTTTGAACATCTACAACGGCAATCCTAACCAAAAAAATGCAACGACTCACAATCTACATTTTGACTTTTTTCAAAACGACAAAAAGAGCCAACGCAATTGGGACGTAAATTTGGAATATATCTTTACTCAAAACGCACAAACCATGGCTTACATTCTCGACCGCACTACCGGCGTACGTCATTATACCCCAGACAACGTAAACGGGAACTACTTGTTAAATGTTTCAATAAACTCTTCTATACCACTTGACAAATTGAAACGACTCACTCTTTCATCTAGAACTTATGGACAATATGCCCAAAGTGTAGACATGATTTCCAATAACTATTCCACAATGAACTCGCTAGTACAACCTCAAAGAAGCAATGTTCACACCACTTGGATGACTGAAAATCTGAAACTAGAATACAAAATCGGGAAAATCACCTTCGGTACAAAAGGTTATATTTCGTGGAATGAAGCCCGCAGCAGGCGTGAAGGATTCCAAACCGTCCAAGTATGGGATTTCAACTATGGACTTACGGGGCTTACCGAACTACCTTGGGAAATGCAACTTTCCACCGACTTCACTATGTACAGCCGTCGTGGTTATGACAATCCATCCTCGAACACAAACGATCTGGTTTGGAATGCCCGTCTGGCTAAACGCCTGATGCACGGCGCTATGACATTAGCTATTGACGGCTTCGACATCTTGGGACAACTTTCAAACTTGACGCAAACGATGAACAGCCAAGGCCGTTTTGAAACATACAGAAATGCCTTGCCGCGTTATGTCATGGCACACCTCATTTATCACCTCAATATCAAACCCAAACAAAAGAATACCACAAAATAGAAAGCAAGAAATATATTTTAAAATACAGCAAGATCGTTTTAAAGCACAACAAACATATTTTCAAGAAAGTTGTTTTCGTTTCTAGCTCCATTTCTATAAGTATTTTTACGACACTCTATTAAACGTTTTTTGAGACAAGTGATAAGTCATACGAAAAGATTTTTCCCCCTTTTCGTCAACTTTTGTCTCGCAAGGATTTTACTTCTGTGAAATGAATAACCTCATGAAACAAACAAATGGCCTCATACAATTAACAAATAGCCTCACGCATTCAACAAATGGCCTCTTGTAATTCCTTTTCTTTCAGATACTTTTCAGAAGAACTATAAGT